>ERZ808240.2883-NODE-2883-length-17837-cov-3.811832_pt1 | contig 17837 bp, 14 predicted proteins | sample MGYA00521084_ERZ808240 | MGnify/ENA primary metagenome ERZ808240 (study PRJEB31516, sample SAMN03275571) | gut metagenome | biome: mammalia-associated habitat; material: feces | host: Papio cynocephalus | place: Kenya | collected 2012-08-06 ... | reverse complement strand
TAAGTGTTTCAGCAGATTGTTCTGAAATAAAAGATGTACTTGAAAGCTATTCAGTTCCTTTTGAAAAAATGCGAAAGGAGTCTGAAGATGAACAGAAATATTATTAACTTTGACAACTCTGCCACAACGTTTCCGAAACCTCTTGAAGTACGTCATGCAGTAAGTTATGCAATAAGGGAATACGGCGGAAATGCCGGCAGAGGAGGTCATAAGCTCTCACAGAAAACTTCATCGGCAGTATTCGGTGCAAGGGAAAATATTGCTGATTTCTTCGGAGCAGAACCGGAAAACGTTGTTTTTACTCTCAACTGCACACATGCTCTCAATCTTGCAATACAGGGCATTATGTCGCAGGGCGGTCATATGATTATAAGCGAACTTGAACACAATTCATCTGCACGTCCTGCATTTGAACTTTTAAAAAAAAATAAAATAAAACTGTCTGTTGCAAGGATATTTCCTGATGACGAAAGAACTGTAAAAAGTTTCAGAGAACTTATTCTGCCCGATACAAAAGCAATAGTCTGCACGGGTGCAAGCAATGTTACAGGTCAGATTCTTCCGTTCAGAGAGCTTGCAAAGCTCTGCAATGAAAAAAATATATGCCTTATAGTCGATTCTGCACAGACCTCCGGAATCATTGATATAAAAATGTCAGACGGTATAAATATTCTATGCACAGCAGGTCATAAGGGACTTTATGGAATAGCAGGAACAGGTCTTTTGATTTCAGACGGAAAATTTCCGATATATCCGATTATTCAGGGCGGAACAGGCAGTGCTTCATCAAGTTTAAGTCAGCCGATGTTTCTTCCCGATTCGCTCGAAAGCGGTACTCTCAACGTTGCCGGAATAATGTCAGTTTCAGCCGGAATTGACTTCATAAAAAAAACAGGCAGGCAGAAAATTTTTGACCACGAATCCCGCCTCTGCGATATACTGATTAACTCACTTGAAAATATTCCTCAAATTATAATCTATCGTTCACCTGATGCACACTATGTTCCTATAATATCATTTAATGTGAAAGGAATGAACTCTGAAGAAGTCGCACGCATACTCTCTGAAAATGGTTTCTGTCTGCGTGCAGGTTTCCACTGTTCCGCACTTGCTCACAATGCCCTCGGAACTGATACAGGAACTGTAAGATTTTCGCCGTCTGTCTTTAATTCCGAAAGAGAAGTTGTCGCTATGGCTAATTTAATTAAAAATCTGGAAATTCACAAAAAATAATCTGAAAACTATTGAAATTATTTTCATTTATGATAAAATAAATATGGGGGCATTCTCTGCCCTCATACATACAATAAAAATAAGAAAGGAAGTGTTTCTGTGTCATTGCTTATGGATATAATTGATTCAATCCTTAACGTTCTGAATACCGTTACAATTGTCGATTTCGTTGATATAGCTATACTCTCATACCTTATCTACCTGCTTATAAAACTTGTGCGTGAAACCCGTGCAGGACAGCTTGTAAAAGGTATTGTTCTGCTTGCTCTGGGTTATCTGATAAGCAGTATTGTCGGTCTGAAATCCATAAAATACATAATTTCAACCATACTTAATATCGGTCTTATAGCTATAATTATTCTCTTTCAGCCTGAACTCCGGCGTGCTTTGGAGAAAGTCGGAAGAACAAAACTCGGATTCAATCTTTTCGGATTCGGGGAATCTCAGGACGAATTAACTGAAAAATGGAGTGATGCAATTCAGAGCATATGCGATTCCTGCGTTGAGCTTTCTGCAACCTGCACCGGTGCTTTAATCGTCATCGAACGCCAGACAAAACTCGGTGAACAGATTGAAACAGGAACTATTCTCAATGCACTGCCAAGCAAGGAAATTTTCGGAAACATTTTCTATCCGAAAACACCGCTTCACGACGGTGCTGTAATTATGCGTGACGGAATTATCCTTGCCGCAGCCTGCTTTCTTCCAAAACCTCAGAAAGAGGAACTTGTCAATAAAAAGCTTGGTTCACGTCACAGAGCTGCCATTGGTATGAGTGAAAACTCTGATGCCGTTGTAATTGTTGTTTCTGAAGAAACAGGACAGATTTCTGTTGCTATGGACGGTGTTCTCACAAGAGACTATACACACGAAAAACTTAAAAATCTTCTTATTCAGGAACTCATTTCAAAAAATCAGGATTCTATTATTTTAAACACCAAAAAAACAGCTTCTGTTGACCGTATCCTCAAAAGGAGGAAAAAATAAATGAACCTTACAAAAATAAAAAAGAAATTTTCAAACTCTCTCGGCAATCAGCTTTCAACAGTAATATCATCAATACTTATTGCCATAGTTCTGTGGTTTATAATATCAATAACACAATATGAAATTATGACAAAAAATATTGATAATATTCCTGTCTCACTGGAATTGAGTGAAGATTTCAAGGATTCAAGCGGTCTTTCGCTCATATCCTGCGACACCCAGAAAGTAAACGTCAAAATAGAGGGAAACCGTACCGAAATAGGCGGTCTGAAAGGTGATGACCTCATTGCAGAACTTGTTACGGATAATATTTCTTCATCAGGAACAAAAACCGTTTCAATCAGAATCGAAAGCAAAAAAGGCAAAGAATTTGAAGTAAAATCAGTTTCTCCTTCAACAGCAACAATAGTTCTTGATAAAATTGAAACCCGTGAATTTCCGATTTCTCCTGAAATTCCGAATATCTCCTTTGCAGACGGAAAAACTTTCAATCTCGATGACCTTTCCTGTGACCCTGCCGTAATAAATATAACAGGGCCTTCAGAACAGCTCAATAAAATTGCAAAATGTACAGCTGTTTCAAATAAAACAGCTACTCTTGATACATCATACAATCTTCAAAGCGATGAGATAAGGCTCTATGATGAAAACAATTCAATCATAGAAAACAGCGGTCTTAACATAGAAAAAAGCAGTGTTATGATTAATATACCTGTTCTCACACAGAAGAAAGTCGGACTTTCTGTTTCAATTCTCAATGCTCCTTCAGACTTCGACAAAAATTTCCTTGATTTTTCAATCTCTGCCGATGATATTGTTCTGGCTTCTGAAAACAGTTCAGCGGAATTTCCTGAAACATTTGAAGTTGCAAAAATTCCTCTGAGTGATATTGACATAGACTATTCAAATACTTTCACAATCGATACAAAGAACTACATAAATCAGTCAAATCTCGAAACTGTCACAGTCAAGCTCAACAATGAAAATCTCGATAAAAAACAGCTTGTTCTGACTGATATATCAATCAGCAATGCCCAGCCCAATTATGATTATGAGATTATCGCAAAAAGCATAAATGTAACTGTAATAGGCCCTGCTGATATTATAAACGATATTACAGCAAGTGACCTTGTGGCAAATGTAAATCTTCTCAATGAATCTTCAAACAGCGATTCCTTTGTACACGATGTATCAATATCATGTCCGCAGTATAACAATGTATGGGTATACGGAACTTCAAAGGTAACTGTAAACAGAACTGAAAAAGCTGTCACATCAGCAAAATCCACATCATCAGCACAGACTTCAACAACTACTTCTGATATTTCAGAATAAAAAACAAAGGGTGACTTCAAAAAAGTCACCCTTATTTTCTTCAGTCTGTCTGATTAAGCTTTACTATTTCCATTGAAAGTATAGCATAATCATCACCTGTTGGTTTCAATCTGAATTTTACTATCTTTGATACTTCAGAATCATACTTGCTGTTTCCTTCCATAAAGTAAGGTTTTTCCTGAATATACTCAACTTCTGCCGTATATATATCACCGTCTCTCGAAAGTGCTGTTACTTTCGGTTTATATGAGAAAAGCAATGGTTTTGAAGGAATATTATAAGTCTGTGTATCTTCGTTATAATAAAATTTAATCTCGCCTGAACCTACTGTCTGATGTTCAAGTTCAGGAAATTCCGTATCAAAAAGCTTTACTGCCTCTGCTTCAATATCAACTGCGGGAACTGATATTATATCAAAGGTCTGTTCATATTTATCAATTTTGCCTGACATTATAAGCTTCCATACTGATGCAGTTATAACCTGCTGTGATGAAAGCTCACTGCCGTTCTGAAAAGCCTCTATATCCATTATTACGGCGGGATATACAGCGTCTGCGAACTCCGACTGCTTGCTTTCGCCCTCCGTAAAAGACCTTATATGTTTTATTGCATATCCGAAAACAGATATTATTCCGATTACCGCAAATACAAGAAGAACTGCACCGACAACCGTATTTATTGTTTTGCGGGAATTTTTCGGAACAGTTTCCTCTGAAGAATCCTCATATTCATCAGGTTCAGGAGTTTCCTTTTTTTCATCTGCAATCTCATCTGATGACTCATCAAATATTCTGCGGAACGGAATTTCCTCCGGTTCATATTTCATAACCGGTTCATTTTCTTCCTCAGCAGTTTCAGGTTCGGGCTCAGAAACAGTTTCATTTTCTTCTGTATCAGGTTCGGAAACAGTTTCAGGTTCTTCATTATCAGATTCAGAAACGGTTTCAGGTTCGGGAACTGATTCAGGAATATTTTCCGGTTCTTTTTTTATATTTTCAGGAACGGAATTTACTTCCGTTTTTTTACTTTTCGGAGATGATATTGTATTCAGCAAATCATCAAGCGACATATCATTGTATTTTTTTCCGGACTTGTATTCTTTATTTGAAGAAGGCTTTGATTTCTGAATTTCATCAAGCATTTTTTCAATTTCATCTTTTGTACTCAGCAACTTTTCAGACCTCCTATTCTCTTATCTGACCGTTGCCGTTTACAAGATATTTAACCGTTGTAAGTTCTGAAAGTCCCATAGGGCCTCTTGCATGAAGTTTCTGTGTTGATATTCCTATTTCCGCACCGAGTCCGAACTCTCCGCCGTCTGTAAATCTTGTTGATGCATTTACATATACAGCAGCCGCATCAACCTGTGTCTGAAACTTTCTTGCATTTTCAAGTGATTCCGTAACGATACATTCAGAATGTCCCGTACCGTATTTTCTTATATGAGCTATTGCCTCATCAATATTTTCAACAACCTTTACAGCAATCTTATAGTCGTTGAATTCCTTTGCATATTCTGTTTCAGTTGCATCGGAAATATCATTTCCGAGTATGGATTTTGTTGCAGTATCGCCGTATATTTCAACAGAATGTTTCTTATATCTTTCAGCGATTTTTTTCAGAAATTCATCGGCAATATTCTTATGAACAAGAAGGCTTTCTATTGCATTGCAGACAGAAGGTCTCTGGGTTTTTGCATTGTCAGCAATATTTACAGCCATTTCAATATCTGCTGATTCATCAACATATACATGACAGTTTCCGACACCTGTCTGGATTACCGGAACAGTTGCCTGATTCATTACAGCATTTATAAGACCTGCTCCTCCTCTTGGAATAAGAACATCAATATATCCGTTAAGTTTCATCATATCGGAGGCAGTTTCTCTTGAAGTATCCTCAACAAGCTGTATTATATCCGCCGGAAGTCCTGATTTTTCAACAGCTTCACGCATTATTCCGCAAAGGCATTTATTTGAATTTATAGCTTCCTTTCCTCCTCTTAAAATGACGGCATTTCCTGATTTAAGACAGAGTGCTGATGCATCAACAGTTACATTCGGACGTGATTCAAAAATAATTCCGATTACTCCGAGCGGAACTTTTGTTTTAATAATCTGCAAGCCGTTCGGACGTGTATAACCTTCTGTAATCTGTCCGACAGGGTCAGTAAGCTCAACTATCTTGAGAACTCCGTCTGCCATACCTTTTATTCTTTCAGGAGTAAGCTTTAATCTGTCCTGCATTGAAACAGACATACCATTTGCCTTTGCATTTTCGAGGTCTGTCATATTCTGCTGAATTATATAATCAGTTTTATCAATAAGATTCTCTGCAATGGCTTTAAGAGCCTTGTTTTTAAGAGCAGTATCTGCGGAATTTATGGCTGTCTGTGCATTTCTGGCATTAGCTCCGAGTTTTTCGGCATAATTCATTATAATTCCCTCCGTTATTCTGATTTGAAAATCGTACCGATTTCCTTATTTTCAAATAAATCGTATAAATCATCAGGATTTTTTCCGTTCATAATTATCATATCAATACCGGCTTCAACAGCAATTTTTGCTGCATTAATCTTAGTTGACATTCCGCCCGTACCGAGTGAAGAACCTGCACCGCCTGCAATTTTTTCTATGTAGTCAGTTATCTTGTCAACAGTATGAATTGCCTCTGCATCAGGATTTATATGCGGGTCAGATGTATAAAGACCGTCTATATCTGACAATATCAGAAGGAGGTCTGCATTTGATATATTTGCAACCATTGCAGCAAGAGAATCATTCTCGCCTATTTCAAGCTCAAGTTCATCTATTGATACAGTATCATTTTCATTTACAATAGGAATAACTCCCAATGATATAAGCCTTTCGATAGTATTTTCAACGTTTTTCTTTCTGTCAGCTTTTTCTATTATGGTTTTTGTAAGAAGAATCTGTGCAATTGTAATGCTGTATTTTTCAAACATATTATCATACATATGCATAAGCTCACACTGTCCTATTGCTGCGACAGCCTGACGTGTGGGAGTATCCTTTGGTCTTTCACGCAGTCCAAGCTTACCTGTTCCGAGTGCAACTGAACCTGATGAAACAATTATTATTTCCTTTCCGGAGTTCTGCAAATCTGCAATAACTCTTACAAGGTTCTGCATTCTTCTGATATTAAGCTTGCCTGTTTTATGTGCGAGTGTTGAACTGCCAAGCTTTATTACTATTCTTTTCTTTTCGGAAATATTTCTCATTTCATTAAAAACCTCAGTTTATTTTGTTTGAAGGATTGCCCTTGATATAATTTTCAAGATTTTCAGCAACTATACCAAGAAGTCTCTGTCTTGTTTCAAGAGCAGACCAGGCGGAATGAGGAGTTATTATACAGTTCTGAATATTTTTCAGAGGACATTCCGTACTCATAGGCTCTTTTTCAAGAACATCAAGACAAGCACCTGCAATTTTTCCGTTTATGAGAGCATCAGCAAGGTCTTTTTCATTTACGACTGCTCCCCTTGATGTATTTACAATCAGTGATGTTTTTTTCATATGCGAAATAAGCTCACTGTTTATCATTCCTCTTGTTTTTTCAGTGAGAGGACAGTGGAACGTGATTATATCCGCAAGCTCTGCACACTCATAAAGCGAATGAACAGGATACGGACAGTTTTCAGGGAATGTTCTTGTATTTATTATTACATTCATTCCGAAAGCACTTCCTATTTCTGAAACAGCTTTTCCTATACTTCCATATCCGACTACTGCAAGAGTTTTTCCATAAAGCTCCCTTGTTGCATACGGAAAATAGGAAAATGAGGGAGAGTTTATCCATTCACCGTTTTTTACAGCGTTGTTATATATACTTACCTTGCTGTACATTTCAAGGATAAGGGCAAACGTATGCTGTGCAACTGCCATTGTTGAATATTCGCCTGCATTGCATACAGTTATATTTCTTTTCCTTGCATATTCAATATCAATATTATTGTAACCTGTTGCAAAAAGTCCGATATACTTCAAATCAGGACATTTATCCATAACTTCTCTTGTTATAAGGACTTTATTGCAGAGAACAGCCTCACTGTTGCCGATTCTTTCAGCAGTAAGCTCCGGAGGAGTAAAATCATAGCATTTTACTTCTCCGAATTTTTCAAAACATTCACAGGAAAGTTCATTTTCCCATGTCATAGTTTTCCAGTCAAGAATTGAAATCTTCATAATTATTCCTGTTTTCCCTTGTCATTCTTTTCTTTTTTATCGTCTTCATAGAGTTCAGGGTGCTTTTTCTTATGAATGATACTGAGAACAAATGCCGTTATAAGCATAAGAACTTCAATTATTCCTACTATATAGAACAATACACGGCTTTCTGAAATCCAGAGTACAAGTGTAAAAGGTATTGCTATTGCCATTACAAGCTGATGAGGTTTTCTGTATTTCACATAAAGATATGCAAAGAATACCATTGCAATACAGCAGAAAATAAGATGATGCTGAAAAGGAAACGGAAAGAGATTAGGCTGAATAACCTCTGATGTACTCATTTTTTATCACTCCTTAGTATAAAAATAAAGTTTGCCAAAAATTTATAAATTAATATTGTCAGATAATTATTATTTTAGCCCCCAGAAACCTTTTCCTTTTCCATTAACAGAATAAAAAATATCATTACCTCTAAATTCGTCTGAATCTGATGAATGAGTTTCTATACAAGCACGTATTGCTGCTTTTTCTTTGGACGACAAATTGTATCCAACAATTTTTCCATATTCATCATAAATTTCTGAATAGTGTGCTTTGCCACCTAAATTGCTTAATGTTTGAATTAAAATTTCTAATCTTGTCATAAAAACCTCAAGCACAAAGATAGTAAGTTTGGTATTCTTTTATAAACCTTTTTATTATATTTTTAATGGATTTTTTGTACTGCTGAAAAATAATGTCAAATCCATTATCATCATCACAGACAAAATTCCAGTAATCTTTTCCTATCAGTAATTCATCATCAGAAAAAAATTGTTTTACCCTTTCTTGTTTCCAGGGTTTTCCTTCACCAAATTTGTTGTAAGCCGTACCAAAAAATATTTTGACTTTAGCTGTTTTGTCATTTCTCAAGCGATTTTTAAGAAGAAAATACTCTTCTAAAAGAGCAGATTTTTCTGCTTTTGATTTTTTGTTATCCAAATCTCCTGAAGCCTTAAGTTCTATCAGATAATGTTCATTTTTATCCGCATTAAAAAAGTAATTATCAGTAACATGATTTCTTTTATAGCTTGTAATATCTTTCGGATAAATTGATGTATATTCAGAATAGTGACATACATCAGGAGTTGCTGAATGGTCAAGATAGCTGTCAAGAACAGAGGCTATTCTCTGAATTTGGTCAGGAAGAATAAAAGATTCTATATTTCCTTTTACCTCATAGGAAAGTTTAGCAATATTGTTTCCCATTTTTTCAAGAACATTACCAAAGCTACTGTCAAAACTGCGTACAAAAGCAGAGTAAAACATGAATTCTTCTCCAAGCTCGGCTATAAAGCAGTTATTTTTTTTCATATTTATCACACCGCTTAAATCATTAACTTCTGAACGGTATCTGCTTATTAACCCCTCTGAAAAAGATGATACAGCAGTATCTACAACAACTTCAATTGATTTCTTTTTCAATTCATTCATAATAATCACTCCCATTCAATAGTTGCCGGCGGTTTTGTGGTTACATCGTAAACTATTCTGTTTATATGGCTTACTTCATTTACAATTCTTGATGCTGTTGTTTCAAGAACATCATAAGGAATTTTTGCAAAATCAGCAGTCATAAAGTCTGTTGTTGTAACTCCTCTGAGTGCAAGAGTATAGTCATAAGTACGGCTGTCGCCCATAACACCTACTGAACGCATACTTGTGAGAACTGCAAAATACTGGCTGATTTTTCTGTCAAGACCTGCTTTTGCGATTTCTTCTCTGAATATATAGTCAGCGTCCTGAAGAATTTCAAGTTTTTCATCAGTAATCTCGCCTATAATTCTTATAGCAAGTCCGGGGCCTGGGAACGGCTGTCTCCATACAAGAACATCAGACAAGCCGAGTTCAGTTCCGAGCTGTCTTACTTCGTCCTTGAAAAGCATACGGAGAGGTTCAATAATTTCCTTGAAATCAACATAATCAGGAAGTCCGCCTACATTGTGGTGAGATTTTATAACGGCAGCATCTCCTGCTCCGCTTTCAATTACATCAGGGTATATAGTTCCCTGAACAAGATAATCAACTGCACCGATTTTCTTTGCTTCCTGTTCAAAGACTCTTATAAATTCCTCACCTATTGTCTTACGCTTTGTTTCGGGGTCTGAAACTCCTCTGAGCTTTGACATAAACTGTTCTTTTGCGTTTACTCTTACAAAATTTATGCCCCAGTCAGCAAAAGCCTGTTCAACTTCATCGCCCTCATTTTTACGCATAAATCCGTGGTCAACAAATATGCATGTGAGCTGATTTCCGACAGCTTTTGCAAGAAGTGCTGCTGCAACAGAACTGTCAACACCGCCTGAAAGTGCAAGGAGAACTTTTCCGTCCCCTACTTTTCTTCTTATATCTTCAATAGCTGTCTTTGCATAATTTTTCATAGTCCAGTCACCAGTACAGCCACATACGTTTTTAAGGAAACTGTCTATCATTTTTATTCCGTATTCAGTATGATTTACTTCAGGGTGATACTGTACTGCATAAAGTTTCTTTTCAGGATTTTCCATTCCTGCAACAGGACAGTTTTCTGTATGTGCAGTGATTTTAAAGCCCTGCGGAAGTTCTGATATATAATCAGTGTGGCTCATCCAGGAAACTGCTTTTTCAGGAAGTTCAGGAATACCTCCGAAAATTACGCTTGACTTGTCATAGAATGTATCTGTTTTTCCGTATTCAGATGATATGCATGATGAAACTTTTCCGCCTGCAAGATGTGCCATAAGCTGACAGCCATAGCATATTCCTAAAATCGGGATTCCGAGTTCAAGAATTTCCTTTGAAATAGTCGGAGAGCTTTCAAGATAAACGCTGTTAGGGCCTCCTGTGAAGATTATTCCGACAGGGTTAAGCTCCTTTATTTCCTGTATAGATGTTTTATAGCTCTTTACTTCGCAGTATACGCCACATTCCCGGACTCTCCTTGCAATAAGCTGATTATACTGTCCTCCGAAATCAAGAACTATACATAACTGATGTGATGTCATTCAAATATTCTCCATTTCCATAAATTTTAATTTCTGCTTGAAATTAATCTAATTTCTATTATGACATTTTTTTATAGAAATTGCAATAGGTTAAGAAAAATTTCACAGCATTTTTAATCTTCATCATCATAGAACATATTATATTTTTTCTGATTATGGCGATAGGTACTCATAACAAGTCCTATTGAGGCATACATACATACCATAGCCGTTCCGCCTGCACTAAGGAACGGAAGCGGTACACCTATAACAGGCATAACTTTAAGAACCATTCCTATATTCATAATGCAGTGCGAGAGAATCATTCCGAATACTCCCATACAGATGAATTTTCCCATATTATCCCTTGCAACAGTGCTGTCTGCAAGTATTTTAAGGCAGATATACATAAGAAGAATTATTACTCCGAGAGTTCCCACAAATCCGAAAACCTGACCTATATATGAAAACATAAAGTCATTGTGCATTTCAGGAACTGCTACATAGGATTCATTTTTGTTGAAAAGTCCCTTTCCGAATATTCCTCCTGAACGAAGTGCGGAAATTCCCAAATCCTGCTGATATTCAAGGTTCTGGGGGTCTGTTCCGGGGTGAAATAGTATCAGTATACGCTTTTTATGGATTGTTCCGAGAACAAAGTTCCAGAGAAATACAAGTGCAACTGCAATCAATACCGGTGCTGCCACAAGGTATTTCCACGAAATGCCCGCTGAAATCATTATTGATGCAAATATAAAGCCGAATATTATAGCTGTTCCGTAGTCACCCTGTATGCCGATAATTCCTATCGGTATAAGAGCATGTATACATAACAGCAACATATGCAGAGGTTCATTCATATTTTCTTCATCTCTTGAAAGATGATATGAAAACGAAAGTATGAACGAAAGCTTTAAAAGTTCCGAAGGCTGTAAGTTTATAAATCCGAGCTGTAACCACGCCTGGTCATCAGCTCCCTCTCTCCTGTATCCGAGACTTGTAAATGTAAGAAGTACAAGCCCTAGTGCTACCGGTACATATATATACCATAGCTTTGCAATTTTTTTATAGTCTATAAGGGAAATAACTATGCTTGTACATATTCCCATTAAAACAGATACAAGCTGTGTTTTATAGTAATCCATTGAAACTCCGTCAAGCACTTTGTTATAGCTTATTGAATATATCATAAGCACACTTATCACAGAGCATACTATTACAGCAAGCATAAGTCCGTTGTCATTCTTTTTCTGAACACTTATTTTTTTAAAAGCTGATTTCATTTTATCTTCCTTTATCTGAACCAGTATTTGCGGTCAAGGCTTCTGTACTGAACCGCCTGAAATATATGCTTTTCGGAAATATTCTCACTTCCCTCAAGGTCAGCGACAGTGCGGGATATTTTGAGAATTTTATGATATGCTCTTGCACTTAGTTCAAGTTTTTCAAAAGCCTTCATAAGTTTCTGATTAAGTGCTGGAGATAATCCGCAGAATTTTTCAATTTCCGCAGGGGTCATATTTGCATTGCACTTTGTATCACTGTTTTTGAAACGTTCTGTCTGGATTTCCCTTGCTGAAATTACCCTTTTCCGTATATCAGCAGAGGATTCTTCCTTTCTTGCTGAGGAAAGTTCTGAAAAATCGACAGGGGCAACTTCTATATGCATATCTATTCTGTCAAGAACAGGCCCTGATATTTTTCCGAGATACGTTTTAACCTGTTTTGAAGTACAGCGACATTCGTGTGCAGGGTGTCCGAAATATCCGCAGGGGCAAGGGTTCATAGCCGTTACAAGCATAACTGAACAGGGATATGTAACCGTCTTTGAAACTCTGCCTATTGTGATTACTCTGTCCTCAATCGGCTGTCTGAGGGAATCTATCGTTGAATGACTGAATTCAGGAAATTCATCAAGAAAAAGTACTCCGTTGTGGGCAAGTGAAACCTCCCCCGGCATAGGAATACTTCCTCCCCCGACAAGACCTGCTTTTGAAATTGTATGATGAGGAGAACGGAACGGTCTTTTTGTAATGAGAGGTGTTTTTCTGTCAAGAAGTCCTGATATTGAATAGATATTTGTCGTTTCAAATGATTCCTCAAAAGTAAGCGGAGGAAGTATTGACGGAATCCTCTTTGCAAGCATACTTTTTCCGCTTCCGGGAGCTCCTATCAAAAGTATATTATGACCTCCGGCACAAGCAATTTCAATTGCTTTCTTTGCAGTATGCTGTCCCTTTACATCAGCAAAATCAAGCTCATTGTCATATTCGGTATCATGAGGAATATATCTTTCCTGCGGTTGAATTGAAACAGCTCCGCAGAGATGATTTATAAGCTGTAAGGCGTTTTCAACTCCGTATACTTTAACATCTTCCGCAACAGATGCCTCATAGGCATTTTCTGACGGAACAAATACACTCTTTATTCTAAGTTCCCTCGCTTTAAGAACCATAGGAAGAACTCCGTCAACAGCTCTTATAATGCCGTTAAGGGATACTTCTCCTATAAAGGCACAGTCATCAAGATTCTGTTTTATTATATTCATAGCTTTTACAACGGCAACAAGTATTGCCATATCATACATTGAACCGCTTTTTTTGGTACTTGCAGGAGCAAGATTTACCATTACTGCTGAGGGAGGTATCTTTATAAGACAGGCTTTCAGGGCGGAACGTATTCTCTCTCTGCTTTCCTTTACTGCTGTATCAGGAAGTCCGACTATATTGAATGACGGAAGTCCCCTGCTTATATCAATCTCAACATCAACAGGAAATACATCTAAACCATTAAGACCAAGACTGTTTATTTTCGCAAACATTATTTTTTATCTCCGTTAATAATTCTGTTAAATTTTTCTATGTCAAAATCAAATTTATTTGCATTTTCAGCAATTTTCTTTGCAAGTTCAGGATTAAATGCCGGACTCTGATTCTGAGCCTGAACCTGATTTTCTTCACGTCTCTTTTTTCCGTCACCTCTGTGAATTACCTGAACAGGTATTTCAGACGGTGTTTCCATATAAGTATTTTCAGATTTTTTCTTTTCGGGAATTTTTTCAAGCCTGATATTATCAGTAAGCTTTTTTTCAATTTCGTCCATCGGTTTTTCAGAATCAGCATAATCCTCACGATAATCCTTTGAAGTATAATCAGGATTTTCAAGCTGATGCGTAAATCTTTCGCTGAAATAAGGAAATCCCTCTGCTTTTGAAATTGCCTTGTAATCACGCCATGCACTAAGCATCGGAAAATATACAATCACACCTGCTGTTCCGAGTGCAAATGTAAGAATATTACTTGACCTGCTTGTGAAATTCATAATGCATGACAGAGGCATTGCAAGATATATGGAAAACAGAATAACATTGCAGAACTTGTATTTTGAATTTCCGAATACTGCAAGAAGTATCAGAAAAAGCGATGTGAGTATATTAAGCATACCGACAAGAATAAGTCCGAAGGAGTTTGTTTTTCCTGTACCTACCATAAGGTCTGAAAGGAGCGAAAGTATATTGAATCTTATGCCGAACATAGAACCTGCTGAAAGTATCAGAGCTGTTATGAAAGTATAATAAAATGCTTTTTTACCCTTTTCATTTATTGCGGTTATACGGTCACTGCAAGGAGTATAATGGCTGTGGTCGGGCATAGCTCTGTATTTTTCTTCACTGCTTAAAAGAATCATAAATCAATCCTCCGTTTTTTATTTATTATATCACTTTTTTTCAAATAAGTAAACATAATTTTCATTCAAAAGCATTGTTTGGAAATATAAATAAAAAATACCTGATTTTTACTTTAAAAATCAGGCAGATTGCATAAATATGAACGTCTCCTCTTGACTTTCTTATTTATATGTATTATAATTAGTAAATGTATCGAAATGTAAAAGTATTGCCATTCTGACGCTATTATACCATAAACATACTGCTTTTGTCAATAGCCTTTGTTTATTTTTCCGTTTTTTCAGAAAAGGCCATGCTTTTTTGTTTTGTACGGCATTAGGAACAGGCTGTTTTTTTCTGTCCTGCTCCACCTACTATTTAAAGGAGGCTCCGCCTATGGTGAATGTTACACCTAAAAAGCTTGGCAAAAATATCCGTATGAATTTCGGAAAAATCAACGAAGTTCTCGAAATGCCTAACCTTATCGAAGTTCAGAAAAATTCTTACCAGTGGTTCAGAAATGAAGGACTTAAAGAAGTTTTCCGTGATATGACTGCTATAACTGATTATAACGGAAATCTTTTCCTTACATTCAAGGACTACAAATTCGATGATACTCCTAAGTATACCATCGCTGAATGTAAAGAACGTGACGCTACGTATCAGGTAGCTTTAAGAGCTACTGCTATCCTCACAAACAAGGAAACCGGCGTTTCTTCTGAAAGCGTTGTTTACCTCGGAGATTTCCCGCTTATGACTGAAAGTGGTACTTTCGTTATAAACGGTGCAGAACGTGTCATTGTTTCACAGCTTGTCCGTTCACCCGGTGTTTATTATGCCTCTGAAAAGGATAAAACCGGTAAGGATTTATTCAAGACCACTGTAATTCCTAACAGAGGTGCATGGCTTGAATATGAAATGGATTCAAATGATATTGTTTATGTCAGAATCGATAAAAACAGAAAAATCCCGATTACTACTTTCATAAGAGCTATCGGTCTTGACAGCGATGATGATATATACGATTTCTTCGGCCCTGATGAACGTCTCAAACAGACCATTCTCCAGAAGGACAGCACTAAAAATCATTCAGACGCTATCATAGATGTCTATAAAAAACTCCGCCCCGGTGAACCCCCGAATGAAGAAAATGCTGTTGCTCACCTCAATAACCTTTTCTTCGATGCAAAAAGATATGAACTCTGCCGTTTCGGAAGATATAAATATAACAAAAAGCTCGGTATCGCTTCAAGACTTGCAGGTCACACTCTTTCAAGACCTATCGCAAATCCTGTTACCGGCGAAATAATCCTTGATGCAGGCGAATTTGTTTCATATGAAAAAGCCTGCGAAGTTGAACAGGCTGGTGTTTATGAAGCATTCGTTACTGTTGAAGTAAAGGAATACTATACAAATGAACTCGGTGAAAATGCTATCAGAACCGTTGAGAAGGAAGTTAAAATCATCGGCAACGGTATGGTTGACATAAACGGATACATCAATTTTGATGCTGAAAAATACGGCATCAATGAAAAAGTTTCTTTCAGAGTTCTTCAGGAAATTATCGAAAATTCCGCTGATGATGAAGAAATTGAGGAAAATATCAAAAAGCGTGTTGATGACCTTATCCCAAAACACATTGTTCTTGATGATATATATGCTACAATAAGCTATTTCCTTAATCTCTGTGACGGTGTAGGTACTGTTGACGATATTGACCACCTCGGAAACAGACGTATCCGCTGTGTCGGCGAACTTCTCCAGAACCAGTTTAAAATAGGTTTCTCACGTATGGAAAAAAATATACGTGAAAAAATGAATACACAGAGTCAGGATACTACTCATCTCACTCCTCAGAACCTTATAAACATAAGAGCTATTTCTTCCGCTATAAAGGAATTTTTCTGCTCCTCACCTCTCTCACAGTTTATGGACCAGAATAACCCTCTTGCTGAACTTACTCACAAGAGACGTCTTTCCGCACTTGGACCCGGCGGTCTTTCAAGAGACAGAGCCGGATTTGAAGTTCGTGACGTTCATTACAGCCACTACGGAAGAATGTGCCCTATCGAAACTCCTGAAGGCCCTAACATCGGTCTTATATCCTATCTTGCTACATTCGCAAGAATAAACGATTATGGATTTATTGAAGCTCCTTACAGAAAAGTTGACAAGGAAACAGGCGTTGTTACTGATGAAGTTGTTTATATGACTGCTGATGCAGAGGACAACTATATCGTTGCTCAGGCTAACGAACCTCTTACAGAGGACGGCCATTTTGCAAAAGCTAAAGTTACTGCAAGATACCGTGAAAAAATTCTTGAGTGTGAAAGCGAAAGAATTGATTTTATGGACGTTTCACCTAAAATGGTTGTATCTGTTGCAACATCTATGATTCCGTTCCTTGAAAACGATGACGCAAACCGTGCATTGATGGGTTCAAACATGCAGAGACAGGCTGTACCGCTTCTTAAAACTGAAAGACCTTTTGTCGGAACAGGTATGGAATACAAGGCTGCTGTTGACTCAGGTGTCTGCGTTGTTTCAAAATATAACGGAACTATCACTTTCGTTGATGCTGACCACATAAATATGATTGATGATGAAGGCATTGAACACAAGTATACTCTCACAAAGTTCAAGCGTTCAAACCAGGGTACATGCATCAATCAGCGTCCTATTGTAAGTGTCGGCGAAAAAGTAAAGGTTAATCAGGTTCTTGCTGACGGCCCTGCTACTGCTGAAGGTGAAATCTCAATAGGTAAAAATGCTCTCATCGGCTTTATGACATGGGAAGGCTATAACTATGAAGATGCCGTTCTCCTCAACGAAAGACTTGTCCGTGAAGACGTATTCACATCTGTTCATATTGAAGAATATGAAATTGAATGCCGTGAAACAAAGTTAGGCCCTGAAGAAATTACAAGAGATATTCCTAATGTTGGTGAAGAAGCCCTTAAAGACCTCGATGAAACAGGTATTATCCGTATAGGTTCTGAAGTTCATTCAGGCGATATTCTTGTCGGAAAGGTTACACCTAAGGGCGAAACTGAACTTACTGCTGAAGAAAGACTTCTCCGTGCGATATTCGGCGAAAAAGCCCGTGAAGTTCGTGATAATTCACTTAAAGTTCCTCATGGCGAATCAGGTATCGTTGTAGACGTAAAAGTATTTACACGTGAAAACTGCGATGAATTAAGTGCAGGAGTAAATATGCGTGTACGCTGTTATATTGCTCAGAAACGTAAAATTACTGTCGGCGATAAAATGGCCGGCCGTCACGGAAACAAGGGTGTCGTTTCAAGAATCCTCCCAGAAGAAGATATGCCTTTCCTTCCGGACGGTACTCCGCTTGACATCGTTCTTAATCCTCTCGGCGTTCCTTCACGTATGAATATCGGTCAGGTTCTTGAAGTTCATCTC
>ERZ808240.2881-NODE-2881-length-17844-cov-5.543651_pt1 | contig 17844 bp, 12 predicted proteins | sample MGYA00521084_ERZ808240 | MGnify/ENA primary metagenome ERZ808240 (study PRJEB31516, sample SAMN03275571) | gut metagenome | biome: mammalia-associated habitat; material: feces | host: Papio cynocephalus | place: Kenya | collected 2012-08-06 ... | reverse complement strand
CTCTCGTAGGCGCGCAGGCTGACGCGATGAAGACGGCTGCGGGCAATTCCGCGGGCGCAATGACAGGCTTTATGGGTATGGGTATGGCTATGAATGCAGGAGGCGGAATGAACGCGCAGAATCTCTTTGCGATGGGTCAGCAGAACGCGCAGAATCAGCAGACTCCGGCTTCCTCGGGCAGTAAGTGGAGATGCTCTAAGTGCGGTACCGAAGCTACGGGCAATTTCTGTCCCGAGTGCGGTTCGCCTAAGCCCTCGGAGGAAGGCTGGACGTGCAAATGCGGAGCGGTAAACAAAGGTAAATTCTGCTCGCAGTGCGGTGCTCCCAAGCCCGCCGGCGCGCCTCTTTACAGATGCGACAAATGCGGATGGACTCCCGAGGATCCGCATAATCCGCCCAAGTTCTGCCCCGAGTGCGGAGATATATTCGACGACAACGATATAAAATAAAAATTTAAATACCGATTTTACACAACGAGGTGACGATATGCCGGCAATTCTTGACTATAAATGCCCGAACTGCGGGGGAAACATAAAGTTTGACCCGTCAAATCAGCAGTTTAAATGCGAAAGCTGCGACAGTGTTTTTACTTCCGAACAGTTAAAAAGCTATTCGGATATGATTAACGCGAGTGAGCAGAAATCGAATTATGAATTCGTTTCGGCTTCCGGCGGTGCGGTCATGGATAACGTAAACGAATACATATGCAAGTCCTGCGGAGCTCAGCTGATTACGGACGAAACATCTTCGGCATCCGAGTGTCCGTACTGCGGAAACCCCGTTGTACTTGCGGATCGTCTTTCGGGCGTAAACCGCCCCGACTGCGTTATTCCGTTTAAATTAAGTAAAGACGACGCTAAGAACGCGCTTAAGAATTTTTACAAAGGAAAAGTTCTGCTTCCGAGCGTATTTAAAAGCGAAAACAGAATAAAAGAAATAAAAGGCGTGTACGTGCCGTTCTGGCTTTTCGATTCGGACGCCGACGTTAATATAACGTTTGAGGCGGCTAGGGAGAAAAAGTGGAGCGACAGCGACTACGATTATACCGAAACGAGTTACTATAATGTTTTGCGTGCGGGTACGGCGGAGTATGAGAATATACCTGTCGACGGCTCGTCGAAAATGCCGGACGAATACATGGAGGGACTCGAACCTTATTCGTACGCCGACATGACGGGGTTTGACCCCGCGTTTCTCTCGGGATTTATGGCGGATAAATACGATGTTGACGCCGAGGCGAGCTTCCCGAGGGCTAAACAGCGTATAGAAAACGCGTGTATTTCGTCGTTTGAAAAGACGGTAAAGGGCTTTGATACCGTCCGTCCGGTTAATTCGTGTATCAGAACGGTTAACGGAAAGTACAGATACGCGCTGTTGCCAGTATGGATGTTCACAACGAAATTCGCGGGTAAAATTTACACGTTCGCCGTCAACGGTCAGACGGGTAAGGTGTCGGGCGAACTCCCGATTGACAAGAAAAAACTGGGGCTTATCTTCGGCGGAATAACCGCGGCTATCGCCCTGCTCGGTCAGATATTCGTATTCTTACTGTAAGGGGGCGGGGATGAAATTATGAAAAAATCGGTTTCGATTATTTGTGTATTTTTAATGCTTGTAATTATGAGCGTTCCCGTTTTCGCTTCGGTCGGCGAACACAGATATCTGTTCGACTATGCGGATAAATTAAGCGACGATGAGGAAAATACCGTTTCTCAGATGCTCGACTCGGCTGCCGAGGAACGAAATGTTGAATTGTATATCGTAACAAAGTCGGGAAATCCCGATTTTACGGCAGGCGAGTATCTGTCGCAGTTTGCTTCCGGCATAACGTCAACGGCTTCGGGCGGAGTAATTTACGCGGTTTTTGATTATGATTCGAATACTCTTGCGGTTGTTCCGACGGGCAGCGCGGTTGAAGCATACGATTCCTCGCTTCTTAAGGATATGATAAGCGATTTCTTTTCAAGAGGGGAGATATATAATTCCTGTATGACCCTCGCTTCCTACATTGCCGCTGATGATTCGGCTGACGGAAATAATAATTTCGCGGTTTATGATTCAAAAGAGAAAAACGATATGCCTGTCGATTCTGCGGATTCGGACGAGTCCCAGTCTCCGTCGGTTCTTAAAAAGGAGCTTATCGTTATTGCCGTTGCTTTGATTATCGCGGTTATAGTCTGTCTAGTTCTTAAAAAACAGATGAACACAGCCGTAAAGAACGACAGCGCATCCGAATACATGAAACCCGGCAGTCTTAAAGTAACTTCGAGTGCTGAAATGTTTGTCCGTTCCGAGACAGACAGGACTCCGAGGTCGAAACAGAAGGATGATTAATAATTAAATTATATATGTGCGAAAAAGCGGATCGCCCTATCATAGGATGATTCGCTTTTTTGTATTAATTGTAAATTCCGGTTAATAATATTCTTAAAAAACAAAGGGGATATTATTATGGAAAAAATCAAAGTCATTCAGTACGGATGCGGTAAAATGAGCCGTTACATCATGCGCTATCTTCACGAACACGGAGCAATGATAGTCGGCGCGATTGACGTTGATCCCGAGGTTGTCGGCAGGGATGTCGGCGAAATTGCGGGACTCGGAATCAAGACCGGCGTTATTGTCTCCGATGATGCGGATTATGTTCTCGACAACTGCTGTGCGGACGTTGCGGTCGTTACGCTTTTCAGCTTTATCGGCGACATATACGACCATGTTGAAAAGTGCGTCGAGCGCGGAATTAACGTAATTACGACATGCGAAGAGGCGATATATCCGTGGACGACCTGTGCAGAGATGATAAACAAGATTGACGTTCTCGCGCGGGAGAACTGCTGTACCGTCACGGGGTCGGGCATGCAGGATATATTTTGGATTAATTCCGTCGCGCTTCTGTGCGCGGGGTGCAATTCGATAAAGTCGATTCACGGAGTTTACAGCTATAACGTCGACGAGTACGGACTTGCGCTTGCCGAGGCGCACGGATGCGGTTTAAGCGAGGGTGAATTCAATAAAACAATTGCGCATCCCGAATCGTTTGAGCCGTCATACGCGTGGAATTCGAGCGAGGCTATATGCTCAAAGCTCGGGCTTACCGTAAAGTCGATAAGTCAGAGACATGTTCCGTATGTTGCTGACAAATCCGTTTATTCTTCGACTCTCGGCAGGGAGATAAAAAAAGGCGAGTGTCTCGGAATGTCGGCGGTAGTTCATATCGAGACGATGCAGGGCATCACTGTTGAGGAGGAGACTGTCGGCAAGGTTTATGCCGAGGATGACGGCGATATGTGCGACTGGAAGATAACAGGCGAACCCGATGTCGAATTTCATGTCGTAAAACCCGCGACGGTTGAGCATACGTGCGCGACGATAGTAAACAGAATCCCGAGTCTTTTAAGAGCCGACGCAGGGTATGTCACTTGTGATAAGCTCGACGAGATAAAATTCATGCCATATCCGCTTGAATATTATGTTTAATTAATGAAATCATTATTAAAAGGCTTTCGATTTTTTCGACGGTTTTTTTTCGGGCTTTTAAGTATGATAAGCTGTCCGCTCGGAATATTTTCCGGACGGACTCGCTTTTGTTTCATATATTAGTATTTTGAAATACAAAAAAATATGTACTTTTCTATTTTTCTGCCTCAGTATTAAATCTGCATTAATTTTTTTTTGATTTGTTATAGATTAGTAATCTGTTTATAAATGTTTGTCAATAATCTGTACAATTACAACAAAAAAACAATTTCGTCATCATGCAATAAAGTGTCGGATTGTTTTTATGCATTACGTAACAAAAACGCGTTGTTTATTATGATTTTGTTTCAAATCTGTTAACAATTATGCATGAACGATTTTTTTATTCACGAATAATTGACATTCTTTTTTCTTTTTGATATCATGAGAATGTAAAAATTATATATGAGTCCAATTTTTAGAAATTTATATATAAACGGAGTGATTCAGATGGCAGTAAAAAATGTTATAAGATTCGGTATTCAGAGAAAAATAGTCGCCAATATGACAACGGAAAGCTGGAGACACATTCCGCATGTAAGCTATACTTATGAACCCGACGTTACGGATTTTCTTGACGCATATAAAAAATATGCAGAGAGAACGCCCGAGAATGACCGCGCTACTTTTAACGCAGTGCTTTTAAAGGCTCTCGCGGAGGCTATCAAGTCGGCTCCCGACCTTAATGCGCACATGCATTTTGAGAGAAGTCTCGTAAGAGGTAAAATTACATATTTTGATAATATAGATATCTCCGTTCCGTGGACGCTTCCCGACGGCAATATGATGACGATTACGATGAAAGACATGGGAAATAAGTCGCTTTCCGAAATTGCTCATTATACCGACGATATAAACAGAAGACTTAAGAAAACAAACCTTACTGAGGCTCTTTATTCTGTTTCGATTCACGATACCATGGAGAAGTTTAAATCCGGTCACATTGTCAGAGGACTGCTCCGTCTGTACGGCTCGAAAACCAATCCCAAGCATAAGGTCACGCCCCTTAAAGGTCAGGCGAAGAGACTTTATGAGAGTATCCCCGAGACAGACAGAATTACATACGACGATCTTAAACAGGGTACTATTACGATATCGAATATCGGCGCGGCGTCGAGAGGTATCAGGGGCGAACTTGATATGCTCATGATCATTCCTCCGCAGATATGCGCTATCGGCATAAGCTCGATTCAGCGCAGAAATATAGTCGTTACCGATGAAAAAGGAAACGAAAAGGGTGAGGTTAGAAGTCTTCTGCCCATATGTATCTGCTTTGACCACAGAGCTCTCGATTTTGCGGAGATGTTCCCGTTTGTCAAGAGTCTTGAAAAGATATTCAACGATCCGTCGATTATTCTTGGCGAATAATAATATCGACATAAATCCGAAATCCCGAAACCTCAAAGGTATCGGGTTTTTTTTATCTTAAAAAGTGTGATTTATACAACATTTTATCGAAAATTTTATTTTTTTTTAAATAAGTTCTTTGATTTATTGACTTAATAGGTTATGTATGGTAATATAAAATACGTATAAATAGGATATTATTTTGTAATTTCTATTTTATTTTATTAATATTTCGCAATTTTTTCGAAAAACGAGAAAGAGGGAATTACAATGAGAAAGAGACATTTAACCGCACACAGGACGGTATCAGTGATTCTTGGCTTACTGATGATACTTTCGTGCATGACTGCGTCGGTTCCTTATTTTTCATCGCTTCTTGCAGTCCGCGCGTCGGCGGACAATTCGAACGCATCACAGACGTCTGCCGACAATCCGAGGATTGATGTCAGTTTTAATAATAACTGGGATTTTCATTTGGGAGAAGCCGACGATGCATATTTGAAAGCGTATGAGACGAGCTCTTCCGAATGGTCAAAGGTCACGCTTCCTCACGATTTCAGCATTTCGCAGGACTTCACAACCTCCGGCACAGAGGGCGAGAGCGGTAATAAATCAGGCGGAACGGGCTGGTACCGTAAATGGTTCACCGTCCCCGAGGCGTTCAATGAAAGAGAGCTCATACTCAATTTCGACGGCGCGTATATGCATACGTATGTATATGTAAACAATACTCTCGTTTGCGAAAATCATTACGGTTATAATTCGTTTGCAGTCGATATTACACCTTATATTGCGGCTGACGGATTAACGCCTAACCTTATTGCTGTGAAGGTTGTGAACAATATCCCGTCTTCCCGTTGGTATTCGGGTTCCGGCATAACGAGAGATGTTACTCTCAGCATGATAAATAAGACGCATATTTCACAGTATGGAGTGTGTGTTACCACCCCTGATATAGAGAGCGGCGGCGGAACCGCTCAGGCTGTGATTGATTTACAGAACGATTCTCCGGCTGATTCGAAGGTTTATGTATCTGCCGAGATTACAGACAGCCTGGGTAATTCGGTATCCGATAAGGTTACATCCGATGCTGTTGTTATCTCTGCGGGGGAAGCTTCGCAGGTTACGCTTGCTCCCCGTGCCGACAGCTTTAAGTTATGGTCCGTTGAGGATCCTAATCTCTATAAAATGCACGTTACTGTAAGCACGGATGAAGCAGGGCTTCAGGTTGTTGATGATTACTCTGTCAAATTCGGTTACAGATGCATAAAATGGGCCGCGTCGTCAGGATTTTCTCTGAACGGCAGTAATGTGAAGATTAAGGGAGCGTGTTTGCATAACGATCAGGGCGCGCTTGGTGCGGTTCAGGAGTATGATGCAATTTACCGTCAGGTTAAAATTCTGAAAGATTACGGTTTTAATGCGGTTCGTACATCGCATAATGTCGGTTCTTCCGTTTTGCTTGATGTGTGTGATGAGCTCGGAATGCTTGTAATGGAGGAATTCTTTGACGGCTGGACGAGAACAAAAAACAGCAATACTCATGATTTTTCAGAGTATTTTAATACTGCGATAGCGTCAGGCAATAATCTTCTCGGAGTATCCGCCGGCGATACATGGTATAAGTTTGTTGTTGAATCAACCGTTAAGAGAGACAGAAACAGACCTTCTGTAATTATCTGGTCGGCAGGCAACGAACTTAAGGAAATGAGCGGCGGATATAACAATAGCGTCGACAGACCGATTGCGGAGAAAATAAAAAGTTATGTCAGCGCACTTGATTCAAGGCCGCTTACGCAGGGCAATAACAATACCACGCTTATCGGCGTTGATGATTATATGGATGTCATTGGAGGAAATTATCATCCTGCTGTATGGGCAAAAAACATTTCTACGAATAAGCCTATAATATTAACCGAAACGTCTTCGGCGTCTTCGTCAAGAGGTTTTTATAAATCAACAGGTGTTTCCGGTTACGAAATCGGGGCTTATGACGCTTACGCCCCGGGGTGGGGAGATTCGGCGGAAACAAATCTTTATTATACTTCTGCTTATGATAAAATAAGCGGAGAGTTTATTTGGACAGGTTTCGATTATATAGGAGAGCCGACTCCGTGGAATCCGACAACCTCGGCAAATGCTGAGGGAATGCCGATTTCGTCGTTTTTCGGCGTTATAGATACGGCGGGATTTGCAAAAGATAATGCTTATCTCTATAAATCGGTATGGGATAAAAACGAACACACGCTCAATCTGCTCCCGGGAACATGGAACAGTTCAAAGCTTTCTTCAACAACAGCCGTTCCCGTTGCCGTTTATACCGACGGCGGATATGTTGAGCTTTACCGAAACAATGTTCTTATAGGTCATGCTCAGGCGCAGACCGTTACAACCGACGCCGGTGTTACATATCAGAAGTGGACGTCATATTCGGATTCGTCTGCGTGTTCGGCATCTGATTTTACCGACACCGTAGGTTATAAATCAGCTACGCCGGATGCCATGTATCCGCAGTTTAAGGTAGCCTGGGCTTCTGGCAGTCTTTCGGTGCGGGCTTGGACGGATTCCTCAAAGACAACAGAAATTACAGATTCGGCAAAGGGTACAAAAATCGTTTACTCGTCTCAGTCGATAGGTTCCGTCAAGGCTGAGGTTTGGGGTACCGACGGTAAGGACAGCTTTACAGGTACTGCGGACGGAAAGTCCTATGCGTATATTGAATATACCGCCTATGATACCAACGGCAATTTTATGAACGATTATAACGGTACGCTTACAATAGAAGCGGCAAACGGTGTTGAGATTGTCGGCGTTGATAACGGAAAACCCTCCGATTGGAACAGATTTCAGGAGAGCAGTGTATTTTCATCCGACGGCAAGGCTTCGGTAAAAATGTACAACGGACATGCTCTTGTAATTGTAAAGACTACGGATGAGGTTACGACTAACGGTTCCATTGTTACCGAATGCTCCGACAATGTAAGTGTAAACGGAATTAATATAACTGCCGCGGCAGAAAGCGGATATGAACTTTACGATGAATTTGAGGAGATTTGTCCGCAGACGGAAATTATCTATGAGCCTACGATATATGACAGGTTTGATGTTATAAAAGAAAACATCGATTCGCTTGACTCTCCGGGTTCGGCATCATATAAATATAATTATTTCGAGCCTACCGGAACGGGCGAGGGACAGTATATCGAGAACGGAACATATATTATTTACAATCCTAGTCCCGCGTACTATTCAAATCAGCCCGCCGCCATGACAAACGTATCGAAGAATACCGGATATTTGAATTCCGATTCGACGGCAACTCTTGACGGCACTGTTCTTACAAGCAGCGCGGATAACGAGTATACGTTTACTTACGTTTCGGATTCAAAATATTATATACAGGATTCGACAGGTAAATATCTTAATATCGGTTCGTCAGATTCAACGCTTTCCCTTTCAGATACCCCGCAGGCACTTAACATATATGTTCATTCGAATAAACGCATCTCGATTTATTCGGGCGTTCAGTTTGTCGACATGTATTCCAGCAAAACAAGCGAAGGCAGACCGTTTTCAACATGGCAGACAACCGTTACAAATGCAGGTAACAACAATAAATTTAATCTTTATAAAAAGTCGAATTCGACCGGTTCTGCCTCCGACGGCAAAACAGCTCTTTACGACGCGCTGAAGGCAGGCGCACAGTACAACCCTGTTTCGTATTCGTTCTCATCTGCAAAAAAATTTGTAGAAGCCATGGAGAACGGACTTAAGATTTACAATAACGCAGGTTCTTCAGAGGCGGAGCTTACAGCGGCGGCAAACGCAATTACAGCTGCAATTGATGCACTTGGCATTGAAATAAGAAAACTGCCTGCTACGATTTATAAGTACGGATATTCAAACGCAAACTCATCCAGGGATTATTCTTCCGGAGGCAGAGAAATGAATCTGCTTGCGTATAAGAAAATGAAAGAGCGCATACTTGCGAATGATGAGATAATGAGTCAGATAAAAAAGAATATCGGTTATGATAATACTGATATGGGGTGGGACGACGGTTATGCCGATGCGGCACTTGAGCAGGCTGTAAATGTTTATTCTCAGCTTTACTGTATTGCATTTACAAGCTTTCCTGTGAACGGCGGAACCCAAATAACTTCATGTGTTTATGCTGACGGAAACACCACTCTTGACGGTAATAAATTCTTTAGTACAATGTGGAATATATGGGATAAGTCGGGCACTATGGGATTGAATGATAATAACAGAGACGAGGGTGCATCTGTTATGGGACTGTTTTCGTCTACACTTTCCGCTGACGGAGTTCCTGAGTTTCATTCTGAGTACCGGAACGAACTGCCTTATATAAATACATCCGACTCAAACGGTATAAGGGAAAATCTCACAATTACGTTTAATACAAGCTCAAGCGCCACCAAAACCGCCAGTCTTTCCCCGCTTTCCGGTATTAGCTTAAGTTTTGCCGACTTGTTTAGAGAAAACGATATCGAAACGGATACGGCAAATACTTATGCTAAGTATCATTGGAATACGGAATTTCCGTTTGTAATTTCCACTAACAGATACGGTGTAAATACATACGATTATGATTCGTCCGATACAACGAGGGTTTTCAGAGCTAAATATGATGATGCTTCGCATACCGCGGTTTCAGAACTTGTCAATGCCGATACGTTTTCTGTCGAACGTGCAAGCAAGGGTACGGGTCAGGGATTTTTCCCGTTTAACTATCAGCTGACAGATTCCGAAATAGATGCCGACGGAAATTATACAGGAACCCGGAGTTCGTTTACCGGCGAGAATGCTGTATATCACTTCGGTATGTCGTTTAATACCGAATTTAATATTCCGAAAGGCGGAATGTACGCAGGAAATACTCCTATTAAATTCGAGTTTTCCGGAGACGATGACGTGCTTGTTTATGTTGATGATACTCTTATACTCGATAACGGCGGTTTACACGGAGCGCGAAGCTGTTCGATCGACTTTACGAACAAGTCGATAACGTATCAGTTTGCATGGAGTGCTGAAAACAATACTTTGCTCAATTCTGCGGAAGATAACGAAACCGTAACTTATACGTATCAGCCCGACGGCGATTACAGTAAGTACAATTACACCGATTCCGACGGAAAAACACATGAAATAAGCGCAGATATAAAAGCCGCATTGTCAAAACTCAACAGAATAATAGGAGACGGAAATTCACACAAACTCAGTTTCTTCTTTCTTGAAAGAGGATCAACAGATTCAAATTGTAAGATAAAGTTCAATCTTCAGCAGCGTTCGACAAATGTCGGGCTTACTGATCAGACGCTTGTTGCCGACTATGGATATCCTATCGATTATAATATTACAGATAATAATATAATCTCGGAGGCGGCTGTAAATGCGGGTGCGAAGTTTGACTATATCGGCGTTACAAAAGGCAATATTAATATAGATAATATTACCGATTTCACAAACGGTTCTCTTCCCGCAGATTCCACAGAGTTTGCGGATTCGAATACGGATTATTCCGTAGCCGGACTTAAATACGGCTCAGGTACGGTAAACGCAAAAGGCGATATTACCTATAAGCTTTCCGATATGAACTTTACCGGCTCTGATTCCTACTATGTAGCCGCTAAGGTTACAGGTGATCCGTCGTTTAGCTCCAGTTCTGAATATATACAGTATGAGAGAGTCAAGTTTATTCCTGCAAGTACTATTTACTTTGAGGATAATGCAATTGATTCTACGGCGATAACATATAAAGGAAAATGGACTGTAGAAGGAAAAGAAATCAGCGGTATTAATCAGGCGGCCGACCTTTTGGACAGCAGTTCTGCGAATATATACGGATATGATCCGTTCTATGCCGATAAGTCGTATTCTCGCGTTTATTATGATTCATCGGGCAGCGTAACGTCAAATGTTACTTCCAACCCCGCATATTATACCGCGGCAGGCGACGGTACATATTCGTCCGAGCCTACATACTACAATGCAAGCGGTAATATAACAACAGATGTGTTCTACCGATATGCAATAGGCGGCGGTTATACGAAGATTCCGACCTACTACGACGCAGACGGTAATATTGTTTATTCAAATGATTCATCGGGTTCGCTCGTCCCGGCATATGCGTATGCTTATGCATATGACTGGTTTGAGACTGATGACAATAAAACCTATTCGTCCGGTTCGGCTCATAAGGTTACGGTAAGCGCGGCGGATAATCCGTCAAACGGAGGAGAATGGCCCAAGGCCGAGTTTACATTTACAGGTACAGGATTTGATGTTATAAGTCTTACGGATTCCTCTACCGGACTCATTAAAGTCGATGTTAACAGTACAGACGGAACATACAGCAATTCGTATGCTGTAGATACGTATTACGGTTATTCTTACGGCAGGCTTTATGCTGATTCAAACGGTAACGCAACACTTGAGTCTGAAGGAAATGCTCCGCTTTATTGGTCTGCAAAAAACGACGGAAGTGTTTCACGGAAAATTTCGTATTATGACGCCGACGGTAATATTACAAATGCAGATACCGGAAATATTGCATATTGTGAGACATGGCTTCCGACAGCGGGAACACAGTCGCTTTATCAGATTCCTGTTATAAAAGTTCTCGGTCTGGATTATAATAAGTATACTGTAACTATTACTCCCATGTATTCAACGGCATTTAATCACCGAGTCGATGGGGTTAAGAGCTATGATTTCTATCTTGACGCTGTCAGAATATATGACCCCGCTCTCGGAGATGAAAGTGTACAGAACGACTATTTATACGACCAGGAGGGATATCCCGAGTACATGGAGCTTAAGGATCTGCTGCTCGACGCAGGCAAGCTTACCTCTGACCCGGAAAAAGATACGCAGGGCATAGTATTTATAGATGGTATAATGAATACGGACAGCAGGACGGATTTGACCAAATATAAAAATGCAGGTCCTAACAATGAACTTTATCTGGCGGGAGGATCGATTGAGAATGATGCAGGTACCGTTACCGCTAACGGACAGGCGGCTGCGTTCTCAATATGGGCTACGGCTATTCCTCAGGATATTCAGATTGCCGCAAAGGCCGCGGTTGGCAGTCCGATACTTAAAATTTACACCGTATCAACCAACGGAACTGTTGCGTCGGCGCAGACGGATATATCGAGCGCAAGCGATGTTTATTATTCATTTAATGATATGCTGTCTCAAAACGGCAAGCTTACATGGAGCAGGGTTAAAGGTGCAGACGGTAATTATTACTACCGAACCGGAACAATAATCGTTCAAAACGCGTCGCTTTCGGAGAATGATATTCTTTCTCTTACAAACATTAAATGGACGTTTGAAAAAGATTCCGGAAAGGGACAGTTTGAGCTTGGAATAGCAGACGCAAGCGGAGCTGTTAAGTCAGGCTCTTCGCAGGAAAAGATTGCGTCTCCCCTTCTTCTTGGCGCAAATTCAAACACCTATGCCGTTGCGCTTGCCGCCGCTAAGACCGCACAGCGTGATATGTCCGTAATCGACGGCAGTCTGAGCGTTCAGGATGATGAGATTTACACCGGATATAAGGCTGAATTCTCGCTTGACACTTATACTTCGGTCGAGAAAATAAAGATTACGGATTCACTCGGCAATAAAGTTGAAGCCGATGCTTCTTACACCGACAGCAAGTCGGATTCGGGCGAAATAATCAGACACTGGAACGTGTCCTTTATCGTCAACGTGCCCGGCGAGCATAAGTATTATGTCAGCGGAACGGATAAGGACGGATATACGACCGATTTCGGAAGCGTGACGGTAACGTATAAGGTTGTCGAAAAGTCCGTAGTTCAACAGCTGTTAGACAATATTATCGAATTGTTTAAGAGAATAATTGATTTCTTCTCTAAACTGTTCTCCGGTTTCTATACAGCGTGAGGGGGATAAGTTATGAAAAAGAAATATGTTAAAGCTCAGATAGTATTTGAAAGTTTTGAAATGTCGTCGAATATTGCCTCCTGCGGTTATATTCGCGACGAGAGCGGAGTTATAACGGATTCTGAAACAGGACTTATCGTTCTGTCTCAGACGACCGCGGGGTGCGTAGTAAAAGTTCCCGGAGGAAACGACGGACTTTGTTACGACGTTCCCACGGCGGGCGTAAATCTGTTTTACAGTTAATTGACGGCGGACGTCTGCGGAATATATTTTCGCCGGCGCCCGCCTTTTTAAGATTGATATGATTGAATTGAAGAATACAAAGCGGAGGTTTACCGCCGGAATATTGTCTTTTTTTGCTCTTGCCGGACTTTTGCAGTCATGTTCGAAAGATACTAAGGAACGCGAATCCATCCCCGAAATGACCTCAATGACCTATATCGAGCCGTATTCGGCTGAAGATAGTTTTCAGAATATAAAGGTAAACGAGAGTTTTACGTTTAAATATTCGGATTATAATTTCGCCGAATCGCCCTCGTCGCAGAACGGTATCCTCGTTGACAGGTGCATACGGATTTTATCGTACGGAAAAAGCGATAATGGCTCGGTACAGCTTGTTGTTCGCAATGATGATGACAGGGATATTAAATATGCCGTTTTAAAGTGCGGTTCGGACTCGGGTGATTTGTCGTTTAAAATAACGAGTATGCCGTCAGGCTCCGTGTGCGTTCTGACAGAGGATAACGGCGCAGAGTTCGACGAAAACGGGAGTTATTACGGATTCGAATTAAGCGATACCGTATATTTTGACAATAAGATGTCCGCGCATTCCGATGTTTTATTTCTTCGCGGAAAAGACGGAGTTATTTCTGTTAAGAATATTTCGGATCATAACGTTTCGGACGTTTACGTCTATTATAAAAATGAGGAAAACGGCGTGTTGATCGGAAACGAAACATATCGCGTAAGCTTCGGCAGTCTCGCCCCGGGCGAGGAAAAGGAACTGTCCGCAGAACATTATAAGGCGTATATAAGCAGGATTTTATTTACAGAGTATGGAGATTAAACGATATAAAATAGGCGTCTGCGAAATAGAAGCAAGACTGCCGTTTAATATAAATGACACGTTTCCTTTCTCGCTTTTCAGAATAGAAAATCTGTCCGATAACGCGTACGTTTACGACTATTCGTTCACGGATAATATAAATTTACCGGATAAAAAGCCGGATTTTGAATTTGACAACCGTATTGTATTTAATGAAAATAACTCGGATGTTGTCTTTTATAAAAAGCACGGCGGAGGATATTTTGCAAAACGAACGGAATTTAAAGAAGGACTCGGCGGAGCGGTCGAGTATTTAAACGAATTTAAAAACTCGCTGTGGGATAAAAGCGTTCTTGACACAGTCGGATTCGAAAAAAAAGCGTATGATCTCGGCATGATTATAATGCACGCCTCGTTTATAGCCGTCGGCGGAGATGGGATTCTTTTTACCGCGCCCAGACAGACGGGCAAGTCAACGCAGGCTCGGCTTTGGAGCAAATACAATAACGCTGAGATAATAAACGGCGACAAGGCTCTTGTCTATATAAAGGACGGACGTGTTTTTGCCTCGGGACTTCCATACTGCGGTTCGTCGAATATCTGTTTAAATGTCACCGTTCCCGTCAAGTGCATTGTAAAGCTGGGCAGGGGAGAAAACGTTTTGAAAAAACTTTCGCCGTTTTCTGCCGTCAAAGAAATTTTGAACGGGTGCTATCTTCCGTTCGGCATAGAGAATATACTTCCCGCCGCCGAAAAAACCGCGGGAGATGTCCCCATATATAAATTCGACTGCAAGCCGGATTTTTCGGCTGTCAAAACCTTGGAGAAAGAGCTATGGTAAACATTACGGAGCCGAAAATGTCGGCGTATCTTCATTCGAAAGCTAAACAAAACGGCACGCCATTAGCGGGAAATTTCGAGCTTACGTCGTTATGTAATTTCAACTGCCCGATGTGCTATGTCCATAATGATTTGAATTCCGATTCTCTTACGGCCGGCGACTGGATAAAACTGATTGACACTGCGTGCGAAAAGGGGATGCTTTTTCTGCTTCTTTCCGGCGGGGAACCGCTTTCACGAGATGATTTCAGAGAAATTTATATTCATGCGCACGAAAAGGGACTTATAGTTTCTATAAATTCAAACGGCTCTCTAATCAATAAATATTTTGATTTATTCGAAAGCTATCCGCCGTCGAGAATTAATATTTCGCTTTACGCTTCTGATACCGACGGGTATTTGAAGTCATGCGGAACCGACTGTTTTGACAGAGTTATCTCGAATATAAAAACGCTTAAAAGCATGGATATCCCCGTAAAGCTCAACGTCGTTATAACAAAATCGAACTGCTGTAATATAGGCAATATGATAAGTCTCTCAAAAACGCTCGATCTGCCCGTGCAGATAACGCCGTACTGCTACCCGCAGATAAGACTCGAATCCGAATACGGCGAAAATTCCGCGAGACTTACTCCGGAAGAAGCCGGGAAATACAGCGTCGAGAGCGATATTTTACTCTACGGCGAGGATGAATTTATAAAAAAAGCGCGTCTTTCTAACGAATCGCGGATAATCACCGACGACGACTGCTCGATATCGTGCAGGGCGGGAAGCTCGTCGTTTTGGATAACTCACGACGGAAAAATGCGCGCGTGTGTTATGATGGATAAGCCGTCGATTGATATTAAAAACGATGATTTTTTGCATTGCTGGGAGTATATAAGAGAGCAAACTGCACTTATCAGAACGCCGCCGGAATGCAAAACGTGTCCCGACTCCGGGTTCTGCCGTGCATGTTCGGCAATGTGTTACTGCGAGACGGGTTCAACGGATAAAAAGCCCGAGTATGTTTGCAGAATGATAAAGTCAATACGCGAAAATACTCAGACTTTCCTTGAAAAACGGGGGAATAATTATGAAGATTAAAAAGAATATGGTTTTAAGAAATGTCGCGGGCGAGTACGTCCTTGTCCCCGCAGGAAAAAGTGCGGGAGAGTATAAGGGCATGTTTATGCTCACCGAAACGGGCGCGTATATGTATTCTGTTATCGAAAAAGCCGATTCCGCGTTTGAGCTCGCAAAGATGACGAGCGAAGAATTCGACGGCGATTTTGACGAAATACTGTCCGACGCTAACGAATTTATTAATAAGCTCAAAGAGTACGATATTATTTAAATCATTAAAATAATAAAAGACCGCAGAGTGCTTTTTTATCGCGCTTTGCGGTCTTTGTATTGTATATTCAATTTATAAAAACAGTACGCATCCCGATTTTTTGAACTGCTCGATTTTATTTAATAAAATCTCTTTCGGGCAGTCGAATTTTACGCTTAAACAGTCTATGCAGTAAAATTCGGTTGCACCGCGGTTGATTAGTTTTTTTGACAGTCCTATATCGTTTTTCGTAAGTTCTTTACCGCACTCTTTGCAGAGACTCATTTTTTATCAATGACCTTTGCGCGGTAAACTACGCATCCGTGTTTGGGCAGATTTACGCCGAACGTATCGTTTTTAGGATATGAAACTTCACCCGTCCATACGTTTGTCATTTCGAGCGTTTTGCCCGTCGGGAATCCGAGACCTACCGCGTCAAGCGTGAAGCACTCGTATTTGCCCTCGTCGTCGGTAAAGTTGAATACGCCTATCGCGATATCGCCGTTTGCAAGGTTTCTGACGAGAACGGGGCAGTCTGTCGGGTACCAGTCAAAGAGCGGTTCGTCGCCGTTTCTGACGGATTTATAATTACGGTTGCCGTTTACGAAATAAGGCTGTCTGTACGCTTCGTCCTGGTCGATTTCAATAAGAGCCTTGTTTTTAAGAATTGCAATCGCGTCTTCGTCGGCATCTCTTAAATCACAGCCGATAATCAACGGCGAACCCATCATTGCCCAAAATGCGAAATGCGTTTTGTATTCCTCAACAGTACAGCCGGTGAGTCCTACGTGACCCTTGCCCTTCATGCCGACAACGAGCATATCCATGTCGTTAAAGCAGCCGCAGCCGTTGTATTCCGCGACCTTCAGCTGGCTTAACGCGAGGTCTTTAATCGACTGCCACGAGTCGAAAATGTCGCCCGTCGAACGCCATGTGTGCGCGCCGGTTTCCTTAATCCATGTCTTTGTATTTTCACTACCCCATGAGCATGCGGCGAATACAATGTCTCGTCCGCAGTTTGCGAGCGCGAGACCCATTCTCTTGTAAAGAACGTGACCGTATGTCGTGAACGGGTGGAAGCAGTAGTCGTATTTGAGATAGTCTACGCCCCACTCTGCAAAGCACTTAGCATCAATAAATTCGTGGTCGAGGCTTCCGGGGTAGCCCGCGCAAGTCATTGTACCAGCGCACGAGTACATACCGAATTTAAGTCCCTTTGAATGAACGTAATCCGACACGTATTTCATTCCGTGGGGGAATTTCTCGGGGTCGGGTACGATTTCTTCGTTCTCGTTTCTCTCTCTGAGACTCCAGCAGTCATCTATAATAACGTAGTCGTAACCGCAGTCTTTGAGTCCGCTCTCGACTATAAAATCGGCGGTCTCCATTACGACCTTTTCGTTTATGTTCTCTGCAAATGTGTTCCATGAGTTCCAGCCCATGGGCGGTCTGTTTATTATCATTGTGAAAATTCTCCTTTCGGGGGTGTGAAAAAATTATATCAGTTATTTACGGCTGTGTCAATTAAATAAAACTATCTTTTTAATTGTATACAATGTTTATGAGGTGGGATTGTATTTTGTTTCTTTCTTTCCGATAATCTATATCGGAGGGGAAAAGGATGAAACTTACAAATGATATTATTATCAGTTTTAAGGAATACTTGATTGATAACGATAAAAGTGTATATACAATTGATAAATATATACGCGACGTAATGAAGTTTAAAGAATATTTGTGTGATAATAAGATTGAGAAAGAGACGGCGGGGGAGTATAAAAATTATCTTGTCAGAGGCGGGTACTCCGTACGGAGTATTAATTCTATGTTATCGTCTGTAAATGCG
>ERZ808240.2880-NODE-2880-length-17845-cov-11.078865_pt1 | contig 17845 bp, 18 predicted proteins | sample MGYA00521084_ERZ808240 | MGnify/ENA primary metagenome ERZ808240 (study PRJEB31516, sample SAMN03275571) | gut metagenome | biome: mammalia-associated habitat; material: feces | host: Papio cynocephalus | place: Kenya | collected 2012-08-06 ... | reverse complement strand
GCGCAGGGGACTCATAATCCCTGGGTTGCAGGTTCGAATCCTGCTGGGCCCACCAGAGTTTTTACAGGTCGTCCTCGTGTGGCGACCTTTTTGCTGTCATATGATTATTTGACATACCAAGGTCCAGACTTTTTTAAATATGTCCTTGCGATTCTCGACTCGTTCCCGTATAGTAATTTCACGCACGGGGGCGTAGCTCAGTTGGGAGAGCGCTTGACTGGCAGTCAAGAGGTCAGGGGTTCGATTCCCCTCGTCTCCACCACTTGTTTGTAAAGGATTCAACTTCGGTAGAATCCTTTTTTGTTTTACATACGGGGAATCGAACCCGAAAGGGCGCGGAGCTGAGGAAATGCCTATGGCATTTACCAGCGTAGCGCGCAAGGCGCAAAGCGCCGCAGCGGTCCGTGCGGCGAAGCCGCATGGACTTCCCCTCGTCTCCACCACTTGTTTGTAAAGGATTCAACTTCGGTTGAATCCTTTTTTGTTTTACAGACGGGGAATCGATCCCGAAAGGGCGCGACGCTGTCAACTTTTTCAAATTCGTCCTTGCATCTCCTTCGGGGTTCCCGTATAGTACTTTCTCGCACGGGGGCGTAGCTCAGTTGGGAGAGCGCTTGACTGGCAGTCAAGAGGTCAGGGGTTCGATTCCCCTCGTCTCCACCCGAGCACTTAAGAGGCCTCAACGAGAGTTGGGGCCTTTTTTCATAGGGATTCGAACGGTTGGTCAGGTAGTCGATGATTCTTCTAGTCGATAAGATCGAGAAAAGTTTTGGTGCCCGCGTTCTCTTTAGCGGTGCGTCCTTTCAAATCAATCCCGGCGAGCGCTATGCCCTCGTGGGGCCCAACGGTGCCGGCAAGACCACGATGCTCAAGATCATCATGGGTATCGATTCGCCCGACGCGGGAACCATCCAATACGCCAAGGATTGTCAGGTCGGCTACCTCGAGCAGGAGACGAATCTCGAGAATAAAGATACGACGATTCTTGCCGAGGTGATGGCTGCCGCCAAGGAGATCCGCCGTCTTGGCGAACGCGCAAACGAGCTGCAGACTCAGATCTCCGAGCTCTCTGAGAAAGGGGAGGACGTAACCTCGCTTCTCAATGAGTACGGTCAAGTCCAGGACCGCTTCGAGCATCTGGGCGGCTACGAGCTTGAGAGCAATGCGCGCAAGATTCTTGCCGGTCTGGGTTTTAAGATTTCCGATTTCGAACGTCCCTGTTCTGAATTCTCCGGCGGCTGGCAGATGCGCATTGCGCTCGCCAAGCTTTTCCTGCGTCATCCCGACCTTCTGCTGCTTGACGAGCCGACCAACCATCTCGACCTCGAGAGCGTCCAGTGGCTCCGCGGCTTTATCGCGAACTATGACGGCGCCGTGCTCATCGTCTCCCATGACCGCGCGTTCATGGATGCCTGTGTCGACCACGTCGCCGCGCTCGAGAACCGCCGTATCACGACCTATACCGGCAACTATTCGAGCTATCTTCAGCAGCGCGAGGACAATCTGGAGCAGATGCGCGCCAAGCGCGCCGCCCAGGAGCGCGATATCGCCCATATGCAGGTGTTCGTCGATAAGTTTCGCTATAAGCCGACCAAGGCCGCCCAAGCTCAGGAGCGTATCCGCAAAATCGAACAGATCAAGAAGGAACTCGTCATTCTGCCCGAGGGGCACAAACATATCGATTTCAAGTTCCCCGATCCACCGCGATCCGGTGATATGGTCGTCGACCTCGAGAACGTCTCGAAGAACTATGGATCCAAGCACATCTATAGCGACATCAACCTTAAGCTCTATCGTGGCGAGCATGTGGCGCTCGTCGGACCCAACGGTGCCGGTAAATCGACGCTTATGAAGATGATTGCCGGTATCGAGAAGCCCACGAGCGGCACGCGTGATTTGGGTACGAACGTGGGCGTCGCCTACTATGCCCAGCACGCGCTCGAGGGTATGACGGAAAGCAATACCGTCTTGCAGGAGATCGACACCGTCACGCCCAAGTGGACGGTTCCCCAGCAGCGGAGCCTCCTCGGAGCCTTCCTCTTTAGCGATAACGATGCAATCGAGAAGCAGGTCCGTGTTCTCTCCGGCGGCGAGAAGGCACGCCTCGCACTCGCCAAGATGCTCGTCGCGCCCGAGGCGCTCCTCTGCCTCGATGAGCCCACCAACCACCTTGATATCGACTCGGTCGACATGCTCGAGAATGCGCTTAAGAACTTCCCGGGCACCATCGTCCTCATCTCACACGACGAGCACCTCGTTCGCGCCGTCGCCAACCGGGTCATCGACATCCGCGATGGCAAGATGACCGTCTACGATGGCGACTACGACTATTACCTGTTCAAGCGCGACGACCTTGCTGCCCGTGCCGCGGCTGCCGAAGGCACCCCCGTGCCCCAGGCTTCCGTGAACGTGAAGTCATCCGTCGAATCCAAACCCACTCAGAAACCCGCCGAGGGCAAGAAGACCAAGGAGCAGAAGCGCGCCGAGGCGCAGGCACGAGCCGCCCTCAACAAGAAGCTTAAGGGCGTGCGTAACAAGCTCAAGAAGATCGAGCAGACGCTCGACGTCAAGCGCAAGCGTTATGACGAGCTTATGGAGCTTATGGCCACCGACGAGCTTTATGCCGATCAGGATAAGTTCAACGCTGCACTCGGGGAATATAACGGACTCAAACAGGAGATTCCCAAGCTCGAGGACGAGTGGCTCGAGCTTTCGACCGAGATCGAGGAGGAGACCGCCCGTGAACTCTCGTAGGGCCGCAGCCGTCGCGATGAGCGTTCTCGCCGTCGTCTGCCGGATATGCGGCGTGTTCATGACCCTGATGACGGTGATGCTCTGCTTTAGCGGCATCGCCGCGAAATTGCAGATCGTCGGCTTTATCGTCGAGCTATCGCGTGCGTTACCGGCTGCAATCGCGGGCTACGGCGTTATCACATCCCCCTTTGGCGGTGTTTTCCGTTTCGACTATGCCATCGTGGCGATTGTCTTCTTTGTTATCGATTACGCTCTGACCCGCGTCTCTCGTTCGGTGAGATAGGGGAGCGCGTGGGGTTGTCTTCCATGAATATCGTGAGCCTCCTGGCGAGTGCCCTTGCCGTCATCGTCGGTATCGTGATTCACGAAAGCGCGCATGCGCTTGCGGCCTACCTGCTTGGAGATAAGACGGCGCGGTCGCGCGGGCGCGTCTCGCTCAATCCGCTCAACCATATCGATCCCTTCGGCACCATCATCCTCCCGCTGCTCATGCTTGCCGCGGGAGGTCCAGTCTTCGCCTTTGCCAAACCGGTGCCTGTCTATCTTGATAATTTGAAACACCCTAAACGTGACGAGGTCCTGGTAAGTTTGGCTGGACCGGCTTCCAATATCGTTCTTGCCGGCCTTGGTGCGGTCATCATGCGGCTCCTCTTCGATCACGCCGCGTCGTCTATGTCCTTTGTCGTGGCACAGCAGGTCATGACGTTTAGCTCGACGTTTATCGTCGTTAACCTCTCCCTGGCGTTCTTCAACCTGATTCCGCTGCCTCCGCTTGATGGATCATCGATCCTGGTTCCGTTTCTCAAGGGACAGGCTCTTTCGACCTACTACAAGGTCCAACGGTATGCCATGCCCATCTTGATCGTGGTGCTTTACCTGCTGCCTCAGCTTACCGGTATCGATATCATAGGTTTGTATTTCGATGTTACGGTGTATCCGTTGGCACAGCGCCTCCTTACGTTCGCAATCGCCGGCGTCTAGGGTAAACTCGTCAACGGTCGTGTCTCGCGGCCGCATCATTTGAATTTGAAGTACCGCGCCGGGAAGGCGCTGTCGATGGGAGGGTCCGGATGTCGTATCGCGTTTCCACGCAGGTCTATTCCGGCCCCTTCGATCTTCTGCTTCAACTTGTCACGCGCCAAAAAGTCGATATCGGCTCCATCTCCATCAGCGATGTCGCAGAGCAGTATCTTGCCGAGGTCGATCGCATGGAGTCGCTCGACCTCGATGTCGCGAGTGACTTTCTGCTGGTCGCGGCGACGCTGCTCGATATCAAGGCTGCCTCTCTCGTTCCCAATGAGGCGCCCGCAAAGCATGATGAAGAGGATGACGAGGAGCTTGAGGAGCTTTCCGCACTTGACGGCGACGCCTTGCGTGAAGTCCTGATCCAACGCCTAATCGCCTATAAGCAGTTTAAGGGGGCTGCTGCCGCGCTGGGCGCACGCATGGAGGCCGAGAGTCGCATGCATCCCCGCGTCGCCGGTCCCGATCCTGAGTTTTTGGGCCTCATGCCCGATTACCTAGCGGGCATCACCCTTCGTGGCCTCGCTGTCATCTGCGCTGACCTCGACGGTAAGCGGCAGACGTTTTTGCTGGAGGCTGAGCATGTGGCTCCGCATCGCGTTCCGCTCGACCTGACCGTCGCGTCGGTCGACCGGTTCACGATGGCGCATGAACAATGCACGTTCCGCGAACTTTTGGACGGAGACGCGACCACCGAGCAGCTTGTCGTGACCTTCTTGGCCATGCTCGAGTTGGCGAAGCGCGGATCAGTCACGTTGTCGCAGGACGAACTCTTTGGAACCATCCAGATCAATCGCGTCGAGGGCGCCGCGGCCTACGTACCTGGCGAAGGCCCCGAGCTCACCGAATAGGAGATAACGTGACAGAGCTCTCACAACTTGATTCCGACAGCCTGAAAGGAGCGCTCGAGGCGCTTCTCCTCGTTTCGAGCGATCCCGTGAGTGCGCCGGCGCTCGCGTCCGCTCTCGATATCGCACCGGGCGAGTGCGCCTCGCTTCTGGCCGAACTTAAGGTCGAATACGAGGAGGCGAACCGTGGGTTCCAGCTTCGTGAGGTTGCCGGCGGATGGCGCCTCTTTACCCATCCTGCATACCATGACATCGTCGAGTCGTACGTGCTCTCATGGGATACGCAAAAGCTCTCCCAAGCGGCGCTCGAGACGCTTGCCGTCATCGCCTATCACCAGCCGGTGACGCGTGAGGTCGTAAAGGGCATCCGCGGGGTTAACTCCGACGGTGTCATCTCTTCGCTGGTCGACAAGGGGCTCGTCCGTGAGTTGGGTCGTGACCCCAACAGAGGGCAGGCGATCATTTACGGTACGACCAACGCTTTTCTTGAAAAATTCGGGCTGCGCTCGACACGGGACCTTCCTGATCTTGAACAATTTGCTCCCGACGAGCAGTCGCGTCAGTTCATTCGCGAGCGTCTCTCTGGGCGTTCGATCGAGTCGACGCTCGAGGAACAATCGGACGATCTCGATGAGGAGCGTGAGCTGATCGATACCGATGGTGTCGACGATGATGTTTTATCAGACAAGGATGCAAAGGGACAGGCAGATGAATGATGCTTCGCGGGCCGATGCGGTTCAGATTTCCTCTGTCGATTCCCCCTTTCCGCATACCATGCGGCTCCAACGCTATTTGGCGCGTGCCGGGGTGGCGAGCCGTCGCGGTTCCGAGGATCTGATGACGGCCGGGCGCGTGACGGTAAACGGCGAGGTCAAGTCCGAGTTGGGGACCAAGGTCGATGTCGACCGCGATCATGTCGAGGTCGACGGCATCCCGGTCTCGCTCGATTCGGGTGCGACCTACATCATGCTCTACAAGCCGACGGGATACCTCACGACGATGAGCGATCCCCAAGGTCGCCCCTGCGTGGCCGACCTTGTTCCACGCGAACGTTACCCGGGTCTTTTTCCCGTCGGGCGTCTCGATCGTGATACGACGGGGCTTTTGCTCTTCACGACCGACGGCGACCTCGCGCAGGATCTCCTGCATCCCAGCAAGCACGTCTACAAAACGTACCTGGCACTTGTCGATGGAAAGATGACCGATCGTGAGCTTGAACCGCTGCGTCGCGGCATCACACTCGACGACGGCCTTTGTCAGCCGGCGATCTGCCGCATTCTTACCCCGCATGAGGCGATCGACGTTGCCCCGCAAGGCATCAAGCAGGGTACGACGGCCGTCGAGGTCATCATCCGCGAGGGTCGCAAGAATCAGGTCAAGCGTATGCTCGGTAAGGTCCACCATCCGGTGATACGGCTTCATCGAAGCAACTTCGGTGGGCTTGAGCTCAGTGATGTGGCTAAGGGAAGCTGGCGCCATCTGACCGAGCATGAGGTCACCTTGCTCAAACGGGGCGGCGTCAAGCCCCGGGACGCGCAGGAGGGTCCTTGTACGGACTCCTCCGGCACCGTGCGGACGCGTCACGACGGCAGTCATCGCTCCGCTCCCAAACGCAACACGTATCGCGACCGTTATTCGAATTAGAAAGGCATTCATATGATTGTCGCCATCGACGGACCGGCTGGATCCGGCAAGTCCACCATTGCAAAGGAAATCGCACGTCAGCTCGGTTTTAATAAACTCGATACGGGCGCCATGTACCGCGCCGTGACGTTTGCGGCACTTGACCGCGGCATCGACCTCGATGACGAAGACGCCGTCGTCGCGCTCTCCCATGAGATCGAAATCCGTTTCACCAACGGCGTCGGTGAGGATACCAAGCTCACGATCGACGGCAAGGACGCCTCCGCGGCCATCCGTACGCCCGAGGTCGACGCTAACGTGTCGAAGGTCTCGGCCTACCCCGGTGTCCGTGAGGCGATGCTCGTGCACCAGCGCCGTGCGGCCGAGGGCCGCGACATCGTCGCCGAGGGGCGCGACATCGGAACCGTCGTCTTTCCCCATGCCGAGGTCAAAGTGTTCCTGACGGCCGACCCGCGCGAGCGCGCACGCCGTCGCGTCCTGCAGCGCCATGAAAACGATAAAACCGCTCTTGACGAGGCTGCTCTCGAGGCCGAGGTCGATCGCACCCTCGCAGCGCTCAAGACGCGCGACAAGCTCGACAGCAGTCGCGAGGTCGCCCCGCTCGTCGCCGCCGAGGATGCCGTTCGCGTCGATTCGACCTCCCATACGATCGACGAGGTCGTCTCGATCATCGAGAATCTGATTTCCCAGAGGAGGTAGCATGCGCCTGTTCAAACAGACGCCCGAGGATTATTACGACGCGGCGTACACGGATTTTCCCGCCCCCATCAGGGTTCTCGTCGCCATCGTCATGGCGATTCTCTGGGTCTTCTCAAAGATCATGTGGCGCTGGTCGATTCAGGACGAGTCGCTGCTTCTCAAGCGTGAGGACGGCAAGGGTTCCGTCATCATCTGCAACCACACGTCGATGGCCGAGGTCGTGGCCATCGAGACGGCACTCTATTTCAAAGGTCGTCGCCCCCGCCCCATCTTCAAGTCCGAGTTCGCCAAAACCAAGATCGTAAGCTGGGCGTTTTCGCGCGTCGGCGGAATTCCCGTCGAACGCGGTACGGCCGACATGAAGTGCCTGCGCCGCGCCCAGCATGCGCTCCAGCGCGGTGAGGACGTGCTCATATTCCCCGAGGGGACACGTATCCGCACCCGCGGCGCCCATTCCGAGGTGCACGGCGGGTTCGCCCTCATCGCCCAGATGGGCAAGGCGACCGTTTCGCCTCTTGCTGTTTGCGGCTGGACCGATATCACGCCGGCCGGCAAGCACCTCATGCGTCCGCGCACATGCTGGATCCGTGCCGGCGAGCCGCTTTCGCTCTCCGATGCGCCAGCGGGACTCAAGCGCAGGGAAAAGACGGCCTGGTTCGAGAAAGAGGCCATGGACCGTGTCTATGCCATGCGAGACGAGCTGCTCGAAGCTCATCCGGGGAGGCTGTAGTCATGTCCGATTCGCCGACGATCGAGGTCGCGGCCCACGCCGGTACCTGCTATGGCGTCCAGCGCGCCCTCGATCTTGCTCTCAAGGCGGGCAGGGATTCGAATGGCGAACCCGTCCATACCCTTGGACCCTTGATCCACAACCCCATCGTGGTCGCCGAGCTCGAGGACGAGGGCGTGCATCTCGCCGATTCCCTCGATGAGGCTCGACACGGCACGATCGTCATCCGTGCCCACGGCGTCGTCCCCCAGGTGATCGACGAGGCGCGTGACCGTGGGTTCGATGTCGTCGATGCCACGTGCCCCTATGTCAAGAAGGTCCATCTGGCAGCGGAGAGGCTCGTCCGCGAAGGCTACCAGTTGCTGGTCGTGGGCGAGCCCGGACATCCCGAGGTGGAGGGTATTTTGGGCCACTCCGGCAAACGCGCTCGGGTGGTGAGCTCCGTTGAAGATCTCGACGGAATCAAGCTTGCCGGCAAGGTGGGAATCGTGGTACAGACCACGCAGACCGCCCGGAACCTTTCCGACATCACCGCGGCGCTCGCCCCGTGCGTCAATGAGCTTCGCGTCGTCAACACCATCTGCGCCGCGACCAGCGAGCGCCAACAGGCCGCGGCAGAGCTTGCCAGCCGCTGCGATGTGATGTTCGTCGTCGGTGGTAAGAATTCCGGCAATACCCGTCGCCTGGCTCAGATTTGCAGCGACGCCTGCCCGCAGACGCATCATGTCGAGCAGGCGTCGGAGATCGAGGATTGCTGGCTTTGCGGGGCCGAGCGTATCGGTATCACCGCGGGAGCCTCGACGCCGCAGACCCATATCGAGCGCGCGATCGAACGCATTAAGGAATGTATCGGATAGCCATGGACCAGACCGTACCCGCATATGCCTCCTCGGTGGCCGATTACGGGCGCAGCCACGACCCCAAGCCGGGGGAGGGCGCGCTCGTCAAAGCGGTGCGTCCCGAATCTCCCGCCTGGGATGTCGGGATCGAGCCCGGGATGCGTGTGCTCTCTGTCAACGGCGAGACGCTTACGGATATGGTCGTCTGGCTTTGGGAGGCCGACGACGATACCGTCGACCTCGAGGTTCTCGATGAACGCGATATGTCCGTGACGCCGGTCGAACTCGAGCGTTTTCCCGGTGAGGACTGGGGGCTCACCTTCGACGGGCCCATCTTCGACGGCATGCGCACCTGTGTGAACGCCTGCGTGTTCTGCTTCATGACGATGCTTCCCAAAGGCGGACGTTCGACGCTCTATATCCGCGATGACGATTACCGCCTGAGCTTTCTGCAAGGCAACTTCGTGACGCTCACCAACTTGACCGACGCGGAGGTGAGAAACATCATCGAACGCAACATGAGCCCCATGAACGTTTCCATCCATGCCGTCTCGCCCGATGTCAGGCGGCGCATGATGGGTCGAAATGCCGCACGGGGGATGGAGGTGCTCGAGCAGATCATGGCGGCGGGCATCGAGGTTCACGCACAGATCGTGCTCTGTCCCGGTCTCAACGATGGCGAGGAGCTTGCCAAGTCGCTCGCATATTGTGAGGAGCACGAGCAGATCACGAGCCTCGGCATCGTCCCGCTCGGTTTTACCAAACATCAAAACCGCTTCACGTGGAGCTATAGCGACAAGCCCGAGCTCGCACGGCAGACGATCGCGATGGTTCGTCCGTATCAGGACCGTGCGTACGAGCGCTTCGGCCGGCATACGTTCCAGATGTCGGACGAGTTCTATCTCGATGCGCACATCGATCCGCCTGCTGCCGATTTCTACGACGGTTACCCCCAGTACTACGACGGGATCGGCATGATCCGCTCCTACATCGATGAGACGGATGAGACGATCGCGCATGAAGGTGAGCGCCTGGCGCGCGTGCGACGCGCGGTCGCTTCGCTCGGTCGTCATCTCGAAGCACTCTCGGGCGAGTCGGCTCGGGAGACGGTCGCACGGTTCGTCGAGTCACCGCTCGGCCTCGCCGGCACCGTGACGGCCATCGAGAACCGGTATTTCGGTGGCAACGTCGATGTGACGGGGCTGATCGTCGCGAGCGATATCCTCGAGCAGATGCCCCGGGATCTCTCGAGGATTATGCTCTTTCTTCCCAAGCTCATGTTCAACGCGGACGGCATGACGCTGGACGAGTATCATCGTGACGATTTACTCTCGCGACTCACGGAGCGCGGGGCCGAGGTGCACGTGGTCTCGACCATGCCGCATGAGCTGCTCGATACCCTGGAGCAGATTCTCGAGCTGCCGCCGCTCAGCTGATATCTACCGAATGCGATTCCATAAAGGAGTGCAGATGAAACCTATCGTCGCCGTCGTCGGCCGTCCGAACGTGGGCAAGTCGACGCTCGTCAACCGTCTCTGCCAGACCTCCGACGCCATCGTCCATGAAAGCCGTGGCGTCACGCGCGACCGCTCGTACCACACCGCGGAGTGGAACGGACGGGAGTTCACCGTCGTCGACACGGGCGGCATCGAGCCGCTCAAGAGCGATGACGTCTTCGCCACATCGATCCGCGACCAGGCCTTGGCTGCCACCGAGGAGGCCGAGGTCATCCTCTTCGTCGTCGATGGGCGCACCGGCGTCACCGAGGAGGACGAGACCGTCGCGCGCATGCTCAAGCGCTGCAAAAAGCCGGTGTTCCTGCTCGTCAACAAGCTCGACAACCCCGATCGCGAGAACGACAACATCTGGGAGTTCTACTCGCTCGGCATCGGTGAGCCCACGCCGCTCTCCGCGCTCCATGGGCACGGCACGGGTGACCTGCTCGATGATATCGTCGCTCTGCTTCCCGAGGAGAAGGACGAAGTCGCCGACGAGTTCCCTGATGCGTTGAACGTCGCCATCATCGGGCGCCCCAACGCCGGCAAGTCCTCCCTCTTCAATCGAATCCTGGGTTCCGATCGCTCCATCGTCTCGAACGTCGCGGGCACCACGCGTGACGCCATCGATACCGTGGTCGAACGCGGCGGCAGGCACTACCGCATGGTCGACACCGCAGGTATCCGCAAGAAGAGCACTGTTTACGAGAACATCGAGTATTACTCTATGGTTCGCGGACTTCGCGCCATCGACCGCGCCGACGTCGCCTTGCTTGTCGTCGATTCGAGCATCGGCGTCACCGAGCAGGATCAGAAGGTCCTGGGGCTTGCGATCGAGCGTGGCTGCGCGATCGTCGTGCTGCTCAATAAATGGGACCTGCTCGATGACGACCGCAAGCGCGAGGCCTGTATGGAGACCGTGGACCGCCGCTTGGGCGTCATGGCTCCTTGGGCCCAGTACCTGCGCATCTCCGCTCTGACGGGCCGATCGGTGGAGAAGATTTGGGCGATGATCGATGCCGCCGCCAAGACGCGCGCTCAGAAGATCTCGACCTCTCGCCTCAACACGTTCCTGACCGACCTGCGCGAGTTCGGTCATACCGTCGTCGACGGCAAGCGCCGTCTTCGCATGCACTATGTCACGCAGACGGGCGTCAATCCGCCGTCTTTCACCTTCTTCGTGAACCACAGCGATCTTGTGAACGACACCTACCAGCGCTATGTCGAGAATCGCATGCGCTCGACATTCGATTTCGCGGGTACACCGATCCGGTTGTATTTCCGCAAGAAGGAGCAGAAGGATGCATAACCCCATCCTCGTCACGATCGTTTGTGTTGTCGTCGCATTCTTTGTCGGCGCGATTCCCTTCGGCCTCATCCTGGGACGGGTCTTCGGCCATACCGATATCCGTAAGGCCGGCTCCGGCAACATCGGCACGACGAACGCGCTTCGCGTCGCCGGCCCCAAGGTTGCTGCGCTCACGCTTCTTCTCGATTGCCTTAAGGGCGCGGTTTGCGTCTTGGCAGCCCGTCCGCTCATTGCGAACTTCGGGTTCGACATGCCCGTTTCCGTCATGGCGCCCGGCGCGCCGGGCGACTGGATGCTCGCGCTCATCTGCCTCGCCGGTATCTGGGGTCACATCTTCTCACCCTACCTGCATTTCAAGGGCGGAAAGGGCATCGCCGTGGGACTGGGCGTCATCTGCGCTTGGTACTGGCCGATCGGTCTTTCGCTTCTCGGCTTCTTTATCGTTGGCGTCGCGATCACCAAATACGTTTCGGTGGGTTCGCTTGCCGCGGCGATCGGGCTTCCCATCGCGACCATCTGCGTCTTTCCCTATGCAAGTGTCTGGCTCAAGCTCATCATGGCGGTAATCGGTATCACCGTCGTTTGGGCACATCGCGCAAACATCAAGAAGCTCATGGCGGGCAAGGAGTCCAAGCTCTCCTTCACCAAACGCGTGACCGAGCCCGATAAATAGGGGAGTGTCATGAACGTCGCTCTTATCGGATCAGGTTCCTGGGGCACGGCGGTTGCCGGGCTCGTCGCCGCGCGTGCCGATCGCGTGCGCATGTGGGCCCATGGCGCCCAGACGGCCGAGGGGATCAACCGCAACCATAAAAATCCACGGTATCTCATCGATTATGGGCTTCCGGCAAACGTCGAGGCGACCGTTGATATCGAGCGGGCTCTTGAGGGGGCCGATGCCGTCATCTTCGCGGTGCCCTCCGCGCACCTGCGGCATATCGCCCGCGAGTGCGCCCCGTTCATCGGCGGCAGCATCCCGGTCCTCTGCCTCACGAAGGGCATCGAACCCGGTTCCGGCCTTTTGATGTCCGAGGTCATCGCAAGCGAAATCGGCGAGGAGCTTCGAGTCGCCGCGCTTTCGGGCCCCAATCATGCCGAAGAGATCTGTCGCGGGGCGCTTTCCGCGGCTGTCATCGCCGCCGAGGATGACGGTGTCGCCCAGGTGTTCAAGAACCTTTTGATCTCCCGGTCATTCCGCGTCTATATCTCTAAAGACATGGTGGGCGTAGAGACCTGCGGGGCCATGAAAAACGTCATCGCCATCGTCTGCGGCATCGCTGCGGGATCGGGGCAGGGGGACAACACCTTGGCGCTTATCATGACGCGCGGCTTAGCCGAGATCAGCCGTCTCGTTCATGCGCGCGGCGGCGAGGCCATGACTTGCATGGGTCTTGCGGGCATGGGCGACCTGGTTGCCACGTGCACTTCCGAGCATTCACGCAACCGGAGCTTCGGTGTCGCTTTCGCTCAGGGCGAATCGCTCGAGGACTATCAGCGCCGAACGCACATGGTGGTCGAGGGGGCCGCTGCGGCAAAGAGTGTCAGCGAGCTCGCCCGTTCGCTCGGCGTGGACATCCCCCTCACCTTTGCCGTCGAGCAGACGCTCTATAACGGTGTTACCCTCGAGGAGGCGCTCGGGATTCTGACCGATCGCGTTCCCTCAGAGGAGTTTTACGGAATCCGGGACTAATCGACCGGTAGAAAGGTTTCGCACATGGGTATCAAGATCGCTCCTTCCGTTCTATCGGCAGATATGGCCGACCTCAAAGGTGAGCTCGACAAGATTTCCAAGGCCGATCTCGTCCATTTCGACGTGATGGACGGACATTTCACCCAAAATCTGACATTTGGCGTCGATATCCTCAAGGCCGTCAAGCGTTCCACCGATGTGCCGGTCGATGTCCACATGATGGTCTCGAACCCCGACGAAACGGCCGATTGGTATGCCGATGCCGGTGCCGACATCATCACCGTCCATTACGAGGCTTCGACCCATCTCCATCGCACGATCACCCATCTCCAGGACCGCGGCGTCAAAGCGGGCGTCGTCCTCAACCCCGCAACGCCCGTCTGCGTGCTCGAAAGCATCATCGATGTTGTCGACATCGTGCTGATCATGAGCGTGAATCCGGGCTTTGGCGGGCAAAGCTTCATCCCGGGCACGCTCGCCAAGATCCGCGAGCTCAAGTCGCTTTGCGAACGCCATGACGTCTCGCCCATGATCGAGGTCGACGGCGGCATCTCCTCCTCGAATATCGCCGATGTCGTCAAGGCGGGTGCCGATGTGCTTGTCGCCGGTTCTGCCGTCTTTAAGTCCGCCGATCCGGCCGCCGAGGTCGCCCTGCTCCAGAAGCTGGGCCATGAGGCCGCAACGTCGCAGGAGGCTTAGCGCTTCATGTCTTTTCGCGATAACCGCATACCGGTCAACCTCGACTACGCCGCTTCCACGCCGCTTCGACCCGAGGCTATTGTCGCGCAGCGGGCCTATGACGAAAGCGAGCTTGCCGGCGTCAACCCCAACTCGCTTCATTCACTCGGTCGTGCCGCGGCCATCAAGCTCGAGCACGCTCGCCGGGATATTGCCCGGACCTTCGGGGCAAACGTTCGCCCATCCGAGATCATCCTGACCGCCGGCGGAACCGAAGCGAATCAGCTTGCGCTTCTCGGCATGGCGGAGGGTAAGCGCCAGCGTGAGCGCGGTCGCGATCGCGTCATCGTATCGGCCATCGAGCACGATTCCATGCTCGACAATCTTCCGCTGCTTCGTGCCGCCGGTTTCAAGGTCGACCTTGTTCAGCCGTGTCGTCAGGGTTATGTGACCGTCGATGCGCTCGAAGAGCTTATGGGTGACGACGTGGCGTTGGTGAGCATCATGCTTGCCAACAACGAGACTGGCGTGGTCCAGCCTATACGGGAGCTCGCCGCTATGACTCATCGCCACGGGGCGCTCTTCCATACCGATGCGATCCAGGGTTATCTCCATATCCCCTTCGATGTTGCGGATCTCGGCGTCGATGCCATGTCCGTTTGTGGTCACAAAATCGGGGGGCCTGTTGCCTCCGGTGCCCTTTACCTCAAATCTCGCACGCCTCTTCGTCCTCGTATTTTTGGCGGAGGACAGGAAGCGGGGCGTCGCGCCGGCACCCAAGACCTGCGCACGCAGCTTGCGTTTGCGGCAGCCGCTTCTTACATTCATCCTCATGTCGCCCAAGATCGCGCGCGCGTTCAGGCGATGGCCGACAAGCTCTACGGCGCTCTCACGGTCTCACCCCGCATCCATGCGACGATGGGGGACTATGCCTCGGTCGAACGCTTGCCCGGCATGGTGTCCATCTACGTCGATGGAATGGACTCCGAGGAGCTCATCATCCAACTTGATGCTCGTGGCTTCGAGGTTTCAGCCGGATCCGCCTGCTCGAGCGGTTCGCTTGACCCAAGCCATGTGCTCTCCGCTATGGGAATCGGACGCGAGCAGGCGCTCGGTGCGCTCCGCATTTCGTTCGATGACCGCGTCGACCCCGATGATCTTGACGCGTTCGCCGGCGCTCTTCTTGAAATCGCAGGATAGTCATGATCGTTTCCGAATTGTTGTCGTACCTGCTTGACCGCTATCCCGTTGCTGACGCCGAGGACTGGGACCATGTCGGCCTTTCCGTCGGTGACCCGGAATCCGAGGTCACCGGGGTTGCGTGTGCTCTGGACGCTACCGAGGCGAACATCCGTCGTGCCCATCGACTCGGCGCCAACGTGCTCCTCACGCATCATCCCGTTTACATCAAGGCTCCGACCGCTTTCGCCCCACACGGAGCGGACCGACCGCAGTCAAGCGCCGCCGTCTATACGTCCGCGAGGCTCGGCATAAACGTGATATCCCTTCACACGAATCTCGACCGTTCGATTGAGGCTCGGAACTGTCTTTGCAACCTTCTTGGATGCATGCCGTCGAGCTCATTGGAGTTTTCCGAGGACCCGCAATCAACGGGGCTGGGGGCCCTGGCCGAACTCGAAGAGGAGCACACGCTCAACAATATCGCGAACATCGCCGCGCGCTCCTTCGACAGCGCTCCCCGCGTTTGGGGCAAGCCGTCCAAATCTTGCCGTCGCATCGCTGTCCTTGGCGGTTCGCTGGGCGACTTTGGGGAGGTTGCCCTTGCCGCCGGGGCTGATACGGTGATTACCGGTGAGGCCGGCTACCACATCGCTCAGGACCTCTCGATACGGGGGCTCGGGGTCATTTTGCTCGGTCACGACCGCTCTGAGGAGCCGTTCGTGGATATCTTGATGAACTCCTGTATCGACGCCGGTATCGACCCGGCTCAAACGCATAGAATATTGAACCCTCGACAATGGTGGACCGTGACAGAAGAAGGAGACTTTTCATGAGCGCCGGCTCTTCGCTACTCAAGCTGCAACAAATCGATCTCGAGTTGACCCGTACCAAGGGGGAACTCGCTCACATGCCGGAGCTCAAGGAGCTTGCCTCCAAGCGCAAGACCTATCTCAAGCTTAAAGGCGAGATGACCAAGATCTACGCGCAGCGCAAGGATCTCGACATCGAACTCGAGGACCTCGACACCAGCGAGCGGCAGACCAATACGGCGCTTGGGGCTGCCAAGGCGCGCGCCATCGACGCCGCGGACCGCGAGGAGATCCAGGAGCTCGAAAACGAGCTCGGGATTCTCGCCAAACGACTCGACAAGATCGCTTTTACGCGTAAAGACGTCGTGATCGAGCATAAGAAGGCCGTCGAGAGGGAAGAGCGCGCAAAGCAGATCATCGCCAATTTCGAGGACGGCGTGAAGGCGGACACCAAGGCCGCCCGAGCGAAGGCCGCCGGACTTCAGCAAAAAATCGATGAGATCGCCAAGGAGCGCACCGCATTGGCGGCAACGCTTCCGCAGGACGTGCTCGCAGACTATGAGCGTCTACTCAAACAGTTCAAAGGTCTTGCCGTCGAGACCATCAAAGGTAACGTGCCCACGATTTGCCATACGGCGCTCCAGGCCTCGAGTATGAGCGACCTTAAGCGTCGGGGAGAGATCACGCATTGCCCCTATTGCCATCGTATTCTCGTTGTCGAAGGTCAGGACGAGTAACCATGGCCGGGGACGCCGTTGCAAACAATTCTTTGTTAGGAAAGACGATCCTGCTGGGTGTCACCGGCGGGATCGCCGCCTATAAATCGTGCAATCTTGTTCGCCTGCTGCAAAAACAGGGAGCGCGGGTCAAAGTGGTCATGAGTGACCATGCGACCGAGTTCGTCGGCCCGTTGACGTTTCGCGCTCTCACCCATGAGCCGGTCGCGGTGGGGCTTTTCGATGACCCTTCCGACCCGATCCATCATATCTCACTGGCGCAGGAACCCGATCTTGTTATCGTGGCCCCCGCAACGGCAAACATTATCGCGAAGATGGCCCAGGGCATCGCGGACGATCTGATTTCGACGACCCTGCTCGCCACTCCGCGGCCGATTCTCATTGCTCCCGCCATGAATAATGGCATGTGGAAGGCGCCTGCGACACAGGAAAACGTGCGAACGCTTAAATCGCGCGGGGTTCACATCGTCGGACCTGGTTCTGGCTATCTGGCATGTGGCGATGTGGATTCTGGACGTATGAGCGAACCAGAGGAGATCGTCGAGGCGGTTTGCGACATTCTGGACCCTGCTCCGCAGGACCTTTACGGCAAGCGAATCGTTATCACTGCGGGGCCCACCCACGAGCCCGTCGATCCAGTTCGATACATCGGTAACCGTTCGACGGGAAAAATGGGCATGGCCTTAGCCGAACAGGCTCGACGTCGCGGGGCTGAGGTCACGTTGATTCTGGGACCCAGCCATCTGCCGGTTCCCAGAAGGGTGGCATGCGTTCACGTGGAAACGGCGGCCCAAATGCGAGAAGCGGCTCTGGAAGCGTTTGCAGACTCCGATGCCGCCATCTGTGCCGCGGCGGTCGCCGACTACACGCCCGCCCATCCGGCGGACCATAAGCTCAAGAAGACCTACGAACGTCTCGATCGAATCGATCTGGTTGAAACTGCCGACATCCTTGCCGATCTATCCTCCAAGAAGGGAAGCCGTGTCGTGATCGGGTTTGCCGCAGAGACCGATAGCGTCCTTGAGTTCGCCCGCGCCAAGGTTCTTCACAAGGGCTGCGACACAATCGTCGCCAACGACGTGTCGCGTGCGGATTCGGGCTTTGGAACCGATACGAACAAAGCGTGGATCGTGACGGCTACCGGAGAGGAAGAGCTTCCGACGATGAGCAAGATCGACCTTGCCGACCGAATCCTCGATCTTTTGGTTTAGCACATTTTCCCAGCTAGATTTATTGATAGGGGCTGGAGCAAGAGCTGACGGAAAACTTTTTCAAAAAAGTTCTTGCACATCTTTATCGCTATGCGTTAAAGTACTTCTTGTTGCGAGCGACAAGCAAGCAACACAACATATGCTTCGGGACGTGGCGCAGCTTGGTAGCGCACTTGACTGGGGGTCAAGGGGTCGC
>ERZ808240.2879-NODE-2879-length-17847-cov-3.075821_pt1 | contig 17847 bp, 17 predicted proteins | sample MGYA00521084_ERZ808240 | MGnify/ENA primary metagenome ERZ808240 (study PRJEB31516, sample SAMN03275571) | gut metagenome | biome: mammalia-associated habitat; material: feces | host: Papio cynocephalus | place: Kenya | collected 2012-08-06 ... | reverse complement strand
CCATATCTTCGAGTGTGAGCACCATGTCACGTCTCGCATTTTCTCCCAAATCCACCGGTCCAAGATCAAAATACCCTGCACGCTCATTACTTTCTGTTGTCGGCTGCCCGTCATCATCCTGATTAAACAGGAAAAATTCGCACTCAGGGCCAACATCAAACTGATATCCCATCTGCGCCGCATCCGCGATCGCTTTCTTTAAAACATATCTTGGATCACCGGAAAATGGTTTCTTGTCTGCGGTGTAAATATCACAGATAATTCTGGCTACCTTTCCCTGCTGTGGTCTCCACGGGAAAATGCAGAATGTATCGAGATCCGGATACAAATACATATCCGACTCTTCAATTCTTACAAATCCCTCAATGGACGATCCATCAAACATACATTCATTATTCAATGCCTTTTCTAACTGGCTTGAGGTGATCGCCACATTTTTTAATGTGCCAAACATATCCGTAAACTGCAGACGGATAAATTCAACATCCTCATCTTCTACCATCTGGATAATATCCTGCTTTGTGTACTTGCTCATATTTCAATCCTCCAAAATTCATATTTATCACTTTGTCATTCCCGACAAAATTCTTTTACCTTTTCATAGGACATTGTCCCGCCAAAAAGATCCAGTGCACTGCCAATCGTAACATTCAACCTGTTTTTCCCCAGTTCTTTCAGCTTTGCGAGATCATCAAAATTTCCAACGCCTCCGGCATAAGTCACCGGAATTTTTCCCCAGCTTCCTAACAGCCGGACAAGTTCCTCTTCAATGCCGCCTGCCTTTCCTTCCACGTCAACCGCATGCACTAAAAATTCATCGCAATAACCTGAAAGCTGCTCTAACAATTCTTCTGTGATCATCTGCTCTGTGAACCTCTGCCAGCGGTCTGTCACAATATAATACTTTCCATCTTTTTTCCTGCAGCTTAAATCTAAAACCAGATGCTCTTTTCCAACTGTATCCAAAAGCTTTTTTAACCGATCCATCTGAATCTGTCCATCACAGAATACATAAGATGTGACAATGACATGACTTGCTCCTGCTGCAAGAAATTCTTCTGCATTTTCAGCCGTAATGCCACCGCCAACCTGCAGACCTCCCGGATACGCCTGTAACGCACTCATTGCCTGCTTCTTTGTCGCCTCGTAATATTCACTGTCTTTCGCATTTAACAAAATAATATGTCCACCGCGAAAGCCTTCTTTTTTATAAAGATCTGCATAAAAAGCTGCATCCTGCCCGGAAACGAAATTTTCGTCTGCCGTATTTCCTGCATCTTTTAAGCTGCCACCGACAATCTGCTTTACCTTTCCATTATGAATGTCAATGCATGGTCGAAATTCCATTTTCTCACTCCAATTTTTACCTTATTATAAGGATATGTTTTTCTTCTGATAAACACATCTTTTGCATAAAATATTAAAAAAAGGCAACGTGACCCCTTTTGTAGCCCCGTTGCCTTTTTCATCATATCACACCGAAAATCATTTGTGAATACCTTTATCATGATTCTTCCTATTAGCCTTTATTTTTCTTTTTATAAGTGTATTTAATATATTTATTTATTTTATAAATCCGTGCTTATATATTGTTGACATTATGTATTTTTTTTGCTATGATACAGAACAATTACCTTATATATAATTATTTTTAAATAACACATCATGATGAAGAAAGAGAGGATTTAAAAAATGGGTACAATTATCGGTGATGGAATTACTTTTGATGACGTATTGTTAGTTCCGCAGTATTCAGAAGTAACACCTAATATGATTGACTTAACAACACATCTTACAAAAAAAATCGTTTTAAATATTCCAATGATGAGTGCAGCAATGGATACTGTAACAGAGCACCGCATGGCAATCGCTATGGCACGACAGGGTGGTATCGGTATCATCCACAAGAACATGTCCATTCAGGCACAGGCAGAAGAAGTTGACAAAGTAAAACGTTCTGAGAATGGTGTTATCACAGATCCATTTTTCCTTTCTCCAGAACATACTTTACAGGATGCCGAAGATCTCATGAGAAAGTTCCGTATCTCCGGTGTTCCAATCTGTGAAGGCGGCAAATTAGTTGGTATTATCACAAACCGTGATTTAAAATTCGAAACTGATTTCACGAAAAAAATCAGTGAGAGCATGACCTCTGAAGGTCTTATCACAGCTCCGGAAGGAATCACTTTAGACGAAGCAAAGAAAATTCTTGCAAAAGCCAGAAAAGAAAAACTTCCGATTGTAGACAAAGACTTCCATTTAAAAGGACTTATCACCATTAAGGATATTGAGAAACAGATCAAATACCCACTCTCAGCCAAAGATGATCTCGGCCGTCTTCTCTGTGGTGCCGGTGTTGGTATCACAGGAAATATGATGGAACGTGTCGATGCTTTGGTAAAAGCCCACGTTGATGTGATCGTTGTTGACTCTGCACATGGTCATTCCCGCAATATCTTAGAGGCAGTAAAGAAAATCAAAGCTACCTATCCTGACTTACAGGTGATTGCCGGAAACGTTGCCACAGGCGCTGCTACACGCGACCTGATCAAAGCCGGAGCTGATGCAGTCAAAGTTGGTATCGGACCTGGTTCTATCTGTACCACACGAGTTGTTGCCGGTATTGGTGTTCCTCAGATCACAGCTATCATGGACTGCTATGCAGCTGCAAAAGAGTACGGTATCCCGGTGATTGCCGATGGCGGTATCAAATACTCCGGTGATATGACGAAAGCTCTCGCTGCCGGTGCTAACGTATGTATGATGGGAAGCCTCTTCGCAGGATGCGATGAAGCTCCTGGTACTTTTGAATTATATCAGGGAAGAAAATACAAAGTGTACCGTGGTATGGGATCTCTCGCCGCTATGGAAAACGGCAGTAAAGACCGTTACTTCCAGGAAGGTGCTAAAAAATTAGTACCAGAAGGTGTCGAAGGACGTGTTGCTTACAAGGGAACACTCGAGGACACTGTTTTCCAGATGATCGGTGGTATCCGTTCCGGTATGGGCTATTGTGGCTGCCCAACAATCGAAGACCTGAAAGAAAAAGGTCAGTTCGTTAAAATTTCTGCTGCAGCATTACGTGAAAGTCATCCACATGACATTCATATTACAAAGGAAGCGCCAAACTACAGTATTGAAGAATAGTTTTCGCTTCTTAATCATAGTTTATAAATGAGGTGAATATATTTGGACTCGGGTTCCATATTTCAGATTATTATTTTAATCATTCTGCTTTTACTTTCCGCATTTTTTTCTTCTGCAGAGACTGCGCTTACGACCGTAAACCGGATTCGTATGCGCTCTCTCGCAGAAGACGGGAATTCCCGTGCGGCCCGCGTACTTAAAGTTACCGATGATTCCGGTAAAATGTTAAGTGCGATTTTAATCGGAAACAATATTGTCAATCTTTCTGCATCTTCCATTGCAACTTCTCTTGCACTGGATATCTGGGGAAGTGTTGGTGCCGGAATTGCAACCGGTATCCTGACACTGTTGATTTTGATTTTCGGAGAGATTTCTCCAAAAACAATTGCGACCATTAATGCAGAAAAAATATCTCTTTCCTATTGCAACATCATTTACTGGCTGATGAAGATTCTCACTCCGGTCATTTTTATTTTAAATAAACTGTCCATTGCATTCTTATTTCTTCTGCGTGTGGATCCGAATGCAAGAGACAAGGCAATGACCGAAGAAGAGCTGAGAACCATTGTTGATGTTGGAAAAGAAACTGGCGTTATTGAATCCGAAGAGCATGAGATGATCAACAACGTATTCGATTTCGGTGATGCCCAGGCAAAGGAAGTCATGGTGCCACGAATTGACATGACATTTGCAGACATCGACTGTACTTACGATGAATTGATTGAAATATTCAAAGAAGACAAATTTACACGTCTTCCGGTTTACAAAGACACCACAGATAATGTTGTCGGTATCATCAATATGAAGGATCTGCTGCTTTATAAAGATAAAGAGCATTTCTCCATTCAGGACATTATGCGGGAACCATATTTTACATATGAACACAAAAATACCGCAGAGCTTTTTATGGAAATGCGTAAATCTTCTATCTCCCTTGCCATCGTCCTTGATGAGTACGGTGCTACTGCCGGACTGATCACGTTGGAGGATCTCTTAGAGGAGATCGTTGGCGAAATCCGTGATGAGTACGATACCGATGAGGAAGATCCGATCGTAAAACTGAGCGATCGTGAATATCTTGTTCTCGGTTCCACGAATCTGGAAGATTTGTGTGAAAAGCTTGATCTTGATTTCGAGTCCGACGATTATGATACCATTGGCGGTTATCTGATTGGTCTTTTAGATCATCTTCCGGAAAAGAATGAGATCATTATTACCGATGATGATGTACTGCTCCGCGTAGAACAAATGGATAAAAACCGTATTGAAAAAATATATATCAAAAAACCTGAACCAAAGGAAGAGGCTTAGTCCTCTTCCTTTTTTACAAGTTCTGCACCACTGAGCGCATAACGTATCTCATCCACATCAAACATTTTCGTCCACGGATACCGCTCTGTATCCGGCATTTCCAGAAACGTATAAAAGCCATGATTTTTCAGATTCTGCGCCCATTCCTCATGTTCCGCTTCCGGGAAAAGCATCAGATATGCCATATCGGTAAGCTTTGACCTCTCATTTGTAATGTTCTCCATCTGTGTCTGAATCTCCCTGCTCTCCTCCACGGATAAATTTTTTCCTTTTTCATTTACCAGTTTTCGCAAAAGAACAAGTTCTTTTAAATTTTCCTTTTCCGTCTCCCCTGTCAGATCCAGCACATAGGCTGTCTGCTCAAAAAATCGGCTCTGTACTTTCTCTTCATCCATTTTCAGGCTGCCATCCCAGTACTCTTCCTGCAGCTGATCGGTCAGTGCATCGTCTGCTGCCCGGTCAAAAATCCGGTTGTACTCCTCCATTGTATACTGTGCCTCCGTCGCATAGCGGAAGCGCAGATCTGTATACAATATCATGCCACAGAAAAGTACCGAAAATAAAATGCACCAGTTAGAAATCTTCATACCGCACTGTGCCTCCATACAAAACATTGACAGAAGAATCCCTGTTTCCTACAAAATCCATCCATCCTTTCTTCTTTACAATCGCCACTTTCAGATAATCCCCCCGTTCAAATTCATACACACGATTTTTCTCCAGTTCCGCTAACATATCTTTTTCATCAAAAAAAGTGCTCTCATAGGAATAATTTTCCTGTTCTAATACAATGTCTTTCTGCTCCCGATACATATGCACCTCATAAATACCAGAAACTGCAGAAATTTCCTTATAGAACTGTTGATACATCTCCATCGTCAAAAAACCTGTATTACAAATGCTGTCCACAAACTCTGTATTAATCGTCAAAAGATACATCTGTTCTGCTGATTTTGCCCGCTCACTCATATACAACAGCGGCATTCCCATAAACACCGCTGTCGCAAATAAAATCGCTGTCACTCTTCCAAATATTTCATCCATCCAAACACATCACTCTCTTTTTCTGAAATTTTCTGTACCGTAATCGTTCTCTGCTCCATCATCCGCTCTTCCACCGTCTGTTCCATCGCTTCACTGCTGCTTACCGCCTGCAAGGCTAACTCCATTGCGATCAGAAACATGACCAGCACAGCTCCCATCAACCCCTGCAATCCTTCCTCCATTGATATCCTCCTGTCTTTTTGTACCACCCGAATACACTGCGTACTATACCTGTGCGAACACAATCCCGATAATCGTACCATTCACATCCTTTACGATACTGCCCTGAAAGCGCGCAGTCGGATTGATATACTTGTCGCTTGCCACGTCCTGTGCATTTTTGTAGCTATTGTCTAACGCCTTGCCAAGTTCTCCCTTATCCAAGTCAAAATTATAATTGTAGTACGTTTTATTTTTGTTGGTCTGAACAAGAATTCCCATTGTCTCGTCACTGAATTTCCGAATGACATTCAACACTTCGCTTCCTGACACTTCCGTGCCGTCATACATTGTTTTGGACGCATCCGTAAACTCCGCCTGAAGCTGATTGATCTGCCCTGTTCCCTCCGAAGCAGTATCCCTGGCCTCTCTTGCAATATAAAATCCGAGGCTGATAATAATACATGTAATAATAATTCCTGCTGCAAGCATTAATCCTTTTAAACTATTTTCCATAATCGATACCTTCCTTTTCCATTTCAATTTCATTTTTGCTTTTATAGCAATTTTCCCTAAAAAAATCCTGTCATGCTCTGGCTGTATGCATGAAGTTCGCTTAATCCCTCCGCCACAAACGGCACGACCAGCTTTAATATAATGAGCAGAAACATCGGCAGATACGCAGCCATTTTAGCCAGTGCAATGTATTCTCCCTGATAATTCTTCCGTTCCTCCATATTCTTCTTCAAAAAATATTCCCGCTCATCCTCAAGGTTTAAAAACGCTTCCTCTACAGGCAGTTCCTCGCAAAACTCCAGTGCATCACAGATTCTCTGCACCGGTTCATCCGGGATTTCCTGTTTTAATTTTTGAAGTGATTCTATCCTGTGATAGGAAAAATGATCCACTGCTTCTGCCATCTGGCTTTGAAATAAAACCGCAAAATTCTCCATCTGGCATAAAATTTCTTCCACCGTTGTCTTCTCATAATGAATGAGTAAAAGTACTACCGTCTGCAGCCTCAGACATTCACTCATCCTTTTTTCCCTGGACTTCCACTGTTCTGCCACCAAGAAAAGTTCCGGAATCTGAAACGCCAGAATTGATACCACAACGATAAATAAAATGTGATGCCAGGCAATCCGAATTTCCTGATATGCCCTCACCTGTAAAAAAAGTGCCTTCACAATTTCTTCCGCTCCCTGCACAGTTTCTGTTAAAGAAAGCTCCTGCTTTAACTCCTCCCAGACTGCTAACTGTTCCAGATGCTCTTTAAATGCCTCCTCGTCCATTTTAAACGTTTCAGGCACCACTTGTGCAACCAGCTCCTGATATTGTCTCTTTACCTGCTCCTGCGCTCTCTCCGGCAGCATCATAAGCTGATAAGCTGGAATCTTTACCTGTGTCAGGATCTGGGAACGCTCTACATTCTGATACACCGCAAGAAACAATACACTTCCAAGAAATGCAGCTGCAAAAAAACAGACCTTTTTCATCAGAAAAGCCCGGACATTTCCAAATCCCTGCAACTGTTTGATCTGCTCATTTTTTTGCAGACATTTTGTATAATGCCGCCTGACATAAACATCCAGTAAATATGCCATCCACGGAAACTGTAACAGCCACTTTTCCAGCCGGTACCGGTCTTTTTGTCCCTCATCCGGCAGAAATAGCCATAGGATGAATCCGTAAATCCCAATTGTTGCCACAAACAAAAGCACTGTTGTCAACATTCCATAGCTGCCATAATAATAAGCCGACAGCCCATCTGAAACCCGGATTGCCCAGAGCCTCACCAATGGTAGAAAGCAGACCGGAAGGACTGATAGAACATCAAGCCCTGTAAACCCATGCATTTTCGACTTGCAGAGCAGGAGATTTTCGCGGATTTCCTCTTTCAGATACTGCAGATTCCTCTGAAATACGGAATATCCCTCTGCCAGTATATCGCCATCCTCCCGGATGATCTCGCACATTGCACCATAGATACGTGCATAGGAATGTTCTGCTGGAAGTGCGATCTTATGTGTCTCCTCCACTTCTGCCACTGCCTCATCAATATTTTTCTGTTTTCCGTAAGCGACCGATAACTCCGACAGATAATGTTCGAATTCCTCCTCCTGTGAGACCGTCTTTTTCCAAAGCCGTTTTTTGCGGTCATACCGGATAAATACAAGCAGAAGAATGACATACAAAATGCCCTCAAATATCCACATTGAAAAATGCCTCCTTCTCTTCCTTTGTCAGCCATTTTACCATTTCTGCCCGCGTCATCTCACTGATAGTATGCAGCTTCACATACCGTTCTCCATCAAACCGTACAAGTTCCACAATCCGATACCCTTCCGGACTTTCCGTGTCAGGCACAATCTCGCTGATTCTCTCGATATAGCGCTGTCCCTCTCTGCTCATGTGAAGATGCACATCAAAACGTACCACTTCCGTCACCTGTTCTAAAGCAATTCTCTCCGATTGAAAACTGCCCTCCTTCAAAAGACTGTTCCGAAGCGATAATAAAAGACTTCTCGTACTCTTCGCATGGTGGGAAAAAATCGTAAACAGAGAACCTGTCTGTCCGCTCTCGATCATCCACGATGCCACTTTCGCACTGACGACCTCGCCTATAATGCTCACAGCTCCGTCTGTTTTTTTCTGTACTTCCAGAGCCTCCTGTCCACCAATTCCACCTTGTTCCATCAGCCCTGCCGTTTCGCGGAATGTCACAATATTTCTGTTTTGATAGCGTTCCCGCAAATGCAGTTCAAACGCCAGCTCTAACACACGGATGGTATATTCCTCCGGGATTTCTCCCACCATCGCAGTCAGTAATGTTGTCTTGCCACACCCCTGCATTCCGGTGACCGCCGTCACCTGGCAGCCCTTCATGAGCCATTTTAAAAGCTCGACCGGGATTTCTGCATGTTCACCTGTCACAAGCTGCTGCAAAGAGACTTCCGGAATATTATCAAGCTTACGGATAAAAAACATCCAGTTCTCTGCAAAATCCGGTCTGGCAACCACAACTCTGGCATGATCTGCCATCTCATGAACCAGATATCCTTTCTTCCGCGAGATCTCTCCCGGCTGATGATATCTGCAAAGATTTCTGGCGATCCGTTCCATCTCTTCCTCCCGCTCAAAATCCAGAAACGGCAGCCAGACACTTCTTCCATGATAAAATATCCATGCACTGTGATAAGTTCCCTCTTTCCCGGACACACCGCCGGAAACGCCGTCAATCTTCATGTCGCGTATCTCATCGATTGCACCAAGCCCTTTATAGTAGGCATAAATTTTTCTGCTTAAAAGCTCGATCTGCTCAATGAACTTCAACTTTCTTCCGCAGACTCCATATACATACTCAATCTGTTCCTCCGTGATCACATTTGCCGTTCCAGACAATAAGCCGTGTTCCTCGATCAGTTTTTCCATTGCTGCGCTGCCATACTGTCCCTTATATAGAAACAACAGAATATCAAATTGAACTGCCGCCTGCCTGCTGCCCTTTTCCGAGAAGAAAAATGTATGCTTTATCATCTCTTCATCCATTTTCATTCCATTTAACAAGAATTCCTGAATAAAAGAAATCAAATACTCTTTCACCTGTAAATTGCCGGTTCCGGCTTCTTTTAAATATCTGCGGAGTTCCTCCTTCTGCCTTAAAAGCCGAAATGTCTGTCTTTCGTCCAGTTTTAATTCATAAAGATTCCTGCGCAGAATGCGGTTCACATGTTCACTCACCCGCTCCACAAGTTCCTGTCTTGTAATTTCCTGCTCTTTTCCTTCAAACAGTTTTAGACTGCCTGTCTCTTCCACTGACAACCTGCTCACCTCCCCTCTTTTCTTCCACCTTCTTCTCTTTTTCCTTCTTCTCTTCCTCCGTATTTTCTTTCTCTGATATTCCTGCCTCTTTATCCCCTGTCTTTTTCCTTTCGTCTGCATACTTTGACCGCTCCAGGATCATCTGCACGGTATGCTCTAACTCTGTGAAAAAATTTTCCCTCATATCTGTCGGAAGCAACAGTCTCCTGCCACGGATATACCTGTCTAATTTTCCCTCCCGGCATGCCATCTCAAACTCAGGATTATAGGGAACTACACCAAGCTTCTCCGGTGCGATCCGATAGATTCTGTGAATATTTTTCTTATTATAGACAGCTTCTTTCTGATAACTTCCGATCAGATACACCACCTTATCCGAAACATCTGCATGCTCTGAAAAAAAATGATCTAACCCCTGAGATGTCTGGCTGAAATTGACAACAATAAGATCTGCCTGCTTCATCTGCTCTTTCGTCCAGTCATCACTTTCGCTTCCACAGTCGATAAAAGAAAAATCCATACTTTCATCCATCAGATGGATCACCTGATTTAAAACGTTTCTTGTCTCCTTCGGATAAAAATCACAGAGCATCCGTTTCCCTTGCGGAAGACAAAAAAGTTTTCCAGCCACAACAGACTGTAAAGCTTCCTCTAAATGATGTTCCGTAAGATCACCGTATTTTCCAGCCATCAACAGATAATCCAATCCCTCTAATGCGTAGTAAGCACAGTCCTCATTCACAGTCACAGAATCCGGTCTGGAAAAATTTTCGGCAAGATCATGCACATTCTTTTCCGCTGAGAGCATTGCCACGCGGCAGCTATATCTCGCAGCGATCATGCTTGCCGTTGCGATCATATTCGACGTTGTTCCACACGCCGCCTCTTCACTCCAGAATACAATTTTCAAAAGCATTCCCCCCTTTTTGCACGGCGGACGCCCATTAAAACTTCTCTATAATCCTGCTCTGAAATATTCCTGCACAAATGGAATAATACCTTTTCAAACTCCTTTGATAAATTTGCTAAATTCCGATATCCCTCAAACTGCATCATCAGTCTGCTGCACTCATCCGCCTCGGAAAAAGGTAAAAACAACTGTTCCAGTACAAAACAGTTCTCATCTACAAAAAGTTTTCTGATTCCTCCTGCGCTCATATAACTTTTGCAAAAATCCCGGAATAAAACACTGACCGGATGCTCGATATGTAAAATAAATTCCCGGTACTTTTCAATCTCGCACTTCTCACAATTTAGCGCACAGATCAATTCATCACAATCCGTGACACTTTTTTCATCCGGCCAGCTGCCTAAATTTACAATGACATAGTCATATCCTTCTGTTTTCCACAGACTGCGCTCACAAAGTGCTGTGTAATCCACATTTTTATAAGTGATCATATTCATTTTTTCATTTGGTCTTGGGATGCAAAATCGCATTTTCTGCTCAAATGAATTGTCAATGACGAGAACACTGTTCTTCATATTCTCTAAGATGCTTGCCAGATAGATACATAAATCCGTCTGTTCACAGCCAAAAATGCCAATTATCTTCTGCTTGCTCAAAATTCCTGCCTCCTAAAAATCTGCAGGGATATTCCTCGATAACTAACACATATTTGATAAAAAAGATGTGATTATCATACTTTCTTTTTTCCAAAAAGTAAACCATCTTTTGGAAATTTATAAATATTTTAGAATTTGCATGATTTTCTTTCCTTTCTTCATGGAATCTTATATAATGGTATCAAATAATCGCAAAACAAGGAGGCCAAAATCCTCTCCTCGTCCAATGAGACTCGGATTTTGCTTCGCAAAACAAGGAGGCTTTATGAAAGACTTTATTATTACAACAGACACCACGACTGATCTTCCTGCAAGCTATGTCACCGAGCATCATCTCGGCATGATGTCTCTTCCATATACAATTGAAAACAAGACTTACACCTGGGAACATTCCCTTCCGGAAAAAGAATTCTATGCCATGATGCGCAATGGTTCTCTTCCAACGACCTCACAGGCAAATCCTGAGGAAGCAGAAAATCTTTTTGAAAATATGATCAAAACACAGGATGTCGACATCCTGCACATTGCATTTTCTTCCGGTCTGAGCGGTACTTATAACAACTGCCGTCTGGCTGCCATGAACCTTGCCGAAAAGTATCCCGACAACAAAATCATCGTGATCGACTCTCTCTGCGCCAGCATGGGGGAGGGACTTTTTGTACACAAGGCAGTCATGATGAAAGAAGAAGGAAAAAGTATCGACGAGATTGCTGCATGGTTAGAGGAAAACAAACTGCATGTCGTACATAACTTTACCGTAGATGATCTTTTCCATCTCTACCGTGGCGGACGTGTATCCAAAACCGCTGCCGTAGTCGGAAGCATGATCAACTTAAAACCGATCCTCCATGTGGATAACGAAGGACACCTCATCCCGCTTTCCAAAGTCCGCGGACGCAAGAAATCATTGATTGCCCTCGTTGACAGTATGGAAAAACAGATTGGTGCATGGCGTGACAAAAACGACATCGTGTTCATTTCGCACGGAGATTCCTTAGAGGATGCCCAGTTTGTCGCAGAACTTATCAAAAAAAGACTTGGCATTGAAAACTTTTTGATCAATCATATCGGACCAACCATCGGTGCACATTCCGGTCCTGGTACGATTGCTTTGTTCTACATGGGTGATTACCGCTAAAACACTATATCAATTCTGTCTAAAATAAAACAAAAGGGCATATCAATATCCATGCTGTTTTTCGGAACCTGATATTGATATACCCTTTTAAATTTTATTGTTTTTCTTCCCAGAATTTTTCCAGATAAGAATCTACACTGTCAACCGTACACACCAGACGTTTCTCCCACTCTTTTGGGAAAAGATTCCGGTAATCACTCTGTAAAAAACGCTCATCCAAAAGTTCGATCACACCCACGTCATCTATCGTCCGTATCACGCGCCCTGCAGCCTGCAATACCTTATTCATACCCGGATAACGGTAGGCGTAATCAAAGCCTTCTCCCATTCTTTTTTCGTAATAATTCATCAGTATTTCCCGCTCGTTACTGATCTGCGGAAGTCCCGTTCCGACAATGATGGCACCGATCAGCTGCTCCTTTTTCAGATCGATCCCCTCACCAAAAATTCCACCCATCACACAAAATGCGATCAGTGTTTTTTCCCGCTCTATTGAAAATTCAGCCAGAAATTCCTCTCTTTTTTCCTCATTCATTCCCGGCTCCTGAATGATGCCATCCACGGTACCTCCATCCAGCTTCTGAAACACCTCATAAACCTGCTGCATCAGTTTATAAGATGGGAAGAAAACCATATAATTTCCTTTTTTTGCAAGCCCGGTCTTTTTGATATATTCTGCGATCCGTTCAAACTCACTTTGATTTCTCCTGGTATACCGGCTGCTGACATCACTTCCCAAAAGTAACAGACTCTGCTCCTCTGAGAAAGCCGTCTCCGCATAGACCGCATAGTTATCTTTCTTCGTGGATAACAGATTTTTATAATATTGGATTGGCAAAAAGGTAGCCGAAAAAAAGATGGCTGAATTTCCCCTGTCGATGCATTCCTGCAGATTCAGTGAAGGATCAACGCAATACAGCTTCATCTTAAAGCGCTCATCTTCCATATGCTCTGTGTAAATCACATAATGCTCATCCACACGCTCATACATATTAATAAAATTACGCAGTCCAAAATAAAATTCACTGACTTCTTTCCGCTCCGGGAATTCTGTGCTGCGCTGCAAAAACTCATCCAGTTCTGACGCAAGTTTCATCAGGTAAAACATCAGATTTCCAATGTTGTCATAAACCTTATACTTTTCACACTCTCTTTTATATTCCAGTAAAATACGGTTACAGTGGTTAAATTGCTGCTCAAGTCCCGGCCGGTAACGCTTTACGATTTTCTTTACCGCCAGAAAATCTTCCTTATAAATCTCTGCACTGTACATCTCTCTGCTGCGTTCCACCAGATTATGAGCCTCATCCACAAGGAAAATATAATCCCCGCGGATTCCCTCTGCAAAAAAACGTTTCAGGTACACATTCGGGTCAAACACATAATTATAATCACAGATAATATCATCCACCCAGGATGCCACATCCAGACTCATTTCAAATGGACAGACCTGATACTTTCTTGCCTGCTCTAACAACACTTCCCTGGAAAAAACATCTTCCTGCAAAAGCAGCTGAAAAACAGCATCGTTTACTCTGTCATAATGTCCCTTTGCATAAGGACAATGTACCGGATTGCACTCCATCTCATCACACAGACAAAGCTTCTCTTTTGCCGTGATCTGGATGATCTTTGCCTGATATCCGCCCTTGCGCAGCAATTCAAATGCTTCTCTTGCCACCGTTCCTGTGATGGTCTTTGCCGTCAGATAAAAAATACGGTCTCCGAGATTTTCTCCCACCGCTTTCACCGCCGGAAAAACAGTGGAGATCGTCTTTCCAACCCCCGTCGGTGCCTGGATAAACAGGTTCTTTTTCCGTTTTATCGTACGGTAAACTCCGGCGGCAAGTTCCTTCTGACCTTTTCGGTAAGGAAATGGAAACTGCAGTTTCTGTATCGATTCCTGCCGCAGAATCCGCCACGCATACTGAAAATCGGACCATTTTTTATAAGCTTTGATCAGCTCATCAAACCATGCTTCTAAAGACTCAAATGTAAAATCCTCATGAAAATATTTGATTTCCTCTGTATCAAGGTTTACATAAGTCATCTGAATGCCAATCTGCTCTATGTCATGCTGCAATGCAAAAATATACGCATAACACATTGCCTGCGCCTTATGAACCTTTACCGGCTCTGCCAACTGCTCTAACTTCAGATAGACACCCTTGATCTCATCAATGACAACCTTCATATCCTCCTCAATTGTCATGGAATTGAAATTATTGGAATAATTAATCTCACGTTCTGATTCCGAAGTGATCTGGATTCCATCCGCTCTTCCCTCTAATACAAGGTCATAATTTTCTTCCTCGATCACTAATTTCAGTGGCACTTCTGCATGATAATCGCTGCTCATCCGCTTCTGGATCTTGCGGTGCATTCGGCTCCCTGCTAACATTGCCTCCGGTGAAACAGACTGTCCATGACGATTGTCAATGTCTCCTTCCCTGAAAATAAATTCCACAAGATTGCGCACTGAGATTCGGATCTGGCTTCTTTTTTCCTCTATTTGATTTTCTGTCTCTTTCCCTTTTTTCTCTTTGCTCATACTGTCCATTATAACTGATTTTCTGATAGAAAAAAAGAAAAAGACCATGCAGACAAAGATTTAAAATATACCTTTGCCCACATGGCCTTATTCTTATATCGGAACACATCACTTATGAATGAAAATTAATAACAACGGAAGTTGCGAAGCAACTTCTAATGGATCTGCGAAGCAGATACTATTCACATAAGCCTTATTTATGCAATCGCATACTTGTTCATTACATGCTCAAAACTTTCATCCTGTTCGCCATATTTTACAACAAGATCTTTGCAGATTCCAAGATACAGCATACCAAGTAATGACTTTGCATCAATTACTGCTCTATTATAACAGACGTCAATATCAAAATCACATTTTCCGGCAGCTCTTACAAAATCCTTAACCTCTTCTGTGTCAGTCAATCTGATTTTTCTTTCAATCATTTTAAACACCCTTTCTTATCAAAAAACACATACTTCATATTTCAAAAACGCATTATGACATCATTTTTCTCATTTGTCAATTTTCCTTTCTTGCTCCAAATCCCTTCATTTTCCGTCATTTTTTTAGTATTTTATCGTTATATTTCGTAGATTGACAACTATTTTTTCTGGATTTACTTCTCTTGAAAAAAATCACTATCTATTTTTACTACTATTATTTTCCATTACTGATTTTTTTATTCAATTTGCACATATTTTAAAGAAACTACTTTTTATCATTTAGTTTCCTATTGTATAAAATCACATGCAATTTTGCCTTAAATATCCATTCATGTTATATTATAATTTGTTTATAGTTTTTATATTTTGGAGATAATATGTTCATTTTAAAAGGTATTAAAAATTTTTTATCCGATCTATACCGGAACCGCATTGCAATCCTTTGTATTATTATATACATGGGCGTTACTCAATATCTTTTTCACTCTGTCTGTCCAATTGCTATTTTATTTGGCTTCCCGTGTCCTGCTTGTGGCCTCACACGGGCTGGAATCAGTTTTCTCACAGCACATTTTTCAACTGCTTTTCAGATGAATCCCTGCATTTTTCTTCTGATTCCATACTTTCTTTATCTTTGGATTTATAAATATATATTTGAAAAGAAACCACCTTATCTGACGTTTATCACTTGTTTGCTCGGTGCTGTTGTCTTTGGCATTTATGTTCTACGCCTGTTCACACATACGCTCCCTGAACTTCCTACAAACGGCATAATAAATCCCTGATAATCTGACATTCTACCAGACTACCAGGGATAAGTTATTTTTTCTGCTCTTATGCAAGACTATTTAATTCATTCTGCATTAATGCTTCTGCAACAATTCCTAATCCAAACAAACATAAAATCAAATATAAAATACCGCTATTGCTTGATGGGATACCTCTGTCCGTTTTTGCCTTGTCGATTTTCTCTCCCTGCTTATAAGCCCAATATAAACCATAAATGTTACAGGTAATCAGACTTAAAACAAAAGCAACTCCTCCAGATGTAGCATTCTCCGCATTGGATACTGTATTGGTATCATTAGAAAGAACGATAAACCAATAAATACCGTAAATACCACATGTAACAATGGATAAAATAATACATACTGCAATGTTTCTCTGTTGAATCATAACTCTAAACTCTCCTTTGTTTTATTATTCTATTTTATTGTAGATATTTTGTATAATAATGTCAATTCATATTGATGGTTTTATAAAAAAAATCTAAATTTTATAAATAATCTCTAAATAGTTTTCACTGATTATGCTAAAAAATATGACACAAAAAATAAAGCCTTGAAAAATCAAGGCTTTATTAGCAGGGGATGAGAGAATCGAACTGCAAGGGAAACTTTTTAAAAATCCCCGCAAGCCTTGATTTTACTGCATTCCCAGACTTCAACACTTATCAAATTCTTGTTCCTCTGTGTTCCTTTACTAGAAATTAATCGCTCCACTAATCTGATTAAGCTTTGTCTTGTAGCTTTTATTACTGTAATAATATAATTTTCGAGTTGTTGAAACATCTGTATGCCCCATTTGTTCAGCAACAAAGCTATCATTCACATCACTATCAAGTAACGTTGTTCCATATGTTTTTCTAATCTTATGAGTAGTTCTATGAGGAAGATTTAATTTATCACATATCCTGTTTAGTCTCTTATTATATGTATTTTCTCTGATGCGTTTTCCTTTATCCATGAATAAAAACTCTCCATCTGGATTTAATTCCAGAATCTTTGAAATAGTCCACCCAGCAGATGGCGGAAGAATAATTTCTCTATATCCTGCATCTGTCTTTGGCAATTCAGATACAGTCATTTTCCACTTGTCGTCCACCTTGATTTTTACTTCGGTTCTGCGGATTAATATACTGTGCTTTTTTATATCCTCTTTTTTCAGAGTTGAAATTTCTCCGATACGTGCCCCTGTCTCAAACTGCAACAGTAATGCCAAATTCCATATATCTGGATTTTCTTTCAGATAGCCGATAATCACAGGTATTTCATCTTCCATGAACACTTCTTTTTTTCTATCTTTAAAATTTTTCTTGAAAATGTTCTTCGGTAAATACAAATCCTTAATAAAAGTAGAAATACTGATTGTAGTACATCCCATCTTTTTCCCATACTTAAATATTCCATTAAGTAAAGTTACAAGTCCAGAATATGCCTTTCTTGTTAATTCCATGTCCCTGATTGTGGTTTTTATAAAGCGTTCTAAATCTTCCTCTGTGATATTTTTCATTTTCTTAATGCAAATAAAATTATCTCTTGGGAAAAATCTTTTGAACTCTGCACAATACTTATCATAAGACTGCTTTTTTATCTCTCCATATTCGAGTTTTTCATTCATCCATTTCCAGAAAACATCTTTGATATAAACAGCTTCCTCTAACTTTTTATAATAATCTACTAAATAATCCTCTAGCTCCTCTCTGGTCTTGCGGTGTCTGACTACATTTTTTCCATCTTCCTGCGGAACACGAGTAGACCACCGACCATCACACCCTTGCACTATTGCATATTTATGTTGTGCTAATATTTCTTTTTTTGTCATATCTGCTACAACATTCTTAATATTTTCAATGTCAATTATACCACTATCAAGGGCATATTGAAATATTTCTTTTTCATCCG
>ERZ808240.2878-NODE-2878-length-17848-cov-10.305120_pt1 | contig 17848 bp, 14 predicted proteins | sample MGYA00521084_ERZ808240 | MGnify/ENA primary metagenome ERZ808240 (study PRJEB31516, sample SAMN03275571) | gut metagenome | biome: mammalia-associated habitat; material: feces | host: Papio cynocephalus | place: Kenya | collected 2012-08-06 ... | reverse complement strand
GTGGATGAATGTTTTATTGATGTGACCAATTATCTGTCCCTTTATCATCTCAGTGCCAGGGAAATGGCACTGGAACTGATGAAAGCTGTGATGGATGAGACGGGAATTACTGCTACAGCAGGAGTCGGCACAAATCTGTATCTTGCGAAGATTGCTATGGATATTGTGGCAAAACATGTGGATGACCATATTGGCATTCTGGATGAATTCTCTTACCGGGAGCAACTATGGGATCATACTCCACTAAGTGATTTTTGGAGGATAGGATCCCGGACAGAGAAAAAACTGGCCGGATACGGGATTCATACAATGGGAGATATTGCGATGGCATCCCTTACTTCGGAAGACTGGCTGTACAAAATGTTTGGAATCGATGCAGAACTTCTGATTGACCATGCATGGGGATATGAGACTTGTAGGATGAGAGATATAAAAAATTATCATTCGGAAGAACACAGCCTTTCCAATGGTCAGGTCCTGATGCGGAATTATACATTTGAAGAAGCAGAAGTAATTGTAAGAGAGATGACAGATAATCTGGTGTTGGATTTGTTTGAAAAAGGGATGGTGACAAATTCTGTGACGTTGTGGATTGCTTATGATCATCGGTATGAACACGAAGCATCAAAAGGCACCGTCAAACTTTACAAGCCAACGAATCGTTCCAGCGAGATTATAGACGCAGTAGAAGAACTTTATCAAAAGATTGCAGACCGGCATACGGGCATTCGTAGACTGGACGTATGTGCCAACAGGATTGCACCGGAAAGTTATATCCAGTACAGTCTGTTTGATGATCCAATCCAGATAGATAAAGAGAGACATTTACAGGAGGCGGTGCTAAGTGTGAAACAACGATACGGAAAGAATGCTATCATGCGTGGATTGAATCTGTTAGAATGTTCCACTTACAGAGAGCGTAATAACCAGATTGGTGGTCACAGGGCATAGTCAGGAGGTGTACAAAATGCTGGCAAGCAGTTACAAACAGTATATGTATTTATCAAGACCAGTTTCCAGAAGACATCCAATGGATGTGGGACACAGGGCAAAGCAGTTTGCTCCGTTTGCAGCACTCCGCGGATTGGAAGAAACATTACAAAAGCAGGAAATCATTTATGAATTTCAAAAGGATTTATCGGAGGAAAAGAAAAATGAGTTGGATATGAAATTAAGAATGTTGAAATATGGAATGAAGATACAGGTAACGTTTTTTGCAAGGATCAGGAAAGATAAAACAATCGGTCAATATCATACAGTAACTGGAAGTGTAGAGTTTTTTGATCCATCGATTTATTTACGAGTTGATGATACCGAGATACAGATCCAGGATATCTGTGATCTTTCAGGGGAGGTGTTTGAAGCATTGGAATTACCGTGTTAAAGAATAACAGATACAAGCAGAATTCTCCATACCGGAAAGGGTGAGTGGTAGCCGGTGAAAGGTTGAAGAAGGAGGCACAGATCGACAAAGCAGGTCTGATAAGCTTAGATATCATGCTGTCCGTGCAGCTTTGGCACTTACGGAATGGATGGCGTGAAGCTCATATGGCGGATTTGATTTCCCTTTGATCCGTTGAGTAATAAATTGAGAAATATCTTATTGCTTGAAGGAGGAAGCCTATATGGGATCAGGTGCTATTAAATGGCATGTACACTGCTCTGTATGTGGAGCATTTATAGAAAAGAGTGCACAAAGCGACTCAGAAGTGGAGTGCAGGAAGTGTCGCAGTACGCTGGAAATATTGGTAAAGGATGATATGGTGTCGGTTCGACCGCTGATCGTCCGGGATGAACAATTAAAATCCAGAATGCGAAGTTATTCTCGAATGATGATGAATCAGGGAAAAGATAACAAAGAAAAAGAATAGAATGAGCTGTCTGTAGTAAGCGTTGAATTTGGCTGGAACCATCAAGAACGCACCAGATGGCAAGAGTTTGTCAAGGAGCTGAACCTGACTGGAATCACTAAGAGCCCGGCAAAACATTTACGGATACACTGCAAGATCAGAAGCATTTTCTGATTTTGGAGATTGTTGAAGTATTTGTTTTGTCGGGCTTTTTTGACGTGTTTCGATAAATTTAAAAATTTTTGTCGTACCCCACTGTAAAACAGGCTCTCAGCGTTTCGTTATATAGAGGCTTAATTTTTCTTTTGCAAAAAAAATTGCAGATGAAGATTTTGATAATATGACGCAAAGGAGGAAGTAAAGATGACTGAAATCGAATACCAGGAAACTGAATAGGCCAGACAATCTGGCAAACTTAAGCTAAACGCAGATTATGTGTTACAAAGGAGTCGCGGACTCCCGTTCAAAAAAAACGGGTGAGTTCGTGACCTCTTGTGCTGCAGTTCTTTATGTCTGTGTAGAAATTTCATAAAAGATGGAATGGGCCACCCGGAGCCAAAAGGCAGAAAGGTGGTCTTTATGTTGACATTAAAAGAACTGAAGAAAATTGTGAAAGTTGCTGATATGACGAAAAGAATCCCAAGCGTGAAATCCTTGAAAGAACACAAAGTTGTAGTAAAAGAAATGATCAATGCAGATACAACAATCTCTGTTTATGATCACGGATACGTACTTTACACAGCAGGAAATCAATCAACTGTATTTCCACTTCATAGTTGTGATGATTATGAATATGTAACTGTAACTGGCGATAACAAAGAATTCAATAAAGAGTTCTTTGATAATGAAAACTGGTATATCCGTCTGCTGATGGAGGCTGAGGACCGTATGGCATACAGCCAGAGCAAAATCAAATCCAATCATGGTGTATTTTCTAACAGCGATGTTACAGATGATGCGGAGATTATGAAAGAATCTTCAAAAGATTTTGTTGACGATGTTATCGACAGAGAAATCCTTAAAGCTCTGATCAAGGATTTAACAGATAGACAAAAGACGGTACTCAATCTGGTCTATTTCGAAGAAATGCGCCAGCAGGATATCGCAGATTATCTTGGAATCAAACAGCAGAGTGTAAATGACCTCCTGAACAGGGCATTAAAAACAATGAAAAAAAAGGCAGAAAACGAAGAATTTTAAAAAAATTTCAAAAAAATTGAATCAGACCACTGTAAAACAGGCTCTCAGCGTTTCGTTATATGAAGGGGGTTCATAGAACACCTTCACGTACCTTGAAAAGAGAATAGCCTGCCCGGAGTGATATTCGGTTTGAACATGCATAGAGCGAAAAGCTGCGTGTCTGCCAGAAGAAAACGTATCAGATATGGAAACTGATACAGGAACGGATCCGTGGAAGAGAACAGGAAAACGCTTAAATCTTAAATCAAAATAACATGTCTGAATCTGAAAAGAGGATGACAGTAGAAATCATGTGGCGGTGTATGTGAAAAACAGATACCGCCATATATTTGTGCTGTTATCTCAGCATGGTGCTGACTGTCCCGAATAGCACAAATCTCAGGAAAGGAGGGGATTGGTTTCATATAGAAAAAATATGACCTGACAACGAATAACCATAGAGAATTTATCAGAAAGGAAGGATTTAAGAGAATGAAAGTAAAAAAGAAAGCACGCAGAGTCGTGTCTGGACTGCTGACAGCAGTAACGGTTCTATCTACGATGCTCTCACCGGTAGTTTCCTATGCTTCTGATGATACCGGAACACAAAAGAAGGTTCCGTATTATAAGGAGATTAAGGATCAGCTGGATGAAGATGAGGTTGTAAAAGCAAATGATTATGAACTGCATGTAGGAGATACATTTGATGTGGAAAGTGATTTTACCGGACTGGAGATCCTGGATGATAACAAAGTAAAAGTAACATTCCAGGAAGCGAAAGATACAGACGGAAATGATTTCTCAACTGATTATGAAAATACCTACAAAGCAGTCTATTATGTAGAACCACAGACAACAGACCATCCAACTTATCAGATCAATCGAAAGATTGTGGTGAAAGAAGCAAAATCTTCGGATGATTCGAACAAAGCAAATTCTTCTGATCAGGACGCAGGTTCTTCTGATACTACAGAGACGGATGATTCGGATGCTGATTCGAATATAGAGGAATCAGTTGCCGGAAAAGAGAATGCAGCGGAACTGACAGATGAAGAATTCGATGCAGAGATTGAAGCAACGGAAGATCAGGAGACCGTAGATCCAGAGACTGGAATTACACTTTCCGAGGTTCTTCAGGAGGCAACTGAACAAGAGGTTCCAATCAGCGAACTGAAAGTTGGAGAGACCGTGACATTTGATATGCCGGTGATGCTTGCCTCTGGTGACACAGGAGTAAAATCTGTATCTGTAACAGCCGGACCTTGGTATCATTACGCAGATTATGGTCTTGGTTCATACCTGACCTGTCCGTATTATGTGTCCTGGGGAAGTATCAATGCTACAGCATATTGTGTTCAGCCATCAAAGAAGGGACCAGATAATGGGACTTATACGATTCAGAAACTGGAAGATGGAAAAACACTTGCAAAAGTATGTTACTACGGAACAAAGGCCAGTGAAGAAAATGGATTCTTCGATGAGAAGCATCCAGACTTTTCAGCTGGAAAGAGATTTATCATTACGCACATTGCAGCGGCATATGCAAACGGATCCAGTGACTGGGCATCGGGAACCAATGCTACAGGAAAGAATCTGGCAATGGAACTCTATAACTATTGTGTCAACATGCCGGATATCCCGGATGTAAATATGAGCTTTTCAGAATCTAATGTAAAAGCATATGTAGAAGGAAACAGTCAGCGAACAAAGACCATTACCTTCCAGGCAGATCAACTGCAGACGATCACATTTAAGCTGCCACAGGGAGTAAAACTGGTGAATGTATCAACCGGAAAGACAAGTGCTGCCGGAGCCAGTGTTGAAATCAGTGGAGGTACACAGTTTTATCTCACAGCGCCTCTGACACAGGCAGAAGACGTGAATGTAGAATTTTCAACAACGATGAAAGGAAGCATCGACAAAGAATACTCTGCTTATAAAATTGTGACAGGATCTGGAACACAGGATCTCGCACTTGTATTTGGTGAGGGCGTTGGAAATGAGAAATATGTAGATTTTAAAGTGACATGGACAAAAGAATGTAAGGTATCCATTGTAAAGAAAGATCAGGATACAGGAAATGCACTGGCCGGAGCAGTATATGGAATCTACTCTGATCCGGAATGTACAAAGCTGATTGCACAGATGCCAGCCACAGATCAGAACGGTGCTTCCCAGATTACATTAGAGAAGACACAGGAAGTCGTTTATCTGAAAGAAATCAGTGTTCCGACAGGATATCAGATTGACACGAAATCTTATAATGTGACACTGAACATTGGAAAGACAACCATCAAAAACGTAACAGACAAACGTGTCAATGCCAGAATCAGTCTTGCAAAGCAGGATGCAGAAACGGGAAATGAGGCACAGGGAGATGCAACCTTAAAGGGAGCTGTTTATGGTCTGTATGCCAGAGAGGATATCGTTCATCCAGATGGAAGAACCGGAATCCTTTATAAAAAAGATACTCTGATCACATCCCTGACAACCGATAAAAATGGAGAAGCTGATGTAACAAATCTCTATCTTGGAAAATATTATCTGAAAGAGCTGACAGCACCGGTTGGATATGTCCTGGATGAGACAGAACATGATGTGGACTGCAGTTATGAGGGGGCAACGGTTCCGACAGTAGAAAGAACAGCAGTATGCAAAGAAACAGTTATCAAACAGCCGTTCCAGATCATTAAAGCAGCAAATAATGGAAAGACAGATGCAGATCTTCTGCAGGGAGTTGGATTTTCTGCATGGCTGGTCAGCAATCTGAAAGTAAATGCAGACGGAAGCTATGACTTCAATTCAGCAGAGCCGGTCGTACTGACAGCAGATGGTCAGACAGAGATGTTTACGGACGAAAAAGGATATGCAAGATCAATTCCTCTTCCATATGGAACATATGTGGTAAGAGAGACCACTAGCAAGCATAATTATGAGCCGGTTGATGATTTTATCGTAAAGATTACAGAGAATCAGCCGGATACACCGCAGACATGGCGTGTGCTTCTGGATAACGAATTCAAAGCTAAATTAAAGATCATCAAAAAAGATGATGAGACACAGAAATCCGTACTTCTGGCAAATACAGAATTTAAAGTGTACGACCTGGATCATGGAAAATATGTGGAGCAGACAACTTCTTATCCAAAACCAACTGTACACAAATCCTATTTTACCAATGAAGAAGGATATCTGGTACTGCCGAATAATCTGAAGCCGGGTAATTACCGGATTGAGGAAGTTACAGCACCGGAAGGGTACACGATTTCCAAAAACTATGCAACAGTTGCAGTTGATACGGATACCGCTTATCTGATCGATTCAGTCACAGGAGATGCAGTGATTGATGTGGAATATACGAACCACCCGGTCAAAGGACAGCTGAGGATCTATAAACAGGGTGAGATGCTGACCGGATATGAAAAAGATTTCCAGTATGAAATGAGAGGTCTTGCAGGAGCTGAGTTTGAAGTTTACGCTGCTGAGAACATTTATACAGCAGATCATCAGGTAGATGAAAATGGAGAGAGAACCATGTATTTTGCGAAAGATGCACTGGTGGCAACCGTTACGACAGGTGAGGATGGATATGCAACGGTCAAGAACCTTCCACTTGGCAGCTATTATGTTAAAGAGAAGAATGCACCGGAATCATATGTCCTGAATACCGTACCTGAAAATGTGGAATTTGCCTATGCAGATCAGAACACAGCTATTGTAAAAAAGGAGATTTCTGTAACAGATGAAAGACAGAAAGTGTCTATCGCCGTTGAAAAACAGGATCAGGAAACAGGAAAAACAGTAGCCGGAGCAGTGTTTGGTATCTATAACAGTAAGGATATCAAATCTGCGGATGGAAAGCTCCTTGTAAAAGCGGATACTCTTCTGCAGAAAATGACATCAGATGAAGAGGGACAGGCAGTATGCACACTGGATTTTCCTCTTGGAAGTTATTATGTGAAAGAGCTGCAGGCACCGGACGGATATGTATCTTCCGATGAAGTACTGACCTTTGATGCTTCTTACCAGGGACAGGATGTACAGACAGTGACATTAAAATCTGTAAAGAAGAATCAGCCGACCACTGTGGAAATCACAAAATCAGATGTGACAACTGGTGTGGAACTGGATGGAGCTTATCTGAAAGTAACCGATAAAGATGGAAATGTGGTAGACAGCTGGACATCATCCAAAGATGCACCGCATGTGATCAAATATCTGAAAGCAGGAGAGACTTACACCCTGCATGAAGAATTTGCACCTCACGGTTATCTGGTTGCCAACGATGTGACATTCACAGTCAAAGATACGGCCGATGTACAGAAAGTGGAAATGAAAGATGAAGTACCGGTAGGACAGCTGATCATCAACAAAAAAGGAGAATTCCTGGATTCCGTGACACTGATCGATAAAATGAAAGGTGTGGTAGAACATATCTTCAACTATATTACCGGAAACCTGTCAGATGTTACTTTTGAAGTTTACGCTGAGGAAGACATCAAAGCAGCTGATGGTGTAAGTGAGGATTATTATAAAGCTGATGAACTGGTTGCAACGATCACGACGGATGAAACAGGTATTGCCAAGCTGGAGAATCTTCCACTTGGAAAATATTATGTGAAAGAAAAAGGAACTGCATATGGTCACGTACTGGATGATGAGATCCGCCATGTGGATCTGTCCTATATGGATCAGAACACACCAGTCGTTGTCTACGATGAAGACTGGCAGAATAACCGCCAGAGAGTAGAAGTCAATGTCCTGAAGAAAGAAAAAGACACTGACCGCACACTGGAAGGTGCAGTATTCGGATTATATGCGAAAGAAGACATCAAATCAGAGATAACAGGAAAAGTTCTGATTGAAGCAGATGAGATCATTGAACTGAAATCTACAGATCAGGATGGAAAGATTACATTTGCTGCTGATCTTCCGGTAGGAGCTTCCTACTATATCAAAGAGCTGTATGCACCAGATGGGTTTGTGACGAATGATGAAGTCAAGGAATTTACCTTCGACTATGCAGGAGAGAATCAGCCAACCGTAACTTATGATTTTACCTTTGAGGATCAGCCGACAGTGGTAGAATTTACAAAATCCAGTCTGACAACAGGAAAGGAACTTCCGGGATGTAAGCTGAAGGTTGTAGATGCAGAAGGCAATGTTGTGGATGAATGGACTTCTGGAAAAGAAGCACATGTGATCCGTGAGTTGACAGTTGGTAAAGAATACACACTCGTTGAAACAAAACCAGCAGATGGCTATGTGACAGCAGAAAGTGTGAAGTTCACGATTGAAGATACTGTGGATATCCAGAAAGTGGAGATGAAAGATGACGTAACGAAACTGGAAATCTCCAAACAGGATATTGCCGGAAAAGAACTTCCAGGAGCAAAACTGACTATTCTGGATCAGGATGGAAAGGTTGTAGAAAGCTGGACCAGCACCGATAAAGCACACTATATTGAGATGCTTCCAATCGGTAAATACACACTTCGTGAGGAAACAGCACCAGAAGGATATCTGATTGCGAAAGACGTGGAATTTGAAGTGAAGGATACCGGAGAAGTACAGCATGTGACCATGGTGGATGAGGAAAAAACGGCAGAAAAGACACCGGAAAGTGGAAAACCAGTCAGCGATGCACCAAAGACTGGTGATAACTCCAATCTCTGGTTATGGATTATGCTTCTTGGTATGAGTGCCGCAGGAGTTGGAACCTTTGCAGTTATGAGAAAAAAGAGAAAATAATCAATGAAGAAAGAGCGTTCATGGAAACCGAAAGAAATCTATGGGCGCTTTTTCAGTTAGGAGAACACATGAAAAATATCATAGTTGTTATCGCTCTTCTGGGAGCAACAGCAATTTTTATTATGATGTATTGCCTGGTTGTGGCCGGAAGCCATGCGGAGAAAAAACTGACAGAAATGATGAGAAAAGAGGAAGAAACAAATGAAGAAAAATAAAGATCTGGTGATTGAACCAAATGCATCCCTGACAGACAGAAAATATACCAGTGAAAAACCGTGGTCATGTAAGTACTGCTAGCCTTTCTGTAATCTGATACGACGGATATTTCCGCCAATATCAATTCCAACCTGCTTTATTTTTTGTTCCATTCACTTCACCTGAAATAGAGGACTGAAATGAGTCCATATTTGTCTTTATCATATCGAGAAGAAATGGTATAATGGGACTAATATGAGTCCATATTTTGATTAAAAATAGACTTCCCATTGCTGGAAATGTTATGCGTTTGATAAATTGACATGAATTTGTGGGGGGGTATAATAAAGTTGGGTTTTTATATTATTTAGAAAGTCTGAAAAGGATTTGGAATTAAGTGAGAGGATTTCATAAAATGTGTAATAGAAGAAAAATTACGGTGCTAAGCATTGCATTATGCTTGATGTTCATTGTCACCGGATGTACGAATTCTGACTCTCAAAGTGCAGATAAACAGTATAAGAAAATTATGGTTGGCAGCGATAAATTTGAACCGTATATATATCAGGATGAGAATGGAAACTTTACAGGTGTTGATGTGGAGCTTGCTGAAGAAGCCTTTCATCGCATGGGATATGAACCAGAGTTTGAACAAATTGTATGGGAAAATAAAAAGGATTACCTTGCAGAAGGAAAAATAGACTGTCTGTGGGGCTGCTTTAGCATGAATGGAAGAGAAGACGAATATCAATGGGCCGGACCGTACTTATATAGCAGTCAGTCTGTGGCAGTGCGGCTTGACAGTGATATTTATCAGATCTCTGACCTTACAGACAAAACAGTTGCAGTGCAGGAAACAGGTAAAGCGGAGGAATATTTGTTAAGCTCTTCTGGTGCAGAGGTTCCTAAAGTTGCAAAAGTATATGCTTTTTCTAATATGGATGAGGTTTATAGTGCATTACGGAAAAATTATGTCCAGGCAATTTGCGGTCATGAAAGTGCACTGAATTCGTTTGTGAAAACAGCACCTGATGAATATCGTATATTGGAAGATAGCCTGTTTTCTTCAAAACTAGGTGTTGCTTTTGATAAGAGTTATGATAATAAATTTGTAGAACAGTTAAGAGATGTACTTGCTGATATGATGGAAGATGGAACAACAAAAGAAATCATAGAAAAATATGATCTGGATGTTGATAAAGCACTGAAAGAGGATAATGAGTAATGAAAAAGAATGTGAAAAAACCTGTAAGACTGGGAATTGTGGCTTTTATAGCAGTTTTTTTTCTTCTATTGTTTGGGCTGCATCACATTATGACAAATCTTGGACTTAACAAGGCTGATGAAGTAAGTAATGAGACAGTCGGCTATGTAAAGGAAAAATTAGAAACATATAATAATTATCTGTCAAATGACAGAACAAAAAGCCTGGTGCGTCTTATGGATAAAGTGACTGCTTTTACTGGAATTTTAAATCAGGAGACATGTACCAGTGAAACACTGAATCAATATGCAAAAGAGCAACGTATGGAAGGAATGGTCATATTAGACAAGGACATGAATGTTGTTCTACAAACAACAACAGATGGAGATACGTTTGCTGTCTGGAAAGATTTATTGCAGAGTGAAAGTGTAGAAGAAATTATTGAGTATCCAAAGAAAGTTTATATGACAAGAACGGAAATTGAATCTGGAACCTATGATGTTGCTGTTGTTGCCCGTACGGATGGTTCTGGAGTTGTACTTGGATATATGAAACAGGATACTGTTACGGAAGGCGTAAATGATATTAGCCTTGATAATTTTTTTAATGGTCTGATGGTGGATGATGACGGGTTTATTGTTATTAGCCAGGGAGATACACTTCTTGCAACAAATAAAGTTATTAGTGATAAAATATCACCAGAAGAATGGGAAAACATTAGCCAGAAAAGCATTCATGTTAAAGGCAATTTGAATAAATTAGAATATGCAAAAGAACAATGGTATATTCAAAAGGCTCAGTATCAGGATTATATCATCTATATCATGCTTCCGGTGAAAGAAGTGTATCGTCCATATTATTTGACAATTGTTGTGATACTGTTGCTGTATGTATTGGTCTGCAGCTTGATAACGATTTTATACTTCTCTATGGAAAAGAAAAATATAGAAGTTTTGAAATCAGCGAAAGAAGCAGCAGATATAGCAAACAGAGCAAAAACAACGTTTCTGCTTAATATGAGCCATGATATCCGAACCCCTTTGAATGGAATTATTGGACTTTTAAAAATTGATAAAGCCCATTTTGATGATAAAGAACTTGTAAAAGAGAACCATGACAAGATGTTGCTTTCTGCGGATCATTTGTTGTCTTTGATTAATGATGTTCTTCAAATGAGCAAGCTTGAAGATGGAACTATTCAGTTGTCACATGATGTTCTTAATCTGAAAAAATTATCGCAGGAAGTAGGCACAATTATACAGATTCGTACTGTTGAAGAAGGAATTAAGTTTGAAGTAGGTCAACAGGAATTACCGATTTCTTATATTTATGGAAGTTCCACGCATTTGAGGCAGATATTCCTTAATGTATATGGAAATTGTATAAAATATAATAGAGTTGGTGGAAGCCTGAAAACATCGATCAAATGTCTCGGTACAGAAAATGGCATTGTTACGTATCAATGGTGTATTTCAGATACAGGAATTGGTATGAGTCAGGAGTTTTTGAAACATATTTACGAACCTTTCGTTCAGGAGAATATAACTGGAAGAACTCATTATCAAGGTACTGGACTTGGAATGGCAATAGTAAAGCGTTTGATAGATAAGATGAGGGGAACGATTGAGATAACAAGTAAAAAAGATGTTGGAACAACATTTGTAATCACTATTCCCTTTGAAATAGCAGAAGAGCAAATAGAAGTATCAAATAAAAAAGATGATAAAGAAAAAAATATTCAAGGATTAACTTTATTGCTGGTAGAAGATAATGAATTGAATGCAGAGATTGCAGAAACAATATTGAGTGATCAGGGGGCTAAAATTGTGACTGTATCAGATGGTCAGCAGGCAGTGGATATTTTCCGTGATAATGAGCCTGGAACCTTTGATGCCATTTTAATGGATATCATGATGCCGGTTATGAATGGACTTACAGCAACAAAAACAATCCGTGCCATGGATCGGGAGGATGCAAAAACAATTCCAATCATAGCGATGACTGCAAATGCGTTTAAGGAAGATGAACAGAAATGTCTGGAGGCAGGAATGAATGCTCATCTGGCAAAACCTCTTAATATTGAAGTAGTGATTTCAACAATCGCACGATTTTGTTGCAAAAAGTAATAGAGCATAAGAAATTTAATTTTTAGTGATTATATAAGAGGGAGAAGCCATGAGAAAGATTGTTAAAAATTTTTACAGGTATGGGTGTTTTCTATTAAGCCTTATCTTATTGTTTACAGTATTACCTGTTTCTGTAAGAGCAGAAGAAAAAGATTTAGAAACCAATCAGTCAAAATCAAAGGTTGTCAGGGTAGGGTGGTATGAAGATTCCTATCATATAACGGATAAAAATGGCAATCGGAGCGGATACGGATATGAGTATGAACAGGCAGTTTCAGCATACACTGGATGGAATTATGAATATGTACAGGGAAGCTGGGAGGAACTGTTTCAAAAGTTACAGAATGGTGAAATAGACATGATGAGCGCACTTTCTTATACTGATGAACGTGCTAAAACCATGTTATTTTCTGACCAGCCTATGGGAGAAGAAAAATATTATCTGTATGCAGATCTTGCAAATTCGGATATTTCTGCATCTGATCTGTCAACTTTAAATGGTAAGTCGATTGGTGTGATGGAAAACAGTGTGCAGACAACGCAGTTCAGTGAGTGGGAGAAAAAATATAACGTAAAGACCATGTTCGTTATTATCAGCGATACCGATGATACATTCAACTTTGTGGTGGCAATCATGTACACGCAGCTGTTCAATCTGCTGTGCGACAAAGCAGATGATGAACATGGAGGAAGATTACCATATCATGTGCGTCTGCTCCTGGATGAGTTCAGCAATATCGGACAGATTCCAAAATTCGACAAGCTGATTGCAACCATCCGAAGCAGGGAAATCTCTGCATCTATCATTTTGCAGTCACAGAGTCAGTTGAAGACAATTTATAAAGATGCTGCTGAGACCATCACGGGTAACTGTGATACCGTACTTTTCCTGGGTGGAAAGGAAAGCTCTACGTTGAAAGAAATATCTGAAACACTGGGAAAAGAGACGATTGATCTGTACAACACTTCGGATACCAGAGGCAGTAACCGGTCTTATGGACTGAACTATCAGAAGACTGGAAAGGAACTGATGAGCCGGGATGAACTGGCAGTCATGGATGGTGACAAATGTATCCTGCAGCTCCGTGGAGTACGACCGTTCCTAAGCAATAAGTATGATATCACCAAGCATAAGCGCTACAAGGAACTGGCTGATTATGACAAGAAAAATGCTTTTGATGTTGAAAAATATCTGGAACACAGACTGGTACTTCCGAAAGATGCAGAGTTTGAATTGTATGAATGCAATGTAACAGAAGAAGAGATAAAAGCCATGGAATCCTTAACAGAAAATTATGATTAAAAGATAAGGCAAAGAAAATAGGTTGTATTCTAGCTAGAATATGCATATAATAAAGGTGAAAGAGAGGTGTATGCAATATGACAGTTGATACAAATACAATGATTTCTATTACAGAAGCAAATCAGAATTTTTCAAAAGTTACACGATTGGTTGATGAACATGGAACAGCAGTTATTTTAAAAAATAATGTTCCCCGATATCTTGTTATAGATTTCAGCAAGGCAGATCAGGAAAAAACAGCACCAACAGAAGATGTAATGGCGATATCAGAACGTCTGATTAAAGAAAATATGGAAGCATATAAGGTACTTGCAAAATGATTACATTGACTAAAGAACAGGTATTGATGCTTCATAATCAGCTGATAGAAGCCACTGGTGGTAGCAAGGGAATAAGAGATGAGAGAATGTTGGAATCAGCGCTTATGAATCCATACCAATCATTTGGCGGGATAGAACTTTATCCAAGCATTCAAGCCAAAGCAGCTCAGTTGTGTTTTGGAATTGTGAAAGATCATCCTATGATTGATGGAAACAAACGACTTGGGACTCACGTAATGCTTGTGTTTTTGGCATTAAATGGTTATGAGTTATCTTATAGCCAAAAAGAATTAAGTGATACGATATTATCACTTGCAGCAGGAAAACTACAGTCGGAAGATATTTTGCAATGGATTATTGAGCATCAAAAATAAATAAAGATTTTAAGCAGTTACAGACCGGAAAAGTTTGTAACTGTTTTTTTGTACCTAAAAACAAGGAGGTAGCGATGAAAGTATATAACATTCGGTCACCGACAGAATGAAACCATAACAAAAAACACAGAAAAATTAAGAAGGGAGGTGAACATGCATATGGGATTTTTCAGTAGTGCTATCAATATCCTTCAGACACTGGTCGTTGCCATTGGTGCAGGTCTTGGTGTCTGGGGAGTAATCAACCTGATGGAAGGTTACGGTAATGACAATCCTGGCGCGAAAAGTCAGGGAATCAAGCAGCTGATGAGCGGTGGTGGTGTTATCCTGATCGGAACACAGCTGATTCCGCTATTGAGTGGATTATTTGGTTAAGAGAAAGGAGTAGAGATCCATGTTCAGTCAAATTTTTGATGCGATTGAGGAATGGATGAGGGGACTCCTGACTGGGATGATCAATTCCAACCTGGACCGGATGTTTACCGATGTCAATCAAAAGACTGGTGAGATCGCAAGCCAGGTTGGACAGACCCCGCAAGGGTGGAACAGCAGTATATTCAGCATGATCGAAAATCTTTCAAATTCAGTGATCATGCCGATTGCAGGTATCATTATCACGTTTGTCCTCTGTTATGAGCTGATTTCTATGCTGACAGAACGGAACAACATGCATGATATTGATACATGGATGTTCTTCAAGTATTTTGTGAAAATGTGGATCGCAGTCTATCTGGTGAGTAATACATTTACAATTACGATGGCGGTATTTGACGTAGGACAGCATGTGGTAAATTCAGCAGCTGGTCTGATTACGGGAAGTACCGCCATTGATATTTCCTCCGCTCTGACGGATCTTTCCAGTACGCTGGAAAGTATGGAAATCGGAGAACTTGTTGTACTGGCGTTGGAAACCCTTCTCGTCAGCTTCTGTATGAAGATCATGTCTGTGCTGATCACAGTGATTCTGTATGGACGTATGATAGAGATTTACCTTTATACCTCAGTCGCACCGATCCCGTTCGCCACCATGAGTAACCGGGAGTGGGGACAGATCGGAACCAATTATTTCAGAGGACTCTTTGCCCTGGCATTCCAGGCATTTCTGATGATGGTATGTGTTGCAATTTACGCAGTGTTAGTAGCAGGCATCCAGTATTCAGATAATCTGAGTTCTTCATTATTTGGCGTGATGGCTTACACCGTGATCTTATGTTTCAGTCTCTTTAAGACCGGATCCTTAAGTAAGTCCATATTTAACGCACATTAAACTACAGGAAGGAGTGAAAAATCATGGCATATGTCAGTGTACCGAAAGATTTGACAAAGGTAAAAAACAAAGTGGCATTCAACCTGACCAAACGACAGCTGATCTGCATCGGGATTGGAGCTGCAGTTGGAATTCCCAGTTATTTTCTTTGCAGAAATGCACTTGGAAACAGCAATGCAGCAACGATCATGGTTCTGGTGATGTTACCGGCATTTTTATTTGCCATGTATGAAAAAGACGGGATGCATCTGGAAGATGTTCTGATGCACATGATTCAGGTAAAGATGATACGCCCGTCTGTAAGAAAATATGAAACCGAAAACTATTATGAATCTGATCCGAATACGAAGAATCAGATTACTGATCAACGAAAACCGAAAGGAGGCAAAACGGTTGCGAAAAAAGAAAAATAAGAACGAAAAACAGGAAGAAAAACGCAGACAGAAAAAGCTTTCCGTCCAGCAGTCCATTGCTTATAAAGAGATGGGAAAGGATGGAATCTGCCGGGTACAGGGAAAGATTTATTCCAAATGTATCCGCTTTTATGATATCAACTATCAGCTGGCACAGAATGAGGATAAGAATGCTATCTTTGAGAACTGGTGTGATTTCCTGAATTATTTTGACAGCAGTATCCGTTTTCAGCTGAGCTTTATCAATCATAAGAGCAGCATGAAAGAGTTTGAACAGGTCATCCAGATCCGACCTCAGAATGATGCATTTGATGATGTCCGCATGGAGTATGCCAAGATGCTGAAGCAGCAGCTGGCGAAAGGAAATAATGGTTTGGTGAAATCAAAATATATCACATTTGCAATTGAAGCAGATAATATCCGGGAAGCAAAGCCAAAGCTGGAACGTATCGAGTCAGATATCTTGAATAACTTTAAGATTCTTGGAGTCCCGGCCTATCCACTCAATGGTGTGGAACGGTTGCAGATTTTGTATGAAACCTTCAATCCGGATGTGATGACAGATTTCCAATTCGATTATGGATCTATGATCAAGACCGGACTCAATACCAAAGATTACGTGGCTCCGACCAGCTTTGTATTCAAGGATAGAAATACATTCCAGATGGGAAATACCATTGGAGCTGTTTCCTACTTGCAGATTCTGGCACCGGAGCTTACAGATAAGATGCTGGCAGAATTTCTGGATATCGACAAGAACCTGATCGTCAATCTGCATGTGCAGTCAGTGGATCAGATGAAAGCAATCAAGCTGGTGAAAAGCAAAGTGACGGATATTAACCGGATGAAAATTGAAGAGCAGAAAAAAGCAGTAAGAGCCGGATATGATATGGATATTATCCCATCAGATTTGAATACCTATGGTGGAGAAGCCAAACGTCTTCTGGAAGACCTGCAGTCACGAAATGAGCGTATGTTCCTTGTAACAGCGCTCTTTTTAAATACCGCAAAGACAAAGCAGGCATTGGAAAATGCAATCTTTCAGACAGCGGGTATTGCACAGAAATATAACTGTGTGCTGAAACGCCTGGATTATCAGCAGGAAGAAGGGCTTATGAGCAGTGTCCCGCTGGGAGTCAATCATATCCCAATCAAGCGGGCACTCACCACAACCAGTACCGCTATTTTTGTTCCATTTACCACACAGGAGTTATTCATGGCAGGGGAATCCCTTTATTATGGATTGAATGCCCTCAGCAATAACATGATCATGGTGGACAGAAAGAAACTGAAAAACCCGAATGGACTGATTCTTGGTACACCAGGATCTGGTAAATCCTTTGCTGCAAAAAGAGAGATTACCAATGCGTTCTTTGTTACGAAGGATGACATTATCATTGGAGATCCGGAAGGAGAATATTATCCGCTGGTACATGCTCTGGGCGGTCAGGTGGTACATATCTCCCCGACCAGTAAGGACTATATCAACCCGATGGATATCAATATGGATTACTCGGATGATGACAATCCGTTAGGTGTGAAATCAGACTTTGTGCTGTCTCTGTGTGAACTGATTATGGGAAGCAGGGATGGAATTGAAGCAGAAGAAAAATCAGTTATTGACCGCTGTCTTCCGCTGGTCTATCAGAAATACTTCGCAGATCCAAAACCGGAAAATATGCCGGTGTTGGGTGATCTGTATGACTGCCTTAGAGCACAGAAGGAACCTCAGGCACAGAGAATTGCAACAGCACTGGAAATCTATGTCAATGGATCTCTGAAAGTCTTCAATCATCGGACAAATGTGGAACTGAATAACCGGATTGTCTGCTTCGATATCAAAGAGCTTGGAAAACAGCTGAAAAA
>ERZ808240.2877-NODE-2877-length-17852-cov-33.599371_pt1 | contig 17852 bp, 11 predicted proteins | sample MGYA00521084_ERZ808240 | MGnify/ENA primary metagenome ERZ808240 (study PRJEB31516, sample SAMN03275571) | gut metagenome | biome: mammalia-associated habitat; material: feces | host: Papio cynocephalus | place: Kenya | collected 2012-08-06 ... | reverse complement strand
GCCTGGCGTGCCTTATTATATTTGCGATGCCCATTTTCAATGTCATATGTTTTTTGATTTTATGGCTCTAGTTAAATCCTGCGTTGTACACAGACAAACAGCAATTTTGTGTACTGTTGATTTTTAATGAATCTGTTCTTACGAGTGCGGTTTCTCGCCATGGCAAATCATGCAGCATGTTTGCTCTCTTGGCTTACCGAGATCGTTCTTATAACGCGGAAAATGAACTATAGCTTTTTTAATTTCTGTAAAGGTACAATTTATTTTATTATCGCCCCCTAACGGGCAAGCCATGCCTCAGGATTGAGTTTGGCGGTTTCCTTACGTAACTGGAACTGCAGGATGTTATCTGACCCCACGGCGCCCAAAGCCTGCCGGGTCCTTACCTTCTGCCCCTTGTGGACACTCACCGACTTGAGGTTGCAGTAAACCGAGATATAAGCTCCATGACGCACAAGGACATTCCACATGCCCCCATAGCCAAAGACGGCACTTACCTCACCATCATAAATACTACGAGCCACGCAGCCTGTCTTGCCCAAAAGGTTGATTCCCTTATTGTCGAGAGTGACACCCGAAAGCCCCTGCACATTGTATTGTCCGAAATGGCTCACAATCTTGTAAGAGCCAGAAATCGGCATGGGAAGGCGACCACGGTTGGCCTCGAAGCCTCCGCTCAGCATGCGGTCCACCGAACTGAGAGTAGCAGCATCATTGGCTTCCCGTCGGGCATTCGCCAGCTCCTTGCGGTTGCGTGCCTCGTCGGTCTTTGCCTTCAACTCGGCAGCCCGTCGGTCGGCCTCTGCCGCACGGGCAGCCTGTTCAGCCCTTGCCTGTCGGTTGGCTTGTTCGGCAGCCTCGCGAGCAGCTTCCTCCGCACGAGCACGTGCCTTCTCCTGCGCTCTGGCCTTGGCACGATTCTCTTCTTGCTGACGAGCTTCCTCCTGTGCCTTACGAGCCAATTCCTGAGCCTTACGGCTCTCTTCTGCCGCACGCTGACGTGCAAGCTCTGCCTCACGTTCCTTGCGTCTGGCTTCCTCTATACGACGGGCATTCTCACGCGCCTCGGCTTCCGCCTGTGCCTTGCGACGAGCCAGCTCCTCACGCCGTCGCTGTGCAGCAGCACGAGCTTCGGCCTTGCGCTTAGCCTCGGCGGCAGCACGTGCGCGGGCTTTTTCCACCTCGACGGCTATCAGTCGGTCTATCTGCGCATTGATGGCAGCGTCCTTCTTGCGCTGTTCGGCTATGACCGCTTGGATGGTTTTCTGCTGTTTCTGCAGTCCCTGCACCACTTGCTGTTGCTCGGTTTGCTTGCCTTCGAGCGCAGTCTTCTCCAGCTGTCCCTTGTACAAGAGGTTGTTCTTATGCCCCTTCGCCGCCTGCAGCTGCTTATGTTTTTCGGTCACCTGCTTCTGCTTGGCCTTCACCGCCTCTCCCTGCGCCTTCTGATAGTCGGAATACTGCCGTATGAACGACAGGCGTCGATACATCTGGGTGAGGTTCTTGGCACTGAAGATGAACATGAGCTTGTCTTGCACGGAGTGGTGGCGCGTCATATAGCGCATGGAACGGATGTACTTGTTCTTTCTGTCTTGCAACTGCTGCTCAAGGGTCTTGAGTTGGGTATTGAGCATGCCTATGTTGCCATCGATGTGATGAATATCCTGCTGGATGCCATCGATGTTCTTCTGTCGCTGGCCTATCTCGCCATTGAGCACCATGAGGTCTTGCAGGCGCTTCTTCACGTCGGCCTGGTTGCGACGGAGAGCTCTCTCCTGCTCCTTGATTTTCTTTTGGATATTGGCACGCTGCCCCTGCAGGCCTCGTATGGAAGCATTGCTATAAGAAGTGGCAGGAGTCTTCCCTGTACGGGTGGAAGCCTTGGACTGATGCCTCTTCGCAGATTTCTTTTTAGGGGTATTCTTTGAAACCCTTGTCGTTTTTGCGGTCGTGGCGGCCTTCTTCCTTTGCGCAGTCTTTTGGGCATAAGGAGACAAGGCAAACGACAAGGCGAGAACCATCAATAATACATGTTTCATTTACAGACTCATTATTTTGTTCAGCACGTCTTCTGCCGACACTTGCTTGTACTTGCTCGAGATCTCGGAACGCGACTCCCAGTTGTCGTCGGTCTTCACCTCGTTCATCTTGATAACCATATTGACCTCCTGCTTCTGGCGAGTAGCGTTGGTGGTAAGGGTCATATCGAGCAAGGCCGGAAACATCTTGACTCCTACAGGACGGAAGTCGCCATAGCGGATGTGCACTCCCGACGTGCCATGTTGCGAACTGACGTACTTCACGTCAGCCTTGTCTATACGACCCGTGGTACGGTTGGATGTCCAGACATACGTCATGTCGCCATTCTTCAAGGTGACAGGTACCTCGTCGCCCTCAACAGCCAAGTTGGCATCAAACTTCCTCAAATCGGACTCCTTCACCTGCTTGGCTCCAGGCAGGAGCAACTGATTCCAGAACAACGCCTGCAACGAATAGAAAGTGATGCCCTGCTTCTGGAGAAAGTCCACTTGATTATAATCAGCCTTGATGTATTGTTTATGGTAACGGTCGATGATGAGCACATAATCGGGCGTAAACTCCAAGCGACCAATCTCGAAGCCCAAGATTGGAGCATAGAGCTGCAGACGTATCACATCGTCCTTGCGCATCCGGAGGGCGCCGTCAACCGATATTTTCTTCTCTCCCATGCGGATGGTGAAGTTCATGCTGCCCGTAATGTTCTTGGCATACACCTGATTGTCGGACACCTTCTGTACAAAAGCCAGTTTCTGCACACGTTCAGTCTGTACGCCTTTCACCTCCTGGCGAGGCATGTCCTTGTTGTTCACGCCATCGGAGATGATCTGTTTCTTTATGCCACAAGACATGAACAACACAAGGGGCAGGCAGAGTGCCGCCCGTTTCATTATTTTGTTTTTTTCCATTTTCGCTTGTATTTTACGATTTCGCTTTCTGTCACATATTTCCTGCACTCAATCTTCACCTTCAGGGCATCAGAATCCGGGTTGCCATTCTGTGCCTGCCGCCAATATGCCACAGCCTGATCGGTAAGCCCGTTCATGGCATAAATATCTCCTGCATGCTCTATGATGGTGCTGCTGTCCGACGTTGTGTCGCAGCACGCCAAGGACTGGTCGATATAGTTTTTGGCCTCGGCATAACGTTCCTCCATAAAAAGAATCCACGCATAGGTGTCAAGATAGGTGGAGTTCTTGGGCTCGGCCTTGATGGTCTTGTAGCTCATCAGCTCGGCCTTCTGCAAGTTCTTGCCCGTCTGGCTGATGTAGTAGGCATAATTGTTGAGACCGGGAATGTTGTCGGGTTTCCAGTGCAGGCAAGAGTCGTAAGCGGCAAAAGCCTCCGCCTGTCGGTTCTTGCCATGAAGGATGTCACCCATGATCATATAAAGGTCGGACACCAAGTCGGGGGAGCTCTTGCTGTTGATTTGTCCTATACCGCGGCGGAACTCGTCGAGCGTGGCATCTTCCTCGTGCTTCATGTAGTGCGCCATTCCGCCAAAGTAGTAGAACACCATCTCCTCGGGATTGTATTCGTGGGCGATCTCCGACTGGCGGATTACCTCGTCGTAGTCTTTCCGTTCCCACAGGTTCTGTATAAGTTGCATGCGCGACGCACTGCGGTCGGGAGCTATCTCGAGCACCTTGCGGTAAGCGGCGTCGACCGTGTCCATCGGCATCTTCTTGATGTTCATATAGGCGGCGCGAAACTCAGCGATGTCCACCGAAGGCTTGGGCTGGCTCAGCATTCTGTCGAAGAGGGCGATGACCTGGGTGGAATCGGCGCCATGGCTCTCGTTGTCTTGTATGAACGAGCGTATCATCATCATCTTGGTGTCGATGTCGGTCTTCCCCCCCAACAGGATGCGGTCGAGCATGGTGCGAGCCTGTTCCTTCTGCCCCGTGGCGTTGTAATAATCGTAGAGCGACATCTGGGCATACGAGTTGTCCGGCTCTTCCTCAAGCACCTGCATGAACAACTTGTAGGCCTCCTTCTGGCGCTGGTGCTCCATGAGCCAGTTGCCTAACATGGTTTTGTAAACCATGTCGAGGGGGTGAGTCTCGGTAAGCGACTTGAGTTCCTTGTAGGCAGACTTCGGGTCGTTCATCAACTCGTAGATGTGCATCTTCTCGAGAGTGAACTTCTCGCTCTCACCTTCCTCCGTCTCCAAGCGGTTGAGAGTTCTTAGCATCTGGGGATATTCCTTCTGTTGCTGATAAAGGCGCAACAGCATGTAGAGCGCATCGGTATTGTCGTGATTTTGTGCAAAGATGCCCTCGTAGGCATCTATCGCCTTGTCGTATTGCTGATTGGCAACATAATATTGCGCCATACGTTCGCGAAAGATAAGATTGGAAGGTGCCAGGGTGATGGCACGCGCAAGGCAATCTTGAGCCAACGAATCTTGCTTCATCTGCTGATAATACATCGACTCATAGAAATATACCTCAGCAGCACGTGGATTAATCTTGCGGGCATGCTCAAAGAGTTCGAAGGCATCGCCGTATCTACCCAACGCCTGAAGACGGGCTGCCTCCTCAAAGAAATAATCGTAACGCTTACGTTCATTGTCCGACAACACGTAGGAAGCCTGCAAGGGCAAAGCCGCCGCAAATAGCACAAGCCACGAGACTCCCAAAATGGTCTGTCTCAAAATATTTGCTTTACTCACAACAATCTGGATTAACATATTCCTTGTTTCTCTACTTCACTTCACACCCGTATGACCATAGCCACCTGCGCCCCGCTCGGTTTCATCGAGTGTCTCCACCTCGATGAATTCCGCATTTTCATGCTTGGCTATAACCATCTGGGCTATGCGCTCGCCATCGTTGACAACGAAGTCTGTCTGCGAGAAATTGACGAGCAGAACCATGATTTCGCCCCGATAGTCGGCATCGATGGTGCCAGGAGTGTTGAGCACGGTGATGCCATGCTTCAAAGCCAAACCGCTCCGAGGACGTATCTGAGCCTCGAAGCCCGCTGGCAAAGCCATGTAAAGACCCGTGGGCACAAGACGGCGCTCCATGGGGTGAAGCACGACCGACTCGTCGATATTGGCACGCAGATCCATGCCTGCACTCTGGGGCGTGGCATAAGCAGGCAGCGGCTGATGGCCGCGGTTGATAATTTGTACTTTCATCATGATTAATCTTTTAAGATGCAAAAATAATGCTTTTCGGGCACATTTAGGCATTTTCACGCCGAAAATGATAGATTTTATAAAAAATAAATGCTTTTTTATTTTGTATTGTGCAAGGATTGGTGTATTTTTGCGATATGGAATGGATGAAACTCATATCTAACAAGCGATTCGGACAAGAACACAAACATGCCGAGCGCCACGACGACAGGTCGGAGTTCAAGCGCGACTACGACCGTCTCATCTTCTCGTCGGCTTTCAGACGACTGCAGAACAAGACACAGGTATTCCCATTGCCAGGCTCCATCTTTGTCCACAACCGACTGACCCACAGCCTGGAAGTATCGAGCGTGGGCATGTCGCTGGGCAACGACATCTCGAAGCGCATCATGGAGAAACGTCCCGAGCTGAAGGACACCCTCTTCGAGGAGATCGGCACCATCGTGAGCGCAGCCTGCCTGGCGCACGACTTGGGCAACCCTCCCTTCGGCCATTCTGGCGAGAAAGCCATACAGACATTCTTCAGCGAGGGGGCGGGGAAGGTTGTAAGGGAGTTGGTATCGCCAGAGTTCTGGCAAGACATCACCCACTTCGAGGGCAACGCCAATGCCTTCCGCATACTCACCCACCAGTTCAAGGGAAGACGCAAGGGCGGCTTCGTCATGACCTACTCCATGCTGGCTTCCATCGTGAAATATCCATTCGCAAGCCAGCTGGCAGGCAGCCACGGCAAGTTTGGATTCTTCTCGTCGGAGAGGGCATCCTACCAGAAAGTGGCCGATGAATTGGGCGTTTTCCGCAAGTCGAAACCTGGCGAGCCTCTCAGATACGCCCGTCATCCCTTGGTTTACCTGGTAGAGGCTGCCGACGACATCTGCTATGAGATCATGGACATCGAGGATTCCCACAAGCTCAAGATTCTTTCTTTCGAAGAGACGGAACGGCTGCTGTTGGGCTTCTTCGACGAGGGAACCCAAATCAAGATAAAGGAACGCATCAAAGAAGAGGGAGTGACCGACGAGAACGAGAAGGTGGTGTACATGCGTGCCAGTGCCATCGGCAGACTGGAGAACGAATGCGTGGCCGCTTTCCTGGAGCATGAAGAGGAGATACTGGGAGGGACCTTCGAGGGAAGCCTCATAGACCACATCCCCGAGCGGCAGCGAGATGCCTACAAAGACTGCGAGAAGACTTCATTCTCGAAAATCTACCACAGCAAGCCCGTGCTCGACATCGAGCTATCGGGTTACAAAATCATGGCCACGCTCATGGAGGTGTTCGTCAACGCAGCCATCACCCCCCAACGCTTCGACTCGCGACAACTGCTGCGGCGAGTCAGCAGCCAGTACGACATCAACAACGAGAACATGGAGGAGCGCATCATGGCGGTGATAGACTACATCAGCGGAATGACCGACATCTACGCCCTCGACATCTACCAGAAGATAAACGGCATCAGCCTGCCCATCGTATAGGCAGAAGAAATAGACAGTCAACCATATTTTCACAGTTAAGTATATCTTTTTGTAAATTCCTCAACAGCAATAATACTAAAAAGAAAACAAAACATGAGACTAAACAAGACTTTACTTACTTTCAGCTTGGCAGCCGCCCTCTTGCAGATGCCAGCCACAGCCGACGCTCTGGCAGCAGGAGTAGCTGGCAGTAAGAACCCACTCTTGCAAAAGAGCAGCCTTCCGTTCGGCGCTCCCGACTTCAGCAAGATTCAGGAAAGCGACTATCTGCCTGCCATCGAAACTGCCATCAAGCAACAGCGTGAGAACATCCAGAAAATCGTGAACAACAAGAAAAAGCCTACCTTCCAGAACACCATCCTCGCCTACGAGGAGAGCGGTGTGCTACTCGACAAGGTAACCAGCGTATTCTTCGGACTCACCAGCGCTCACAAGACTCCAGTCATCGCAGAGACTCAAAAGAAGGTTACACCTCCGCTTACTGAGCTCGAAAACGAGATTTCATTCAATCAGAAACTCTTCGATCGCATCAAGTATGTCTATGACAACGAGTATAAAAAGCTCAAAGGCGAAGACCAACGACTCACCGAGGTCATCTACAAGAGCTTCGTCCGCTCAGGCGCCTTGCTCTCCCCTGGGAAGATGGAGCGTATGAAGGCTATCAACTCCCGTATCTCCGAGCTCCAGCAACAATGGGGCAACCTTCTTCCTGCCGCCACCAATGCAGCCGTAGTTTGGGTACAAAACAAAGAGGAACTATCTGGCCTCAGCGAAGCCGACATCGCCCAGTGCAAGAAAGATGCCGAGAGCCGTGGCGGAAAGGCGCCTTACTGCATCGTCATCGTGAACACCACCCAGCAACCCATCCTCACCAATCTCCAGAACCGTGAACTCCGAAAGAAGGTTTATGAGGCAAGCATCCATCGCGCCGATGCCACCAACCCAGACTTCAACACCTTCCCTATCGTAACCGAGATAGCCAAGCTACGTGCCGAGAAAGGACAGTTGATGGGATACAAGAACTACGCCGACTATTCACTCGAAAAGACAATGGCGAAGAACTCGAAGAACGTGAACGACTTTTTGAACCAACTCATCAAGGAATATACTCCGAAGGCAAAGGCTGAGACACAGGCGATAGAGGAATACGCCCAGAAGACCGAGGGCAAGGACTTCAAACTTCAACCTTACGACCGCTTCTACTATTCTGCGAAGATGAAGAAGGAGATGCTCAACATCACCGACGACGAGGTGAAGCCTTACTTCAACATCGACAGCGTGCTGGTGAACGGCGTGTTCTATGCCGCCCATCGCGTGTATGGACTGAACTTCAAACAGCGCAAGGACATCCCGACTTATCATCCCGACATGAAAGTGTTCGAGGTGAGCGACAAGAACGGCAAGCCTCTCGCACTCTTCTACAGCGACTACTTCCGTCGCCCTACCAAGCGAGGAGGTGCCTGGATGAGCAGCTTCGCCAAGCAGAGCAAGCTGCGTGGACAGTTGCCTATCATCTACAATGTATGCAACTATGCCAAGGCACCCGAAGGTCAGCCATCGCTCATTACCTGGGACGAGGTTTGCACCCTGTTCCATGAGTTCGGCCATGCTCTTCATGGCATTCTCTCCAACTGCAAGTACAACACCCTTTCAGGTACAGCCGTGGCCCGCGACTTCGTGGAGATGCCATCTCAGTTCAACGAGTCGTTTGCCTCCATTCCTGAGATATTCGACCACTACGCTCGCCATACCGAGACAGGAAAGCCGATGCCAACCGACCTAAAGGAGCGTATGCTGAAGAGCATCAACTTCCAAACAGCCTATGCACTCGGCGAGAACCTCGCAGCCACCTGCTTAGACTTGGCATGGCACGAGTTGACTCCCGATGAGATTCCATCCGATTACATGGCAGGAGCCTTTGAGAAAGAAGCACTCTACAACGTAGGCCTGCTCGACAACCAAATACCTCCTCGCTACTCCACCACTTATTTCAACCACGTATGGGGCGGAGGCTATGCCGCAGGCTACTACAGCTATCTTTGGACCGAGGTGCTCGCCGTCAACATCGCCGATTTCTTCTCCAAGCATGGTGCGCTCAACCCAGCCGTAGGCCAGGCATTCAGAGACAAGATTCTGAGCCGAGGCAACACCAAGGACCAGATGGAGATGTTCACCGACTTCACTGGCATGAAGAGCCCGGATGCATCAGGCTTGCTAAAAGCAAGAGGATTGTAACATCGGAACATATCAGCACAGAATTGCTATATCCCAAAAGCTCGCAAGAACTCATAACGTTTCTTGCGAGCTTTTTAATTATATCAACAGTGCCGAATAAAAAAGACACAATCTAAAATTCTCTCATATAAAAAAAATGTGTATCCACTATTTCTCATATCATATCTACCCAAATCTAATATTCCCCAACTTTTTTATGTTAAATATCATTTACACATCGTTACAAATTCTTTTTTTTTTAGTATATTTGTCAACAAATAAATCTATTATTATATTAATATGGCTAATGACGAGTTTTCTATACGATTAAAAGGAGCTATGGGACTTACATCTTGCTTTAAGAATCCAATATCTAAGAGCAAGGTCTCAACAATAGAAGATACTATAAAAGCTGCCGATAAACTCAGAGAAAATGGCATTGCGGTGACGGTCCTATCACCAGTGTTCTTCGCCTATTGGAGCGCAAAGGCATCAAGATACTATCCGCCGAACTTCCAACCTACGTATATGGCCTGAGCACCTGAGCTGACAAAGTGCATCCATTGATACTTCTTGACCTCCGCCCGAAAAAGACAACAGTCGAAAGACTTCGATTCACAGTCTGTCATGAGCTCGCCCATCTACTTCTAACCCAGCCCAAAGATTCCAAACTGAATACAGAAAAGCAATGTGACCTCTTTGCAGGCTTCTTCCTCATCCCCAAGAATGCCTTTATAGAAGAGTTGGGCAAATAACATCGAAGCCAGATTACCCAAGAAGAGATGATAGACATCAAGGACACATATGGCATTTCACTACAAGCCGCCATTATTTCAGCTATATATTATGGCATTATCACTCCAGAATGCAAACGATGGTGGCATGGTGAATACCTAGAGAACAATCCATGGGAAAAAGAAAATAGGGCACTACGCTTTCCCTGAGACCACAGGACGAGAGAAAAGAATTGGATCGATAATAAAAGATATAACACCAAAAGAAATATCGACATCATTATAAAAGAAGAAAACTTGAAAGAAAAAAAGGAAAGTATATAAAAACGAAGCTCCCACCGAAGCGGGAGTATAGGTTTTACACCTTCGGCAATTACTGCCTTATTGTGATAAGATGTAGGAAATCTTATTTTCTGCTGCAAAGATATAATAAATAGTTTAGCTATGCAAGAAAACAACTGTTTTTTTACAAAAAATAATATATAAACATATAAAACAAAGAAAAATATGAAAAAAATACTAGGAATTGATACTGGAACCAACAGCCTTGGATGGGCTATTGTTGAAAAGAAAGCAGACGAATATAAACTGCTTGATAAAGGCGTGAACATCTTTCAAGAAGGTGTAAAAATAGAAAAAGGCATCGAGTCTTCCAAAGCAGCCGAAAGAACAGCCCATCGTGCGACAAGAGTAAGATATTACCGTATCAAATTGCGCAAAATACGTTTACTGCGTATTTTGAGTGACAACCACTTATGCCCTCCTCTTACAAGTGAAGAATTGGCAGCTTGGAGACTCAAGAAAGAGTATCCACAGAACGAACTATTTATGCAGTGGCAGCGTACGGATGACAATTCCGAAAAGACTCCTTACACATGCAGGCACAAGTGTCTTCATACCAAGCTCGATTTTAATAGTATTACTGATAGATACATTTTAGGACGTGCCTTTTATCATATCGTCCAGCGTCGAGGTTTCTTAAGTAATCGCAAAGACCAAGGTGGTGATGACTCGGGTAAAGTAAAAGAGGGCATAAGTACGCTCACTCAAAAAATGCAAAAAGCTGGATACGATTACCTTGGTGATTATTTTTACTCACTCTACAACAAAGGCAAGAAGATTCGCAATCACTACACAGCACGCAATGAACACTATTTAAATGAGTTCAAAGCTATTTGCAAAAAGCAAGAGCTAAACAAAGAACTGGGGCAAAAGACTGTAGACAGCATAGAAAAAGCCATATTCGACCAAAGACCTTTAAAGTCACAAAAAGGTCAGGTTGGTAAATGCATATTTGAGAAGAATAAGACAAAATGTCCTTCATCACATCCTCTTTTCGAGGAGTTTAGGATGTTGGCTTTCATAAACAACATCAAGATTAAAACACCAAGAGACGAAGAGATGCGTCCTTTAAACGAAGAAGAGCGCACACTCATCATGCCTTTATTTTTTCGAAAGTCCAAGAAACAATTTGACTTTGAAGATATTGCGAAGAAACTAGCTCCTAAGAAATCGTATGGTTTCTACAAAAAGAGTACCGACTCTGAAATGCCTTATCTTTTCAACTATCCAATAGATACCTCTGTATCTGGCAACCCTGTTACAGCAACCTTAAAGGATATTTTTGGCGATAATTGGCTGGATACCATCTGCGAAGTATATACATTAGGAGAGGGAAAAAGCCGCTTAGAGATAATGAACGACGTCTGGCATGCCTTGTTTTTTTACTCTGACAAGGACAAGCTTACAGAATTTGCTACTACTCGCCTACAGTTGAACGATGAAGAGGCTAAGAGATTCAGCGACATCTCCCTGCCTACCTCGTATGCTTCTTTAAGTTTGAAAGCTATCTGCAAGATTCTTCCTTATCTAAGAAGAGGTTTGATTTACTCTCATTCAGTCTTTTTAGGCAATTTATGTGAAGTTATGCCATCTTATGAGTGGGGAATCAAAGAGATACGTGAAGCTGCTATTGATAACATAATCAACGAGATGGCAAAGTATGCTACAAATGACGAGCGTACTTTCGAGACATGCATCAAGGAATACTTGAAAGAGAAATACAATGTCAACGATGATAGTCTTAAGAAACTTTATCACCCTTCTATGATGGAACCTTATCCTATGGTTCGACATACAAACCTACACGGAATATATCAATTGGGCTCGCCAAGAATTGACAGTGTGCGCAATCCTATGGCTATGCGTTCCATGTTTAGATTGCGCAAGTTAGTGAACCGTCTGTTAGAAGAGGGAAAGATAGACCAAGACACAGAAATCCATATAGAATTTGCTCGTGAGCTGAACGATGCCAATAAACGAAATGCAATAGCTGCGTTTACCAAGGAAAATCAGACAGCCAATGATGAAGCAAAAAAGAGCATCAAGAAGCTTTATAAAGAGGAAACTGGTATCGAAATCGAACCAAGCGACTCTGAGGCATTGAAATATATTCTCTGGGAAGAACAAGAGCATATATGTCTATATACAGGAAAACAAATCAGAATATCAGATTTTATTGGAGCCAATCCAATGTTTGATATAGAGCACACCATCCCTCGCAGTGTCGGTGGCGATAGTACCAAAATGAATCTAACTCTTTGCGACAGCCGTTTCAATAGAGATATCAAGAAGACTCATTTACCAACGGAATTAGCAAATCATGATGAGATTATGGCACGTATCAATGTTTGGAAAGAGAAATATGAAGCTCTTGACCAGCAAATACGTAAACAAAAGAAACTAGCTAAAGGATCATCTACAAAAGAGCAAAAAGATACTATCATTCGCAAACGCCATCTTTTAGAACTTCGTCGTGATTATTGGCGTGGAAAATATATGCGTTTTACCATGGAGAGTGTGCCTGAAGGATTTAGCCGTCGACAAGGCACAGACATCAGCGTGATTTCCAAGTACGCTCGCCTATACTTGAAATCATTATTTAAACATGTTTTTACGGTAAAAGGAATAGCAACTTCTGATTTCCGAAAGATATGGGGAATCCAAGACATCTATAGCAAGAAAGAACGTGTCAATCATGTTCACCATTGCATAGATGCCATTGTCATCGCATGCATAGGGCTTGATGAGTATAACAAGTTGGGAGCGTACTACCATGATGAGGAAAATCATGAATGGTATGGGGCTACCAAAGCTTCATTCATCAAGCCTTGGCCGAGGTTCGTGGAAGACATAAATAAAGTTCAAGACGAACTTCTTGTATATCACTACACACCAGACAACATGCCAAAACAAGGACGTAGAAGAATCAAAATTGATGGCAAAAAAATATTGTGCAAAGGAGATGCGGCTCGAGGTTCATTACACAACGACACCTATTATGGTGCTATTGAAAATGATGGTATGGTGAAATATGTCAAGCGAATAGACCTTGCATCGCTCAAAGAGAGCGACGTAAAGAATATCGTAGATAACACAGTTAGGGAACTTATTGAGAATGCTATCAAAGAGAAAGGATTTAAGAAAGCGATGGGCAGCACGATTTGGATGAATAAAGAAAAGCAAATTCCTATAAAAAAGGTAAGATGCTACACCCCTTCAGTCACTAAGCCATTGAATATTCGTAAACAACGTGATCTTCCAAGAAAAGTATATAAGCAAGAATTTCATGTTGCAAATGATAGCAATTACTTGTTGGCCATGTATATTGGCAAAGACAACAAGGGAAAAGAAAAACGAGATTTCGAACTTGTTAATATGTTACAGGCAGCTCAATATTTCAAAACGAGTAATGACAAAAAAGCTTCAGGCAATAATATGGTCCCTGTAAAGAGCAAACATGACTATCCATTTGCTTATACATTAAAGATCGGCACTATGGTTTTGCTGTACGAAAAAAATCCTTCTGAAATTTGGGAAAACTCAAGACAAGAGCAAGCAAAACGCTTATATAAGATTACGGGGCTTTCTTCCATGACCATTAATGATGGTCGCGCATATGCAACAATAAAAATGAGACATCATGAAGAAGCTCGTCAAAGCAAAGATGTAAAAGCAAAGAATGGAGCATACAAACAAGGAGAAGGGTTTCGACCAGCTATCATTATGCTTCAGACACAAATAAAAGCCTTAGTACAAGGCTATGACTTTGAGATAAATGAATTAGGTGAAATCAAAAGATTAAGATAATTATGATTAAGCAAACATTATTCTTCTCAACTCCAGTTTGCCTTTCACTCAAGAATTGCCAACTATTGATTTCTTGGAAAGACAGCAACGACAAAGTAACACGACCTATCGAAGATTTAGGATGCATAGTCTTAGAAAATCAAATGATAAGCATTACCCTGCCACTCCTCAACGAGTTGGTGAAGAATAATGTTGCTGTCATCTTATGTGACAACAAAATGATGCCAATCTCCATGCTTCAAAGTCTAGATGCAAACACAACACAAGCTGAAAGCTTAAAATTTCAACTGGCTGCTAGCGAGCCCATGAAAAAGCAAGCATGGAAACAAATTATTGAAACAAAAATAAGAAATCAAGCCTCAACATTGTCTCTTGTAGGTAAAAAAGGAGAAATCTTAAAGCCCTACTTCACTAATGTGAAAAGTGGGGATTCAGACAACAGGGAAGGTCTTGCGGCAAGGGCATATTGGAATGCGCTTTTTGGCAACACTTTCAAGCGAGAAAGAGAAGGAGTTTCTCCAAACTCTTTGCTCAATTATGGATATTCTATTTTGCGTGCTGCAACTGCCAGAGCTCTCCTTGGTTCGGGATTATTACCTAATTTAGGTATATTCCATAAAAGCAGATATAATGCATTTCCATTGGCAGATGATGTTATGGAACCATACCGCCCATACGTTGATGAAATCGTGTTCGGCCTCCACAGTAAAGGCATTACAGAACTCAACAAAGACTCCAAGGCGAAGTTGTTGCGTATAGTAAATTGCGATGTCAACATCGGGAAAATAAAGCGCCCATTACAAATAGCATTAACTATTACAACCGCCTCTATAGTGAAATATTATGCAGGTGAAATTAAGAAACTATCCTTACCATTCATCACATGACAGAATACAGACTTAACGCCTATCATATTATGTGGCTATTCGTATTTTTTGATTTACCAGTTACCACGAAAAAGGAAATGAAAGCTGCTACGCTTTTTCGCAAGAACTTGGAGAAAGACGGTTTTTCCATGATGCAATTCTCTGTCTATATCCGGCATTGCGCCTCACGAGAAAGTTTGGAGGTACATATAAAACGAGTCAAATCATTACTTCCCGAAACAGGGAAAGTTAGTGTATTAAGCGTTACCGATAAACAATATGGTGACATATACAACTTCTGGGGGAGACCTAAAAGTATAAATAAAAGTAAAATAACAAAAAAAGTTATCAGAGAACCTATTCAGCTGGAATTTTTTTAGTACCTTTGTTTAAAAATTGCCCTACATAGCCATTTCTTATTAGGAATATATTTGTGGTTATTGCTGATTTTCAGCACATTCACTGCCATAGGTTGTGGTTTGATGTAGGAAAGCAAAGACATACAACCGAATCGGCAAACATGCTATCAATCTGCTGTTGTGGTTTGATGTAGGAAAGCAAAGACATACAACCCACCATTACGATAGAACATATTAATCTCAGTTGTGGTTTGATGTAGGAAAGCAAAGACATACAACGGACAGTAGTACTATATGAGCTTTAGCAAGTTGTGGTTTGATGTAGGAAAGCAAAGACATACAACTGCAAAATAAAGATAACAAAAATAGAACAGTTGTGGTTTGATGTAGGAAAGCAAAGACATACAACCAATAAAATTATCATACAAATCACCCTCAGTTGTGGTTTGATGTAGGAAAGCAAAGACATACAACCCGGGATTTGGCAAAGTAAACCTGTCAAGAGTTGTGGTTTGATGTAGGAAAGCAAAGACATACAACTTATACAACACAGGTTCATCAGAGCGAGCAGTTGTGGTTTGATGTAGGAAAGCAAAGACATACAACTGATTAGATACCCATCTGCTTATGCGCTGGTTGTGGTTTGATGTAGGAAAGCAAAGACATACAACCTTGTTCATAAGCACCCGATGTCAACTTAGTTGTGGTTTGATGTAGGAAAGCAAAGACATACAACTATCCCATCTTAGGGACAACCGAGGACATGGTTGTGGTTTGATGTAGGAAAGCAAAGACATACAACCCGGGATTTGGCAAAGTAAACCTGTCAAGAGTTGTGGTTTGATGTAGGAAAGCAAAGACATACAACTTATACAACACAGGTTCATCAGAGCGAGCAGTTGTGGTTTGATGTAGGAAAGCAAAGACATACAACTGATTAGATACCCATCTGCTTATGCGCTGGTTGTGGTTTGATGTAGGAAAGCAAAGACATACAACCTTGTTCATAAGCACCCGATGTCAACTTAGTTGTGGTTTGATGTAGGAAAGCAAAGACATACAACTATCCCATCTTAGGGACAACCGAGGACATGGTTGTGGTTTGATGTAGGAAAGCAAAGACATACAACTGAAGCAACTTCTGCCATTTCAATACGATAGTTGTGGTTTGATGTAGGAAAGCAAAGACATACAACTCTACAGCGGAAAGCATTTCACGGAATTAGTTGTGGTTTGATGTAGGAAAGCAAAGACATACAACAAAACAATTCACTTTGAGCCGCACAATATAGTTGTGGTTTGATGTAGGAAAGCAAAGACATACAACAGGCAAAAATTGGGACAAGTACGTAAAAGGTTGTGGTTTGATGTAGGAAAGCAAAGACATACAACTTGGACACCTCACGCTGCAAGCGCTGCTTGTTGTGGTTTGATGTAGGAAAGCAAAGACATACAACCTAATCTATCTTAGTGTCTCGTCCATCAGAGTTGTGGTTTGATGTAGGAAAGCAAAGACATACAACACCGCTATATCTCGGCACATAGCCAAAACCGTTGTGGTTTGATGTAGGAAAGCAAAGACATACAACCTCTTATACATCATCTTGTTAATCACATACGTTGTGGTTTGATGTAGGAAAGCAAAGACATACAACTTAGACACATACTTAGCACTACCTGCACCAGTTGTGGTTTGATGTAGGAAAGCAAAGACATACAACACATGCTTAGCCATACGACTAAATGCAAAAGTTGTGGTTTGATGTAGGAAAGCAAAGACATACAACGCTATCTGGTCTGCATACTGCACCTTTGCGTTGTGGTTTGATGTAGGAAAGCAAAGACATACAACACGTGAAACGCAATGTAGACATTACAATACGTTGTGGTTTGATGTAGGAAAGCAAAGACATACAACACCGACCTTGAAGAAGCAGTAGCCAAAGGGTTGTGGTTTGATGTAGGAAAGCAAAGACATACAACTGATTTACAATGCAAATATAACACATATAGTTGTGGTTTGATGTAGGAAAGCAAAGACATACAACCCATAATCATATCCTTTTTGATATCGTTAGTTGTGGTTTGATGTAGGAAAGCAAAGACATACAACCAGATTGAGACACGAATAAGAGCATTGCAGGTTGTGGTTTGATGTAGGAAAGCAAAGACATACAACCACCCGATACTGTTTGTTAAGTTGACAGTATCGGCGAATCGGTACCACTGCAGCGCTTGAATCGGTACCGCCATAACACTGCATTCGGTACCATCGTATCACTTGAATCGGTACCATCATAGCGCACCTATCGGTACCAAAAAGATGTAAAGTTCTGCTCATGTATAATAATAACCGCCTATCTTTGCAGTAGTTTTTTAAATCCTGTATAGATATGGCACAAAGTACTGTAAACATGAGCAAATTAAAACGTTCATTTCAAATGCTAACGGCAAAAATACCGCAACGCACCATTTGCGAGCAACTACACATGGGACGGTGGAGGAGAGACTATTTCTGTCGCTGCCCCCTGTGACTGGCTGCCTGTCTCCGTTAGACAGTCTATTGTCTTCGAAAGACAGAAACGTAACTTCGGTAGATAGACTTCCCAACTTCGAAGTCAAACAGACCCATCGCACCCAAATAATCCGCATGATGTCAAAGAGAACTTCTTGCAACGCAATTCCGATAAGTCCAGCCATGAGTACAACAGATTTGGATGAATGTGGATATTGTTTGCTTTTATGTGGCATGTGATTGTTCGTTCATACCACGTTCATAATTGTTCATAAATGTTCACCGCACATTCAGTTTTTGAATAAAAACCAACAAGAAAAGGAGCCCTCGAAGTTTGTCTGAAGTCATGTCGTACGAC
>ERZ808240.2876-NODE-2876-length-17861-cov-12.274514_pt1 | contig 17861 bp, 13 predicted proteins | sample MGYA00521084_ERZ808240 | MGnify/ENA primary metagenome ERZ808240 (study PRJEB31516, sample SAMN03275571) | gut metagenome | biome: mammalia-associated habitat; material: feces | host: Papio cynocephalus | place: Kenya | collected 2012-08-06 ... | reverse complement strand
GCACGAGCTTCGTGATCGCGCACCGCCTGTCCACCATCCGCGACGCCGACATGATCCTGGTGATGAACGGCGGCGACATCGTGGAACGCGGCACCCACGAGGAGCTGCTCGCGAAGTCCGGCTTCTATGCCGACATCTACAACAGCCAGTTCACCCTGACCGACTGATCGGCCGATTGGTCAGATAGAACAATCGATCGGCTGGAATAATTCGACGCGCCGACCATGCGGAATTCGTCCAGATTTCTCGGGCCCGATCCGTGCGGTCGGCGCGTTTTGTCGTACGGCGTCGGGAATGGGATGGAAATTTACCAAAGTACACGAAAGTGTACGGATGGTGCGGCCGGCCGTATGGTGCTAGAAAAAACGGCCGGGGAAACCGTCGCTGAGACTGGCATGACGGTCGGCATCCAGCATGGCGCAATCGAATGCAAAAACGCGGTTCAGCGCATTCGGATCGGCGACGAATAGCGCGGTGGCCAGGCCGTCCGCCAAGGCGGTCGGGAAATCGGCGGGAACAGCCGTGCGATGGCGGGCGGCCGCGTTGGTATCGGCGTTCGCGTCCGCCCGCACGGCCACCCATGTGGCCTCCATCTGATGCGCGGGCAGCCCGTCGATGGCGTTGAGCAGATGATGGATGGCCAGGTGCGTCCGTTCGCCGACCGCCACCTCCCAATGGCGGCGGCTGGGCGCGCTTGCGCAGAAGGCGGCATCGCGGATTTCGGCCACGCCGACCGCGTGGGACGAGTTGTCCGGGTCCTCAAGCGCCACGCTGATCGGCTCCTCGGCATGCACGAGCAGATCCCCTCCGGCGTCGATGACGAATTCCTCCGCATCTGCCAACAATTCGCCGAGCAGATCGACCAGATAGCCCTTGCCGCACGCGCCGAAATCCAGATGGACCGGACCCTGCGTGACCAATGCTGCGTCTCCTGAACGCACCACGTCACGCCCCCACACGGCCCGCCCGCGCAAAGCCCCCAAACGCTCGCCGGCATCGGCCTCGACCGTGAAACTCAACGCGGGATCGTAGCCGAGGCGGATCAGATCCTCGCCCACGCACGGGTCGATCGCGCCGGAAGTGGCGGAATGCAACGCATCGTATAGGTCGAACAGCGGTCCGGCCCAATCGGGGAAATCGAAACGGCCGCCATGCTCCGCATGTCCGATGCGCGCTACCAGCGAATCGGCGCGGAATCGAGACAACACCTGCTCATAACCGTCGATGCATTGTTTCATTTCGCCGCGCAGTTCCGCGGAAACCGGACGGGCCGTCGAAACCAGCAGACCGGTGCCGAGCGCGTTGGGAAAAGCGGTGGTGTGCGGCATGCGCCGCGCGAGCGTGTTGGCGGAATCCATATCCCCGATGCTAACGCGGAGACGGATCGCGATGTGGAAAGGGGTGTCATCGCCAAAATGCGAAGTATGTTTTGCATTTCTCTTTTTGGAGGATGAAATGTCAAGTGTATTTGACATTTTCGACTGGCTGCTGGATGGATGAATTGCTGTCTCATGCCACGATGTGAGACGACACGCCGAAATCGGCAAAAATAAAAAATGGCGGAATTCCGCCGATTTCAGGAATGTATTACAGCAGAACGTATCAAAAATCAAGACTGTTCTTCAAAAAACTTTCGTTCTATCTTGTCTTTTCGGTGCGCACGTCGCGTACGGCGATGAGGGCGCACTGAACAAGCTTGGGAGAAGGAAGGTTCGTAACATGTCATCTCGCGTCGCGCAGCGTCATGTGGCCGATCCGTGCGATTCGCGCGTCCCGGTTTCCGGTCGTCTTGCCGCGCTTCTTGCGACGTTGATGATCGCGCTCGCCACGCTGTTCGCGAATACGGCGGTTCCGCAGCGTGCGGCCGCCGCCGATGACAGCCAGACGGATTTCGATTCCTGGACCGCCGTCGCCGACAACATCGCCAAACAGCTCGACACCGCCGAACGGGATTACAACGACGGCAACTACGGCCAGGCCGGCACCGACTTCCAGACCGCGCATTGGATCGGCTATGACGCGTCCAACTTCTCGAAGGCCATCAACGACACCATCTCCGCCGACAAGCAGGCCGAGCTGCTCAAGCAGTTCACCGACTTGGAGGGCCTCGCCTACCAGCAAGGGCAGGGTGACGCCATCTCCGACGCGGTCGATGCTTTGAACGCCGACCTCGACGGTGCCGCGAAGACGCTCGACGCCGATGCCAGCCTGGCCAACCCGCGCGACTACGCCAAACAACGCGCCGCCGAAACCGCCAAGGAACGCAAGACGCTCGACGCGGCCAAGAAGAACTCCTCCAAAGGCAAAGGCGACCGCACGTGGAGCGACGTCGCCAAGGAAATGAACGTCATCCTCGACAAGGCATACAAGGCGGCCATCTCCGGCAAGGGATCGGAAGGCTCCAGTCTCGTCAACAACGCGTACTACCAGTACTACGAGAAACTCGGCTTCGAAAAGAACGTCATGAACGCGATCTCCGGCGACCGCGTCTCGCAGGTCGAATACCAGTTCAAAATGACCCGCAAGACCATGCGCGACGGCGGAAGCCAGAAGCAGATCAAGAAACTCGTCGACGACCTCAAAAGCTGGCTCGTCGAAGACGCCGCGACCCTCGACGGTGGCGCTTCCGGCGACGTCAACGGCTTCACCAAAGCCATCACCAGCTCCGCCGGACAGGCGTTCCTCATCCTCATCCGCGAAGGCCTCGAAGCGCTGCTCGTCGTGGCCGCTGTCGTGGCTTACCTCGTCAAATCCGGCAACCAGCGCTTCACCAAGTGGATCTACCTCGGCGTGCTTGCCGGTCTCGCCGGCTCCGGGCTGATCGCCGTGCTCTTCACCTTCCTGTTCGGCGGCTCCGGCCCGATCCAGGAGATCTCCGAAGGCGTGTGCGCGCTCATCGCCATGCTCATGCTGCTGTGGACCAGCAACTGGATGCTCAACAAGAGCTCCGTGGAAGCATGGAACCGCTACATCCGCACCAAGACCGAAACTGCGGTGGCCAACGCGCAAAGCAGGGTCGAAGCCGGTGAAGGCGTGAGCCTGGGCATGGTCGTTTCGCTCGCCATGCTGAGCTTCCTCGCCGTGTTCCGCGAAGGTGCCGAGACCGTGATCTTCTACGAATCCATCTACTCCATGAGCCAGGATTCGCAAGGCATGTGGATCGGCGGCATCGCCGCGGCCGTGGTGCTGCTCGTCATCTTCCTCGTGCTGCGCTTCACCTCCGTGAAGATCCCCATCGGACCCTTCTTCCTCGTCACGTCGATACTGATGGCCGTGCTCGTGGTCATCTTCGCCGGCGGCGGCATCCACGCGCTTATCGAAGGCGACCTCATCGACGGCCACTACCTGTCGAGCGTGCCGACGAACGACTGGATCGGCCTGTATCCGTACGTCGAATGCCTTGCGGCGCAAGCCATCGCGGCCATCGCGGTGGTAACGCTGTTCGCCGTCGGCTTCGCCAGGAAACGCAGGTTGCGCATGGCAGCCGATACGGGCGATTCGATCGATACGGGCAATTCGGGCGATTCGGACGCGACGCACGCCTGACGGCCGCCATCCGCAATCGAAATTTCCAAGATTTTCCTCACCATCCGACAACACAGAAGGAAAGAGAAATGAAGAACAAGAAGATCGCCGCTCTGCTCGGCGTCCTGCTGGCCGGCTCCATGGCCTTCTCCCTGTCCGCATGCGGCGGCTCCGATAACGCCGCCTCGTCGGACAAGTCCAGCACGACCACGTCGGACACGGCGAAGGATACCAAGGCCGCCGACGATTCCAGCTCCGACGATTCCGGCGCCGGATTCGAAGAGATCCAGGTCGATGAGAAGCACTCCGACCAGGAAGTCGGCCCGCTGACCGTCAACGCCGTGTACTTCCAGCCCATCGACATGGAACCGTCCGGCATGGGCCTCAAGGCCGCCGACGCGAGCTTCCACCTCGAAGCCGACATCCACGCCAACAAGAAGGGCACCGAACTCGGCTACGGCAAGGGCGACTTCGTGCCGGACCTCACCGTCAACTACGACATCATCGACAAGACCTCCAACAAGTCCGTCGGCTCCGGCACCTTCATGCAGATGAACGCCTCCGACGGCCCGCACTACGGCGCCAACGTCAAGCTCGACAAGGCCGGCGCCTACAAGCTCGTGCTCAAGATCGAATCCCCTGAGAAGAAGGGCTGGATGCTGCACGTCGACCCGGAGACCGGCGTCAAGGGACGTTTCTGGACTGAGCCTATCGAGGTCACTTTCCCGGACTGGAACTACACGCCGCAGGAATGGTGATTGAAGCGTGAATTCGCTTGAAAGCCGGTTCATGAGCGCGTGAGTTCCCACGGTCGCGGTTCCGGTATGCATTGCCCGACACACTCAAGGCCGTTCGGCCAAGCTTACGGTCGGGCAACGCATACCGGAACCGCTCTCTTGCGTTTATGGGAAACGCTGGTCGGCTTTCGGATTGAATTAACTGGGCTTTGTAGGGAAAGACCGGGAACTCCTCGATTTTGGGGAGGGATGGGGATGAAAGGATTTTGGGATGCTGCTGCAGTTTGTGACGGTGTTGCAGGGCGTGTTGGCGCCCGCTCTGCTCATCATGGCGTTGAACGTCATGCTCACCGTCGGTGAGGGACGGGACAAGCCGCTGAGCGCGTATTGGAGACTGGCCGGCTTCGTTGTCGGATTTGCCGGTGCCATCGTTTTCGCCGCTTTGCGCGCCACGGCCGTCATCACGCAGCGCACGTTCGTCAACTATCCAACCCTGTGGTGCTGCGTCGTCTTCGACGTGGCAGTGTTCGTCGTCGTCATCCTCGCCCGCCGCATCACCGCCGACTGGCACCGCCACCGCGCATTGATGGACGTTGCGAACCTCGTGGCCGCGCTGGCGATCGCCGCCACCACCTTCCGCGCGCTGCCCGACGTGATCCTGCGATTGACGATCTTCGTCGAGCCCGGCGATCCGGTCTTCACCTCCGACATGCTTCTGCGCGCGCTCGGCTTCGCGCTGGGCGCCGCCGTCGCGGTCATCGCGGCGTTGATATTCCGCACGATGCGTTCCACCGCCGTACGTTGGTCGTTCACCACGGCGGTCCTTCTGCTGATCGCACTGCTGTTCGCCCAGCATTTCACCGACCTTGCGCAGATCCTGCAATCCAAACGCATCGTCAGCTTCCCGACGGCCGCCTTCCTGGCGCTCGTGTGGGGCATCAACCATCAGCGGGACATGACCATCGCCATGGCGCTGGTGTTCGCCATTCCGGCGGCCGCCAGCATCGTCATGGGCTTCAAGGTCAAGCCGACCGGCGCCAACGAAGCCATCGCCCGCACGCATATCGCGTTCCGCCGCCGCGCGAAGACGGCCGGCGCATTCAGCATCGTAGCCATGATCGGCATCACCGTGGCCCTGACGTACGGCGTCGCGCAGACGCAGAAGGTCGTCACCCTGTCCCCGCCGGAGGACTATTCGCTCGTCGACGGCGTGGCCACCATCAAATTCAGCCAGGTCTCCGACGGCCATCTGCACCGCTTCCAATACAAAGCCAAGGACGGCACCGTCATGCGCTTCATCGTCATCAAGAAGAACGGCGGCGCATACGGCGTCGGTCTTGACGCATGCGACAACTGCGGTGACGCCGGCTACTACGAGAAGGACGGCAAGATCATCTGCAAGAAGTGCGATGTGGCCATCAACCTCGCCACCATCGGCTTCAAAGGCGGCTGCAACCCCATCCCCTTCGACTACCAGGTCAAACCCGGCAAGATCGTCATCCAGACATCCGTGCTCGACGCGCTGTCGAGCCACTTCCAGTGAGCGGAAAGGAGGCCTGAACCATGTTCTTCCTGAATATGATCTTCCGTTCGTTCAGCCGGCAGTTCAAACGCCGTCTGCTCATCGCCGTCACTGTGTGCCTGTCCGCCACCGTCAGCGTGGCCATGCTCGGCGTTGTGTTCGACGTGGGTGACAAACTCAACGCGGAACTGTCCACCTACGGCTCGAACATCGTCGTGCAGCCTAAATCCGACGCGGTGGTGAGTGACCTGTACAACACGGGCGGCGCCGACGGCTCGGATGCTTCCGGAACGTCTTCCGACCCGACGTCGTTCCTCAACGAATCGGACGCGAAGAAGATCAAAACCATCTTCTGGGCGTTCAACATCACCAACTTCGCGCCCGAGCTGAACATCCACGCCGACGCGGGCTGCTCCGGTTCGTCGCAAGGCAGCTGCAAGGCTACGGACGTGCCGATTGTGGGCACATGGTTCGCCAAAACCCTCCACATGGATTCCGGCGAATCCACCGTGGCCGGAGTGGACGGCATGCGGTCGTGGTGGAAGGTCAGCGGATCTTGGCCGAAGGACGGCAGCGAGCAGGCGATGGCCGGCTCCACGCTCGCCGCGAAACTCGGCTTGAAGATCGGCGACAGCGTCACGCTTGACAAGACGATCGCGGCATCCGACGGAAACGGCACCGAACGCAACCGCGTGAAGGTGAAGATCGTCGGCATCTTCGATTCCGGCGATTCGGACGACAACGCCATCTACATGCCGTCCATCGTGGCGCAGACGCTGGCCGACCTGCCCGACTCCGTCGACAAGATCGAAGTCAAGGCACTCACCACGCCCGACAACGATCTTGCGCGCAAAGCCTCCAAGAATCCCGCCGCGCTCACGCAGGACGAGTGGGAGACCTGGTATTGCACCGCGTACCCCTCGTCGATCGCCTACCAGATCGAGGAGGTGCTGCCGGGCGCGGTGGCCAAGCAGGTGCGCCAGGTGGCCGCGTTGCAGGGCGACGTGTTGAACAAGACGCAGGCGGTGATGGTGCTCATGACCGTGCTGTCTCTGGTGGCCGCCGCGATCGCCGTGGCCAACCTCATGGCCGCCTCCATCGGCGAACGCGGTTCGGAACTGGCGTTGCTGAAGGCGATCGGCGCCACGGACGGCGCGGTTTCGCGGCTGATGCTCGCCGAGACGGCGGTGGTCGCGCTGGCCGGTGCGATTGTGGGCGCGCTGCTTGGTTCCGGCGTGGCGCAGATCGTGGGGCATGTGGTCTTCGGTTCCGGCATCACCATGCGTCCGATGGTGTTCGTTCTGGTGTTCGTGCTGCTTGCCGTCACCATCCTTGTCGCCTCGCTGTCGTCGATCCGGGCGATTTTGGGGCTGAAGCCAGCGGAGGTGCTGCATGGGCGCTGAGTCGTGGCCAAGTTTTGCAGGGGGTATGCGATGACGAATCGCAAAATGTTCTTCACCATGTTGTGGGGTGCGGTGTTCCGCCGTCGTTCGCGGGCGATGATGGCTGTGGTCGCATCGTTGGTCGGCGCGGCCACGCTGTTCTGCCTTGCGTCCGTGTGCATCGCGGTGCCGCAGCAGATGAACGAGGAGATGCGCGAATACGGCGCGAACCTTATCGTCACGCCGGCCGACGCCACGGAGAAATCGCATGGCATCGGCGCGGCGACCGTGCGTGATGTGTCGGCGCTCGTATCCGCCGGCCACAGCGCGAAATCCGCGGCATACCGGTACGAAAGCGTGCGCATCAATTCGGCGCCGTACACGATCGCCGGCATCGCGCCGAAGGCCGTCGAATCGCTTAACCGGCATTGGAATGTGACCGGTGATTGGCCCAGCGAGGACAATGTCATGGTCGGACGCGACGTGGCCGACGCGCTCGGTGTGAAGGTCGGCAGCCGCGTCACCATCGCCTACCGTGCCTCCGATGCCGGAACGTCCGATTCTGGAGAATCGGACACGAAAGACGCGCGAACCGGGTCCCAGATGTCCGATTCTGGAGAATCGGACACACAGACGGCCGGCGAACTCGGACAGACCGAGGCCCAGGTCAAGGAAAACGGCCGTGTCTCGTCCGACATCATGGACACCGACGGCACCGAATTCCGCGTCTCGGGAATCGTCGACACCGGCGGCAACGAGGATTCCATCATCTACGCGACAACCGCGGACGTGGCCAAACTCGCCGGCTCCAAGCGCGGCGCGGACGTGGTCGAATACTCCGTGAACGCCATGGGCGATGACCTGAACGCCATCGTCGACAGCCTGAACGCCAATCCGAACACCGGAGTGAAGGCGCAGACCGTCACCAGAATCACCTCGTCCGACACCCGCATCATCGCCATGCTGCGGACCCTGTTCTGGATCGTGTCGCTCGTCGTGCTCGTGCTGACGCTCGTCGGCGTGGGCACCACCATCAGCTCCATCGTGAGCCAGCGGCGCAACGAAATCGGCCTGCGCAAGGCCCTCGGCGCCGACGCGCACGCCATCGGCGTCGAATTCTACGTGGAATCCGGTATCTACGGCCTGATCGGCGGCCTGCTCGGCACGGCCATCGGCTACGCGCTCGCCCGCATCCTGTGCGTCACCGTATTCGACCGTGCGCTCGGCTTCAACTGGCCTCTCGGCGCGGCCTCGCTGCTGCTGAGCGTGCTGATCGCCGTCGTCGCCTCCATTCCGCCGGTCCGCCGCGCCACCCGCATCGACCCCGCCATCGTTCTGAGGGAGGAATAATCATGGGAAACGAACACATGTTGCTGGAACTCGACCATATCTCCAAGATCTACGGCGATCTGCGCGCCGTCGACGACCTGAGCCTGACCGTCCCGCAAGGACAATGGCTGGCGATCGTCGGCTCGTCCGGCTCCGGCAAGACCACGCTGATGAACATGATCGGCTGCATGGACACGCCGTCGAAGGGCTCCGTCATGCTTGAAGGCCGGCGATTGGAGGATTTGAACGCCAGACAGCTCGCCGACGTGCGCAAGAACATGATCGGCCTGGTGTTCCAGAAGTTCTACCTCGTGCCTCATCTGACGGCCGTGGAGAACGTGATGGTGGCGCAGTACTACCATTCGGTCGTCAATGAGAAGCAGGCCATGGAGGCGTTGGAACGCGTGGGATTGAAGGACCGCGCCCACCATCTGCCCGGCCAGCTGTCCGGCGGCGAGCAGCAGCGCGTGTGCATCGCCCGCGCGCTCATCAACTGCCCGAAGCTCATCCTCGCCGACGAGCCGACCGGCAACTTGGACGAGAAGAACGAGAAGATCGTGCTCGACCTGTTCCGGCAATTGCACGAGCAGGGCACGACGATCATCGTCGTCACGCACGACGCGCTCGTCGCCTCCTGCGCGCAACGCGAGATCATGCTCAACCATGGCGTGCTCGTCGGCGAACAGTGGAATGACGATGAGGCTCGGCGGACGTACGAGGCGGCCGGCGGCGAACCGGCACGCACCGGCTCGGACGCGGAGGGCGCGCAGAACGGCGGTGTCGCGATTTCGTTCGCGGATCCGACAAAGGCCGCGAAAACCGGCGATACGGATTGACTTATACGGGCTACGCGATTGATTCGTACGGGTCGATTCGTACGAACCGGCCATATGGGTTGGCCTGATACGGATACGCCGTCCGTCGGAAGTCCGACGAGAAGACGCAAAGGAAAAACGGAAGGGGAGCACAATGGGTGTCACACAGTCGAACGCGGTCAAGGTCATCGCGCTGTCCGCGGCGAGCCTGGCGCTGCTGTCGGCATGCGGCGAGCCGAAGGCGACGCCGATGGACGACGAGTATGCCGGCAATTCCGGCGAAAGCGTGCAATCGCAGGAAGACAAATCGAATACCGACGGCAAGGCCACGGACAACGAGGCGAACGCCGACGGCTCCACGAAGAACCATGCCGATGACAAGAACTCCACTACATCGGACAAGCAGGACACCGGCAATTACGCGGATGGCGACTATTCGATCAACGGCCAGTACGGACCGGTCGGCGAGGACACCATCGACGTGCATCTGACAGTCAAGGACCAGAACGTCACCGCGGTGAAGATCATCGGCCATCCGTTCACATCGATCTCCAAGAAGCACCAGAACGACTTCGCCAAAGCCGTGCCTGGCGCGGTGGTCGGCAAGCCGCTGAAGGACCTCAAAGTCGACAAGCTCGCCGGTGCCAGCTGGACCACCGAAGCCTTCAACAAGGCCCTCGAAGTGGCACGTCAACAGGCTTCGATCCAGTAAGGGCCGGGCCGTGATGTGTCACGATTCAAAATTTCGCCCAAAAAATCAAATCGTGACACATGTACGGGGGCGAATCGCCTAATACATCGCCTAATACAGGGATGGACGTCCGGTGCGGGTTATGGGAGCACGGAGGCGGCTATCGACTTGTGTCGGCGCAGACGTTCGGCCAGAGCAGAGCGGCCATACGCTCGGCCCAGGAGCCGGCCTCCTGCCCCATGCCGGGTTCATGCCCCGCCAACGCCTTGCATGCCAGCATGGAACCCAGCACCGTGCTGAACAGGAACTTGCAATCCGAACCGTCGCGGAACACTCCGGAACGGATGCCACGTTCCATGAAGCCCACGAAACGCTGCTCGGCCGGTTCCAGCACCTGCGTCGTGATCGCCTTGAGCGAATCGTTGTCGGACGTCAACACCACACCGACGGCCTTCAGACCGAGTTCGCTGTCGAAACAGCCTTGGATGCGCTGCAGCATCATGCATAGGCCGTCGCGGGACGGCTGCAGATCGTCGAAATCCGGCAATCCCGCCACTTCCACCTGGATGCGTTGCAGCAGATCGTCGGCATTGCGGTAGCGGCGGTAAATGGTGGTTTTCGCCACGCCTGAACGGCGCGCGACCTCCTCGATGGTCACTGCGCCGATGCCGTCGGAAATCAGGATTTCCAGCGTGGCGCGCATGATCTTGCGGTCGGTTTGCTCCCGCAGTTGCTCGCGCCGTCCGCGCGCCTTGCTGACGACGCCTTCCACCGCGTCCTGCACGGCGACTTTGACGGTATCCGGCAGGGTTCCCGAAGCGTCGTTACGCATGGTTTTCGACACGCCCGTCATGTCAGGCACTTGCGATCACCTTCGTGCTTTCCAACTTACCCACGTACCACTTGTTGAATTTGATCAGCGGGATGCGCAGCAGCAATCCGATGAGCAGCAACGGCGGAATGAACAGCAGCAGCGCGCCGATCGCGTGCCAGTAGTCGTTGCCGTAGATGCCTCCGATGGCCGCGCGCATGGCCACGATCGAATGCGTGGCCGGCAGGAACGGGCTGATCGCGCTGATGACCTTCGGCAGCACGGCCAACGGATATGCGCCGTTCGCTCCGGAGATCTGCATGACGAGGAACAGCACGCCGATGGCCTTGCCCACGTTGCCGAAGCTGGCCACGAGCGTGTAGGTGAAGAACGAGAACACCAGTCCGCTCACCCAGCCGGAAAGCATAAACAGCCACGGATGCACCGCCTGTACGTGCAGGAACAGCAGGCTGCCGCCCAGCGAGAACGTGCTTTGCATCAACGAGATCACGCCGAACACGCCGTAATGGCCGAGGAACAGCTGATGCGGTTTCGGATCGCCGAGCTCCTGGCGGGTCTTGCGCGAGACGGTGGTCTTGAGCGTCACCGCCATGAGCAGGGCACCCACCCACAGAGGCAGGAACGTATAGAACGGCGCCATCTGCGAGCCGAAGTTCTTGACAGGGAACACCGCGTTGCGCTTCACTTTGACGGGCGCGGCCAGCGTGGCTGCCAGCGATTCCGTGTTGTCGGACAGCACGTCCTTGACGGTGCTCATGTCGCCGCTGTCCAGCGCGTCGGACAGCGTGCCGGTGAACGTGCCCAGCTTCGTGCCGGCCTTGGAAAGGCTGTCCGCGGTGGAATCGAGCACTTCGTGGATGGCGGTCAGCTGCTTGTCCGCGTCGGCGGTGGTGGCGTTCAGGTCGCCGAGCGCGCCTTTCAGACTGGTCGCGGCCGCGTTCAGCGAGGAGACCGTGTCGTTCAGCGAGGACGTGATGCCGTCGAGCTGCGGCTTGAGCTGGGTCTCGTAATCGGTTTTGACGCCTTTGATGGACGATTGTGCCTGCTGGGTCAGCTTTTTGATTTCCGTCAGTTCCGTAGCGGTGTCGCTCACCTTGGTGTCGATGTTGGCGGCGCTGCCGTTGAGTGCCGCGGCCAGATCGTTGAGTTGCGTGACGGTTGCGTCCACGTTGGTCTTGAGATGGTCGATGGCGGTTTTCACCACTGTCGGCAGCTTGTCGTTCTTGCCGAGCTCGTCAAGCGAGTCGGAGATCTGCTGGTAGCTTTGCGCCTGCTTGGTGACATTCGCCGCCTGGTTGCGCAGCGCGGTGGCGGTGTCGCCCGCTTGCGTGCCCGCCTTGCCGAACAGGTCGTCCACGCTGCCGGACATTGTCTTGAAGCTGTTGGCCGATTTGCCGAGCGCGGTGCCGAGGGCCGTGGTGCTGGTCTTCACGGCGCCGATCAGGTCGTCCACGCTGCCGCCGGCCTGCTTGAGCGTTGAGCCGGCGCCTTTCGCGCTGCCATCCACCTGCGCGACCAGGCTAGCTGAGCTGGACAGCAGGTTCTGCGCGCTTTGGGTCAGCGAGCCGAACGATCTGAGCATGTCCGCGCTTTCGGTGAGCGTGCCCGAGAATTCCTTGACGTTGCCGGTGAATTGCGTGAGCTGGCTCTTCGCCGCCGGCTTGTCCATCTGGCTGGCCAACTGCGACGCGATTTCCAACGCGGTGCTGGTGAGCGTTTCGGAGAACATCTCGTTGATCTGCGCGCTCACCGTGTCCGCGCCCTGTCCGGTGATCTTCGGCGCCAGCGCGTTCTTCTTCTCGTTGTTGTAGTAGGTGATCTTCGCGTTGCCTTTATCGGAGGTGAAGAACGTCAGCATACGGTTGCTGAAGTCCTTCGGAATCACCACTGCGGCATAGTATTTGCCGGATTTGGTGCCGTCGATGGCTTCCTTTTCGGTGGTGAAGGTCCAGTCGAGCTGGCTGTTGGCGCGCAGCGTGTTGACCACTTCGTCTCCGATGTTGATCTTCACGGGGATGAGGTCGGATTTGTAGCCCTTGTCGGTGTTGGCCACGGCGAATTTCAGATTGCCGGTATTGGCGAACGGGTCCCAGCTGGCGGCCACGTTGAACCAAGTGAAGATGCCAGGGATCACTACCAGGCCGATGACGATGATGATGGAGACGACGTTGCTGGTGATGCGTCGGATGTCGCCGACGAACAGTTTCCAGATGTTTTTCATGCGTTGCTCCTTCCTGCGTTGTTATCGAAGTCTTCGGTGGTTTCGGCGGCTTCGGCCGCGTTCATTTTTTTGACCAGCATGGCGATGCCGTCGCCGTTGTCTTGGGCCACGGCCGTCACGTTCGCCGTTTCCTTGGTGATGCCCGTCGAACGTCCGTCTTTCCCGGAACGTCGCTGCGTTTTGCGCAGTAGCCGGTCCCGTCGCGCCTGTTGCGCGCGCTTCCTGCGGCGGATGCGCACGGCCTGCCGTTCCATCAGCATGGACTGGATGGATTCGTCGCTCAGGTTGCCGAGCTCCACCTGCCGGTTCAGGCTGTCTCTCATGTATTCGATGACCATGAGGAAGCCCATGATGAGCAGGATCCAGACGAGCCAGGTGGCCAGGACGGTCACCTTCTCGCTATTGGTGAACGAGAACACGGCCGCCAGAATGACCGGCACGATGAAACCGATGACCAGCGCTCCGCGCTTGAGCTTCGGATACAGTTCCGTGAAGCGGCTTGCACGTTCCTCGATGGCCTCGCGGTAGCCGCCCTTGTCGGCGAGCACCTGGATGGCTTGGGACACGTTGTATCCGCGTTCCGGAAGCTCCACCTCCTCGCCGATGATCATGTCGCTTTCCTTGATTTCGCGGGCGAACAGGCGGTTGAGGTTGGTCAGCAGCGGACGGATCACCAATCCGATGAAGAAGGCCGCGGCGGCGAACAGCAGCAGTGTGCCGATCGCCTTGAGCCAATGTCCGTCGTAGAAGCCGGCGATGGTCTCGCGGAACGCGTCGATCGAATAGCTGAACGGCACGAACGGGTAGACCATGCGGAAGAACTTCGGCATCATCTCGATCGGGTACAGGCCGGATGCGCCCGGGATCTGCACGATGACCAGCGCCACGCACAGGCCCTTGCCGATGTGCATGAACGTGGTGGACAGCGCATACGTGATGCTCAGGTACACCAACGATGTGATCACGCCGGTGAGCACGAACAGCGGCGCGTTCTCCGTCTGCACGCCCAGCATCAGGTCGCCGATGGTGCACAGCACGCCCTGGGTGGCGCCCATGGTGCCGAGCAGCAGATAACGCGCCAGGTATTTTTCGGTGGCGGTCGGATCGAGGTCCTCAAGTCCCTCGTCGTCCACTTCCACCTTGAAGATCACCACGAAGGCGAACGCGCCCACCCACAGCGCCAGGTTGGTCATGAGCGGAGCCATGCCGGATCCGTAGGAGTTGATCGGATACACGTTCTTCGTGCTAATCACCGTGGGGGATTCCATGAACGAGGCGATCTTGTCCGTGTCGAGGGAGCTGTCGCCGGTCAGGGTTTTGAGCAGGTCAGCGGTGGTCAGGGCCTTTAGGTCGGTGCTGACGGTGGTGAGCTTCGTTTCCACCTTCGCCAGCTGGCGGTCGGTCTGCTCAAGAGTGGTGCGGGTGTCCGACGCCAGCTGGTCGAGCTGGTCGAGCACGATGCCGGTCTGGCTAACCAGTCCGGTCTGGTTTGCCACCGTGCCGGACAGCGTTCCGGTGGTGACGGCCAGCGAGCTCAGTCCGGAGTTGAGTTGAGGCAGCGCTCCGGAATTGATGGCGTTCCGCGCGGCGTCCACGCTTTTCAGCGTGGTCTGCGTGCTGTTGTTGAAATCGGTGGAAAGCCCGGTCACGCTGCCGGCCGTGGCCTGCGTGTCCGCGCTCAAGGTTTTGAGGTCGGTGAGCGTTCCGGCGGCGGCGTTGTTGGTATCCTCCAGCTTGCTGATGATCTGCTGGTACTGCGCGTTGTCGCTGGCCGATTTGAGCTTGTCGATGAGTTTCGCGTTGCTGTCGGTGACGCTTTGCATGCCGGTGACCGCCTGCTGCGCGGAGCCGCTTGCCGCCGCCACCACGGACGAGATCTGGTTGATGCTGGCGGTCGATTGGGCCGCGGCTTGGGAGACGAGTCCGGAACCGGTCTCCAGCGCGCTGCCGGCGGCGGAGGAGAAGGTGTTGATGCGGTTCTGCGCGATGCCGATCGCGTTGGACGTGTCGGCCAGGCCCTTGCCGGCGCTCGCCGCGGCCAGCTGCACGTCGTCCATGGCGTTGCGTGCGGCCTTGGTCTGCTGCGGCACGTTGGCGAGCTGCTTGTCGAGATCCGCGATGGTGGAGCGGATCGTGCCGACGTTGCGATTGGTTTTGTCGAGTTCGCCGATGGCGTCGCCGGCGATGGAATGGACTTCGCCGCTGGCCGCTTCGTTGGCCGTGTTGATGGCTTTGACGAGGGTTTCGCTGACGGTGGATACGAAGGTGTTGTTGACGGTGCGGTCGACCGTGGTGGCGCCTTGGTCGGTGATCTTCGGCGAGATCGGGCTCGCCTTCTCGTTGACGTAGTATTCGAGCGTGGGCCGGTTCTTGCTGTCGGTCACGACGTTGGCCAGGTCCTCGCTGAAATCGGAGGGAATGACGATCGCCGCATAGCAATCGCCCGATTGCACGGCCTCCATCGCCTTGGATCTGCTCATGAACTCCCAGCCGAGCTGGTCGTTGCTTTTGAGCGTGCTTTCGATCTGGTCGCCGAGATTGACTTTGCCGAGCAGTGCGTTGTCGGTGCCTTCGTCCGTATTGGCCACGGCCACCTTGATGCCGTTGGTGTTGCCGTACGGGTCCCAGAATCCATAGATGTTGAACCATGCGTATAGCGGCGTGATGAAGATCAGACCAATCATGATCACCCATGCCGCCGGCACGGTGAGCAGACGTTTGAAGTCACGACGCAGAATCTGCAGTACGTTGCGCATTGTCTCTCCGGGTTGGCGAATCATTCCTCTCATAGCGATACGGGAAACGTAGCGCTACGCGATTCGTATCGTATAACGCGCTCCGGGACAAAAGCCCACATGTTTTGCCAAGCGCGTCGGCGCGATGCGCCCTAGGCGGAACGCAAGGTGGGAATGGTGCGGAAACGTCGCGAAATCGCATTCAGAAAACTTTCAAAAACCATCCAGAAACCTTCCGGACGCCATCCAGTTCCATCGCAACAACAAGGTGCTTAATACAACTAACGACGTCGCATAACCACATCACATATCCACCTTCAAAGGAAAGGAACGATCATGGCTTATGCAACCCATCAACGTGCCAATCATGTAACACAGCCGCTCGGCAAAGCCATCGCCATCGCGGCGGCCATATCGCTGGTCTCGGGATTCGGAGCGGGCATGGGCGTGACGGCACTGCTCAAAGCGAGTCCCGGATCGCAGCAAAGCATCGCGTCCACGCTCAGCAAAACCGGCGGAGCCAACACCATGAGCTACGACTATACGGGCACCTACTCCGGCGCGCTCACCGCCGACGGCAAGAAGGTCACGTCGGACGGCGAAACCACCACGGCGATCCAAACGGACCAGAACGCCGCGCTCGCGCAAAACGGCGGCACGCTCACCATCACGAACGGCAAACTCGTCAAATCGGGAGACAGCAACAACGCCGACAACTGCAATTTCTACGGCACCAACTCGGTGCTGCTGACGGTAGGGAAGCAATCGAAGGCCGTCATATCCGGCTCCTCCATCAACGCCGAAAGCGCCGGGTCGAACGGCATCTTCGCCACCGATTCGGGCACGGTGCTGGCCAACGACGTGGACATCGCCACCTCCGCGGCCAACTCGCGCGGACTTGACGCCACCTACGGAGGAACGATCATCGCCGACGGCATGACCATCAGCACGAAAGGCGACCACAGCGCATCCCTGGCCACCGACCGCGGCGGCGGAACCGTATCCGTCACCGGATCGACGCTCTCCACCGCCGGCAGCGGATCGCCGTTGCTGTACTCCACGGGAGACATCGAGGTGTCGGGCGTGACAGGCACCGCGAGCGGATCGCAGATCGCGGGCATGGAAGGCCTCAACACCATCCTCATCAACAAGTCGACGCTGGAAAGCAGCAACACCGGCACCACCGGCTCCGACCCCGTGGCCAACGGAGTGATCATCTACCAATCCACCTCCGGCGACGCGGACACCTCCACCGGCGAGCACGCCACATTCCAGGCGAAGGACTCCACGCTGAAATCCGCCATCGAATCCGGCTCGATGTTCTACTTCACCAACACCACCGCCGACGTGGTGCTGCAGAACACGAAGCTCGACTTCGACTCCTCCGCCGCGGATCTCATCCTCGCCGCCGGCAACGACTCGAACAACTGGGGGTCGGCAGGCTCGAACGGAGCCGCGGTGACCTTCACCGGGCGTTCGCAGGACCTGTCCGGCAAGGTGAGCGCCGACACCATTTCGACGGTGACGCTCAACCTGCTGGAAGGCTCCTCATGGACGGGCTCGGCGGAGATCACCGAGAATTCGTCGGCAACCGGCTCGTCATCGACCTCCGAAGCGCCGATCAGCGTGAACGTGGACGGCACCTCCACATGGGTGGTCAAGGCCGATACCACCATCTCCGCGCTGAACGTGGCCTCCGGCGGCAAGGTGGTCGACTCCTCCGGCCGCACGGTGACCATCAAGGCGGGCGGCAAGACCGTGGTTTCGGGAGACAGCGACCTCACGGTGACCGTCACCGGATCGTACGGCACCTCGGTCTCCGCCGGCTCCGACACGAAGCTGAGCTCGGACGTGGCCGACCGCGCCGCATTCGACAAGCAGTTCGGCGCCGATACCGCGTGGTCGTTCTGACGGCCGCGGGAGCGGTGCGGGGTTCGGCTCGCTTCTTCCGTATTCGCCGGCCAGCCCCATTCGTGGCAATCCCCAACCTATGGCCATCACAATCCACAACAATCCACAACAATCCCAACAATCCCAACAATCCCAACAATCCCAACAATCCGTTAATCCAC
>ERZ808240.2875-NODE-2875-length-17863-cov-14.053403_pt1 | contig 17863 bp, 15 predicted proteins | sample MGYA00521084_ERZ808240 | MGnify/ENA primary metagenome ERZ808240 (study PRJEB31516, sample SAMN03275571) | gut metagenome | biome: mammalia-associated habitat; material: feces | host: Papio cynocephalus | place: Kenya | collected 2012-08-06 ... | reverse complement strand
CTGCGTGACGAGTACTCCATTCTCGTGAGAGACTTCAGCTATGCGCCCGGCCTTTCGGACTGCCTGCGGGTCACCGTGGGCACGCCCGAGGAGAACAGCGCCGTGATAGACGCGCTCGCGGCGCTCGTGGCAGACGAGGCCCGCGCCGCCGAGGAGACGGCCGTCGAAAAAGGAGACGCCAATGACTAGGAGCGCCACCGTCCACCGCACGACGGGCGAGACGGACATCACCCTCACGATCGACCTTGATGGCAGCGGACGCGTGGACGTCGAGACGGGCGTGGGGTTCTTCGACCACATGCTCTCGGCGTTCGGTCGCCACGGCCTGTTTGACCTCACGGTACGCGCCGTCGGGGACACGGACGTGGACGACCACCACACCGTGGAGGACGTCGGCATCGTGCTGGGCCAGGCCGTGCGCGAGGCGCTCGGGGACAAGCGCGGCATCTCGCGCTTCGCCGACGTCTGCATCGCCATGGACGAGTCGCTCGTCCAGGCGGCCATCGACGTCTCGGGCCGCGGCCAGGCCTACGTGGACCTGCCGCTGCCCACGCAGAAGGTGGGCACGTTCGACTGCGAGCTCGCCGAGGAGTTCTTCATCGCGTTCGCGCGCGCCGCGGCCCTCACGCTGCACGTTCGCAAGCTCGCGGGCGCCAACTCGCACCACATCATCGAGGCGGCGTTCAAGGCGCTCGGCCGCTCCCTGCGCTTTGCCTGCGAGTCGGACGCACGCGTGCATGGCGTGCCGTCGACGAAGGGGAGCCTGTGATGAGGGAGAGCTGCGCGTCCAAGGCGGGCGCGGCGTCCGGACGCATCGCGGTCATCGACTACCACAAGGGCAACCTCTCGAGCGTGCGCCGCGGCCTCATGCGTGCCGGCTGGGAGGACGTCGCCATCTCCGACGACCCGGACGCCATCCGCACCGCGGCCGGCCTCGTGCTTCCCGGCGTGGGCGCGTTCTATGACGCCATCACGTTCATGCGCGCCAGCGGCCAGGACGCGGCCATCCTTGACGCCGTTGCCACAGGCACGCCCATCCTGGGCATCTGCCTGGGCCTGCAGCTTCTGCTCGGGCGCGGCGACGAGGGCGTGCCGGCGGACGCGCCGGGTGCCCCGTGGGTGGCGGGCCTCGGCCTTCTGGGCGGCAGCTGCACGAGGCTGGACGGCTCGCGCCTCAAGGTGCCCCACGTGGGCTGGGACCAGATCCACGTGACCGAGCGGGGCCGGGCGTGCCCGCTGCTCGCCGGCGTTCCCGAGGGCGCCAACGTCTACTACACGCACTCCTACGCTGCCGCCGACGATGCCTGCGCCTCCCAGGTGGCTGCGCGCACGCACTACACGCGCAGCTTCGCGGGCGTCATGTGGGAGGGCAACGTGTTCGGCTGCCAGTTCCACCCCGAGAAGAGCTCGGGCACGGGCCTGGCGATTCTTCGCAACTACGTGAGCATCGTGCGCACCAGCGCCGCGCACGGAAAGGACGTCTCCGCATGATTCTGTTCCCAGCCATCGACCTCATCGCTGGCAAGGTCGTGCGCCTCGAGCGGGGCGCACGCGAGCGGTGCAAGGTCTACTCGGAAAACCCGGCCGCCGTGGCCCGCTACTTCGCCGAGCAGGGCGCCACGTGGGTGCACGTCGTGGACCTCTCGAGCGCCTTCGAGGAGGACGAGGAGGCCCGCGCTGCCAACGATGAGGCCATACGCGCCATCTGCGAGGTCGAGGGCCTGTCCGTGGACGTGGGTGGTGGCGTGCGCTCGCTCGCGCGCATCGACGAGCTGCGCGCCATGGGGGCCAGGCGCATCGCCCTGGGCACGGTGCTCGTGCGCGAGCCGGCGTTTGCCGAGGTCGTGGCCAAGGGCTTTGGCTCGTGCCTCGTGGCAGACGTCGCCGCGCGCGATGGCCGGGTCAAGGTGAACGGCTGGAGGGACGACGTTTCCCGCAGCCTCGATGACGTCGTGGGCCACCTGCGCGAGCTGGGCTTTCGTCACCTCGTCTACACCGACATCGCCCGAGACGGCATGCAGACGGGCATCGACGTGGACGCCTATCGCCACGTTGCTGAGGTCGCGGGCTTTCCCGTGGTCGCCAGCGGCGGCATCACGAGCCTGGACGACATCCACGCGCTCGCGAAGGCGGGCACGGACGTCATCGAGGGCGCCATCACGGGCCGCGCGCTCTACGAGGGGAGCTTCTCGCTCGCAGACGCCCTCGCCGTCGCGAGGGGTGAGGCCTGATGCTCACGAAGCGCGTCATACCCTGTCTCGATGTCAAGGGCGGCCGCGTGGTCAAGGGTGTCAATTTCGTGGACCTGCGCGATGCGGGCGACCCCGTGGAGCTTGCGGCCGCCTATGATCGCGAGGGCGCGGACGAGGTCGTGTTCCTCGACATCACGGCCACGAGCGACGAGCGCGCCACGACGGTGGACATGGCCGCCCGCGCGGCCGGCGAGCTCGCCATTCCCTACACCGTGGGCGGGGGCTTTCGCGACCTCGCGGGCATGCGCCGCATGGTGGCGGCCGGCGCCGACAAGGTCTCGCTCAACTCGGCTGCCGTGAGGAACCCCGAGCTCATCACCATGGCTGCGCATGCGTTCGGCAGCCAGGCCGTCGTCGTGGCCATCGACGCCAAGCGCGTGGGCGCCCCCGGCGCCCCGGGCGCGGACCGCTGGGAGGTCTTCACGGCGGGCGGCCGCAACGCCACGGGGCTTGACGCCGTGGCCTGGGCCGAGGAGGCGGCTCGCCGCGGTGCGGGGGAGATTCTGCTCACGAGCATGGACCGCGACGGCACGAAGGCGGGCTTCGACCTCGCGCTCACACGTGCCGTGGCGCGAGCCGTGCCCATACCCGTGATCGCGAGCGGCGGCGTGGGCACACTCGAGCACTTTGCGCAGGGCATCATCGAGGGCGAGGCGGACGCCGTGCTCGCCGCGAGCGTGTTTCACTTCGGGACGTTCTCGATTCGCCAGGTCAAGGAGTACATGGCGAGCCAGGGCATCCCGGTGAGGCTTGACTTTTAGGAGGCGCTTTCCTTGGACATGGACCTCAAGTTCGACGACCGCGGGCTCATACCTGCCGTGGTGCAGCAGTACGACACGGGCGAGGTGCTCATGGTTGCCTGGATGAATGCCGAGTCGCTTGGCCTCACGCGCGAGACCGGCACGACGTGGTTCTGGAGCCGTAGCAGGCAGGAGCTCTGGAACAAGGGCGCCACCAGCGGAAACATGCAGCGCGTCGTCTCAATCGACGCCGACTGCGACGCCGATACGCTGCTCGTGCGCGTGGACTCGCCGGGCCCCGCCTGCCACACCGGCGCCCGCAGCTGTTTCTTCAACCGTATCTTTGAGGCGCCGGAAGGCGCCAGGGAGGACTAGACCATGGGAGTTCGCACCGCAAACGTGCAGCCCGGAAACATCGGCGAGACGCTCGAGGGCCTCGCCGCCACGATCCACGGCCGCCGCGAGGCCTCGACCGAGACGAGCTACACGGCCCGCCTGCTCACCGACGTGGAGGACGAGCTGCTCAAGAAGCTCGCCGAGGAGAGCAGTGAGGTCATCATGGCGTGCAAGGACAACGACCACGACCACATCCGCTACGAGGCGGGCGACCTCCTCTACCACCTGCTCGTGACCCTCGAGCGCTACGGCGTCACCCTCGACGAGCTTGCCGGCGAGCTCAACGCCCGCATGAAGTAATAGCGGTGACAAACGACCCCGGCACCTTTGTCACTGTGGCAGAGGTGCCGGGGTCATCTGTCACCGCTCGATTGGGAACGTCTGCCAGTCGCCGTCGGCGCGCGGGGCATCGACGCTCGCGTATCCGGCTGCCGCGGCGTAGCGGTAGGCATCGCGCACACCGTGGGCCACGTCGGCCGCACGGTGGGCGTCGCTGCCCACCGTGATGGGCACGCCGGCCCGCTCAAAGCGGCGCAACAGCCCCGCACTGGGGTAGAAGGCCCCCGTTGACTTGCGCAGGCCCGCCGTGGACACCTCCACGTGCCGCCCCGTCTCTCGCGCGCACTCGGCCATGCGGTCCCACAGCGGCGCCAGGTCCATGGTGGGCGCAAAGCCGTCGCTCGCAAAGCGTGCCGGCAGGTCCGGGTGCGCCATGGACGAGAACGCCAGCGGGCTCTCGCAGGCCGCGCACCACGCGTCCGCGTAGCGGCGCCACACCTCGTCTGCCCCAAGCTCCTCCCACACGTGCATGTCGCCCGAGAAGTCGATCCATCCCGCGTCGCTACCGGGCCGCCCGGCGAGCGCCACGCCCTCCGTGCCGGCATCGCCCGTGGCCCCGGCGCCCACGTCCCCGGCGTCTCCCACCCAGTGGACGCTGCCGAGCGTGAACGCGGCGCCGGCCGCCCAGGCGCGAACGTTGTCCTCGCACCCCGGGTACCAGTCGCACTCAAAGCCGTAGACGAGCTCGAGCCCCGGCGCCACCTCCGCGGCCAGCTCCCGCGCCTCCTCAAACGCCGCACGCCTCTCGGTCAGGCGCGCGTGCGGCACCTGCGCGTCCGGCTCGGCCTCCATGCTCGCCGGTAGCGTGAGGTGGTCCGTGCACGCGAGCACACACATGCCTGCGGCGGCTGCGGCCTGGACGTTCTCCGCAAACGTCGAGGCACCGTCCGAGAACGACGTGTGCGTGTGGCAGTCGACTATGGGCGTGGACATGGTGCCTCCTGGGCCGGGACGCGTGCATGCACACGTCCATACGAACAGGACGGCCAGCGCCTGCCAACCGTCCTGCGTCCTAGAACGATGTGTCCGTTGCCTGCGGGTAGTAGCGGGCGAACTTGCGGACCTGGTTGCGCTCCGTGAGCTCCACGTCCAGACGGCGCCTCGGGCCCATGTCCCTTGCGTAGCGCTGCGGATCGGCCACGCGCCCGCTCGCGATGAGCTCGCGTACCTCGGCGAGCAGCTCGGGGTCACGGACGTAGCGCTGTGCCAGGGAGAGTGGCACGAGCGTGTAGAGCACCTTCTCGTCTGCCCTGAAACAGCGTTTGCCCTTGCCGTCCACGATGTCTGTCACGAGGGCGCGCATGGGGTTCACGCCCGCGGCGCACACGTAGTACGAGTTGCGGCCGATGCGTGGGTTCACCTCGATGAACAGGGTGCGGTCCGTCCTCTTGTCCCGCTTGATGTCGAAGTTGGCAAATCCGCGGTAGCCCACGGACTCGAGCATGGCCGCGGCCTTCTCCCACAGCTCGGGCATGGGACGCGTCACCATGACGACGGGGTTGCCGAGCATCGTGGGCGCGTGGTCCTCGAGCAGGACCTGCGCCGACCCGAACAGCTGCGGCTTGCCGTTCGAGCCCATGTAGATCGTGAGGCTGTCCATGTAGGTGTCGTCGCCCTCGATGAGCTCCTGGACGAGGAAGTCGCCCTCGAAGCCGGCCTCGCGCAGGTCGCCCCACAGCTCGTCGAGCTCAGCCTGCTCGTGCAGGTAGTACACCTTCTTGAAGCCCCGGTTGAGGTAGGTGGCGTATGCAGAGGACTTGGCGGGCTTGGCCACGAGGGGGAACGCGATTGACGTGGGCGCGATGGCGTCCGTACCCGCAAGGTGCACGACCTCGGTCACAGGCGTGTCGAGCCCGTGCTCGCGGCACAGCTCGGCGAACGTGACCTTGTCGGAGACACGCTCGATGACGTCCGCGTCGGGAATCATGCACACACAGTTTGCCGGGAACGCGTCTTGGCACTGCGCGACGACGTTGATGAGTGCGTCCGTGTTCGCCACGACGACGCACGTCGCCTCGGGCCTCTCGGCGCAGATCTCGGCGACGGCACGCGAGACCTCGTCCACGCTGAGCCTCTCGACGTGGCGGACGTCTATAATCGCCGAGTGCGCCACAGCGGCGATGGGCGCTGAAGCGAGCATCTGCGTTTTCACGTGGTAGGCCTCGTGGAACTCGCGCGCGAGCGCGTAGGCCCCGATGTCGCCTCCGAGCACGATGGGCACGAGGTCCGTCCTCGGCTCTTCCTTCCTGGTCTCCTGCGCCCTCTCGGCCTTGCGGTCCCTCAGGCTCTTTGCGCAGGTGAGTGCCTTGTAGAACGACTTGTGCAGGGGCACGTCGCGGTCTGGTGCCACCTCGGTGACCTGCTTGGTGAATTTCGTCTTGAACTCGTTGAGGCCCATGAGCTTGGGCGAGAACTCGCTGCCGATGGCCATCATGTCGTAGTCGAGGCAGCCCAGCTCGCCGAGCGCGCAGCACTCGAATAGGACGAGCTTGTCCGTGACGTGCTGGCGCATGGTCTCGCTGCGGCTCGCGCCGTAGTAGCGCACGGCTCGCGTGCCGTTTATGGTCACGATGGACCAGGTGACGACCCGTCCGTCGATGCGGCCGGCGAACACGCGGCAGTGGTCGGGCCCGAGCAGGCGAATCATGTCCTCGTAGTCGGAGCAGGGGGCCGGGTTGAAGCCGTCGCGGCTGCCCGTCTCGCGCATGACGTCGTAGTACTCCTCGAAGCTCTCCGCGGCCTTCTCGGTCTCGTCGGCGCAGGTGGCGGGGCTCTCGCGCAGCGACTTGCGCACGTCGCGACGGCCACGCGGCTTCATGCGGGAGAGGATGCCCTCCTCGCCGCCCGTGACATCGATGACGACGGTGCGGTCGTACGGGATGCCCGAGAGCACCGGTGTGGTGCTCGCGAGCTCCGTGGCGATCGAGACGCGCATGAACGTCTGGCGCCTGTCCTTGGCGCGCACGAAGGCGGCGAGCGCGTCGATGGCCTTGGCCTCAAGCTCGGGCGAGGGCTTCTCGACCCAGACGGGCGCGTGGTTTGACCTCAGGTAGTGATAGCCATGCGTCTCGTAGTCGAACAGGCTTGTCAGCGCGAGCGTCTCGTCGTCCTTCTCGAGCGCCACGCAGCCCCAGGGCTTACGGCCGTCGATGGTGGACTGGTAGTCGGCCCAGACCGACGTCTGCTCGATGGGAAGGTTGATGCCGAGCTCGCGCGCCTTGGCCTCGAGCTCGTCGATGGTGATTTCCTTGGCTTCGATCACAAGTTCTCCTGCTTCCGAATGGCCGAGGGCCTGCTGTACCCGCCTCGTGCCGTGATTCGTGCAACCTCACATTCTACGGCGGCGCTTCGCGCGGCCCGGGGGCACGCGCTAGAATCGTGGAACCAACACGGACGGAGGGTCACATGGCACATCGTGAGAGAGGCGGGGAGACCCGCGAGGGCGCCGCGTCGCCCGTTTCCGCGACAGTCGCTGGCGACGTGATCCCCTCCGCCGCCGGCGACGTCGACCCCGTCCTCGTCGCCGACGACGCCGAAAAGCTCACCCGCGCCCTCGCGCACCTCGACACCCGCGCCGCTGCCGAGGCGCGCAACCGCGCGGCCCATGCCCCCACGATCGCCGAGCAGGTGGCCGCCGCGCCCACGGACCCGGGCTGCTACCTGTGGAAGGACGCGGCCGGCAACGTTCTGTACGTGGGCAAAGCCAAGAACCTGCGTGCGCGCCTGCGCCAGTACGTGCAGCTCACGGACGAGCGCCCCATGGTGCCGCGCCTCATGGCCGCCACGGCCGGCTTCGACTACGTGGTCGTGGGCTCGGAGCACGAGGCCCTCGTGCTGGAGATCAACCTCATCCACCAGTACCGCCCGCCGTTCAACGTCGACCTCAAGGACGACAAGAGCTACCCCTACATCGCCATCACCAAGGACGACGTCTACCCGGCCATCAAGTACACGCGCGAGCGCCACAAGGCGGGCACGCGCTACTTTGGCCCCTACACGGATGCGCGCGCCGCCCGCGCCACGATCGACGTGGTGCGCAAGGTCATGCCCATGTGCCTGGCCACCTGCGCCGAGTGGAAGCGCGTCCGCCGCCAGCTCGAGGCCCACCCCGAGCAGACAGACGTCGTGGCGCTCGCCCAGGCCGAGAACGGCCGCCCGTGCTTTGACTACCACGTGGGCCGCGGCCCCGGCGTGTGCGCCGGCTGCATCACGCCCGAGGAGTACGCCGAGAACGTCCGCGCCGTGGAGCACTTCCTGGCGGGGCATCGCGGCCAGTTCGTCTCCGAGCTCAAGGCCGAGATGGCAGAGGCTGCCGCCGAGCTTGACTTCGAGCGTGCCGCTCGCATCAAGCGCCGCCTGCAGGTCATCGATGGGCTCGACGACAAGCAGCGCGTCGTGCTCTCCGGCTCTCCTGACGTCGACGTCTTTGGCTTCTGGCGCGAGGAGACCATCGCCGGCGCCTGCGTGTTCGTCGTGCGCGAGGGCCGCGTGAGCCGTACGTGCGAGTTCGTGCTCGACAAGGGCCTTGACGTGGGCGAGGAGGAGCTCGTGGGCGGTTTCGTGAAGCGCTACTACGACCAGACGAGCGACATCCCGCTCGAGGTGGACGTGCCCGTGGGGCTCGCCGACGCCGAGACGCTCGCCGGCTGGCTCACGGCCCGTCGCGGCCGCAGCGTGTCCGTCCACGTGCCCAAGCGCGGCCAGAAGGCCCACCTCGCAGAGATGAGCGTCAACAACGCCCGCCACTACCTCGCGCGCTACGAGCTGCGCACGGGCTACGAGGACAAGCGCACCAACGAGGCGCTCCTGCAGCTCGAGAGCGCGCTGGCCCTCGACGAGCCTCCCATGCGCATCGAGTGCTTCGACATCTCGACCATCCATGGCAAGCACACCGTGGCCTCGATGGTGGTGTTCACCGGCGGCAAGCCCGACAAGAGCCAGTACCGCCGTTTCAAGATCCGCGCCGAGCTCGACGAGGCCAACGACTTCGTCTCCATGAGCGAGGTCCTCGCACGTCGCTACGCGCCCGAGCGCATGGCAGACGAGCGCTTTGGCGCACGTCCCGACCTGCTCATCCTCGACGGCGGAAAGCCGCAGCTCACGGCTGCCATGGAGCAGCTCGGCGAGCTGGGGCTGGACATCCCCATGGCGGGCCTCGCAAAGTCGGACGAGGAGCTGTTCGTGCCCTGGGACGACATGCCCGTGGTGCTGCCGAGCGGCTCCGCGTCGCTCTACCTCGTGAAGCGCGTCCGCGACGAGGCGCACCGCTTCGCCATCACGTTCCACCGCGAGCTGCGTGGCAAGGCCATGACCGTCTCGATCCTGGACGAGATCCCCGGCGTGGGCGAGAAACGCAAGCGGGCCCTGCGCCGCGCGTTCGGCTCCATGAAGCGCCTGCGCGAGGCGAGCGAGGCCCAGATCGCGGCCGTGCCCGGCGTCCCGGCCGAGGTGGCCCACGAGGTCTACGAGACCCTGCGCGCCTGGGACGAGGAGCTCGATGACGGCCGCGAGCGCGCCCTTGGCGAGGGCGCGACCGAGTAGCCCGCCTGCGGGGACGTCCCAGCGGTGCTCGTTTCATTCGCTGCGCTTGTCGCACATATAGGCCCCTCGAGGGACGTTATATGTGCGACAAGCGCAGCGTTTGCGTTGCGTGCGGGGTGCGTCCTCGCCGCCTGCGACCGTTCGCCCTGCAAAAACGACCGTTCATGCGTGAAATTGCGCACGAATGCACGTTTCTGCTCAGCTATGCGCAAAGACGTGCAATAGTACGCAATGTGGTGCAGACACACCGTCAATCGCGGGAACGGGGGCAGCCATGCTCGCAGAGCAACGACGTCAGATCATGCTCGAGCTCGTGGGGCGCAACGACACCGTCTCGGTCTCCGAGCTTGCCGAGCGCTTCGAGACCTCGGAGTCCACCATCCGCCGCGACCTCGACCGCCTCGAGGCGGCCGGCCTTCTCGTGAAGGTCCACGGGGGCGCCGCGAGCGTGGACGCGGCCGTCTCGCCCTCGCCCTTCGTGGCCAGCGAGCCCACGATGGCCGAGAAGCGCGGCCTCAACGCCGCCGAGAAGCATGCCATCGCCGCCTACGCGGCCGCCCTCATCGAGCCGGACGACTTCGTCTTCCTCGACGCCGGCTCCACCACCCAGGCCATGGTCGAGCTGCTGGGCGAGGCGGCCCTGCGCGCCACCTACGTCACCAACTCGGTCTCGAACGCCCTGGCGCTCGCCGCCCGCGGCGTCCACGCCATCGTCATCGGCGGCGACCTCAAGGCCGGCACCGAGGCCATCGTGGGGCCGGGCGCCATCGACGCGTTGTCCCGCTACAACTTCTCCAAGGGCTTCGCGGGCGCGAACGGCGTCACGCGCGAGCAGGGCTTCACCACGCCGGACACGAGCGAGGCCATGGTGAAGATGCTCGCCATGCAGCACAGCGCCTGCCGCTACGTCCTGGCAGACGCCAGCAAGCTCGGCGTCGTCACGCCCGTCACGTTCTCGTCGTTCGCCGACGCCACACTCGTCACCGCTGGCGCCGTCGACGCCACCTACAGCACGCTGTCCAACGTCGTGGAGGTAACCGCATGATCTGCACCGTCACGTTCAACCCGTCGCTCGACTACATCGTCCGCGTGGACGACATGCGCCTGGGCGTCATCAACCGCACCACCTACGAGCAGGTGCTGCCCGGCGGCAAGGGCATCAACGTGTCCATCGTGCTGGGCAACCTCGGCCACGAGAGCTGCGCGCTGGGCTTTCTCGCCGGCTTCACGGGCGCAGAGATCGCGCGCCGCGTGCGAAAGGCGGGTATCCGCGCGGACTTCATCGAGGTCGCCGAGGGCATGAGCCGCATCAACGCCAAGATCAAGAGCAACGAGGAGACCGAGCTCAACGGCCAGGGCCCGCGCATCACCGAGCGAGACATCGAGCAGCTCTACGCCAAGCTCGACGTCCTGGGGCAGGGTGACACGCTCGTCATCTCCGGCTCTGTCCCCAACACGCTCCCCGGCGACATGTACGAGCGCATCATGGCGCGCCTCGACGGCCGCGGTGTGCGCATCGTCGTGGACGCGGAACGAGACCTGCTCACGCGCGTGCTGCCCTACAGGCCCTTCCTCGTGAAGCCCAACAACATCGAGCTGGGCGACATCTACGGCGTTGCGCTCAAGACCCGCGCCGACGTCGTCCCCTATGCCAGGCGCATGCAGCAGGCGGGCGCGCGCAACGTGCTTGTCTCCATGGCGGGCGAGGGCGGCGTGCTCGTGGCCGAGACCGGCGAGGTGTTCGAGAGCCCCGCGGCCAAGGGTACGGTCGTGAACTCCGTGGGAGCGGGAGACTCCGCCGTCGCGGGCTTCCTCGCCGGCCTTGCCGAGACCGGCTCCTACGAGACGGCCTTCTGCATGGCGCTGGCCGCGGGATCGGCGAGCGCCTTCTCCGACCACCTCGCCACACGCCCCGAGGTCGAGCAGCTCATGGCCCGCTAGCGGCAAGGCGCCGCCCCAGCGGGGCGGCAGCCGATCTACCAGGTAACCTGCGCCCCGAACCCGCAGAGCGGGGCGCGCGAGATAGAAAGGTCCCCCTACCATGAAGATCTCGAGTTTGCTCAAGCCGGAGGCGATAGCGATCGGAGTGGCGGCGTCCTCCAAGGACGACGCCATCTCCAAGCTCGTCGACCTCATGGCCACGCAAGGCAACGTCGCGGACCGCGACGCCTACGAGGCCGCCGTCCACGCCCGCGAGGACGAGGGCACCACGGCGCTCGGCGAGGGCATCGCCATCCCGCATGCCAAGACGGCCGCCGTCACCGCGCCGGGCCTGGCCGCGATGACGCTGCCCGCCGGCGTGGACTACGACGCGCCCGACGGCCAGCCCACGACGCTCATGTTCCTCATCGCCGCGCCCGATACCAAGGCAGACGTCCACCTCGAGGTGCTCTCGCGCCTCTCCACGCTGCTCATGGACCCCGCCTTCTGCGCGAGCCTGCGCGCCGCCGCGACTTCCGAGGAGTTCCTCGCCGCCATCGACGCCGCCGAGGCCGCCAAGCTCGCCGCCGACGACGAGAAGGCCGCCGCGGCCGCCGAGCGCGACGCCGCCGGCTACGACGTCGTGGCCATCACGGCCTGCCCCACGGGCATCGCCCACACCTACATGGCCGCCGAGGGCCTCGAGATGAAGGCCAAGGAGATGGGCGTCCGCATCAAGGTGGAGACCCAGGGTTCCGGCGGCGCCAAGAACGTCCTCACGGCCGAGGACATCGCGGGCGCCAAGGGCGTCATCATCGCTGCCGACAAGAACGTCGACCTCTCCCGCTTCGACGGCAAGCCGCTCTACAGCTGCCCCGTCTCGCGCGGCATAAACGAGCCCGAGGCCCTCATCAGCGAGATCCTCGAGGGCAAGGCGCCCGTCCACCACGTTGCCGGTGGTGCCAAGGCCGCCGCGGCGAGCGCCTCTGATAACGAGTCCACGTGGCATAAGATCTACAAGCACCTCATGAACGGCGTGTCCCACATGCTGCCGTTCGTCATCGGCGGCGGCATCCTCACGGCCATCGCGTTCCTCGTGGACCAGCCGGGCCTCGGCACCTCGGCCTATGGATCGTCCATCCCGGCGGCCGCCCTGTTCAAGACCATCGGCGGCGAGGCGTTCGGCCTCATGCTCCCGATCCTGGCCGGCTACATCGCGAGCTCCATCGCCGACCGCCCGGGCCTGGCGCCCGGCTTCGTGGGCGGCCTGTTCGCCAAGGCGGGCTATGACTTCGCCTACCTCGGCACGCTCGACTCCACGTCGCTCATCTCCGGCGGCTTCATCGCGGCGCTGTTCGCGGGCTTCGCGGCCGGCTACATCACGCTGGGCATCGAGCGTGCGTGCGACAAGCTCCCTGCCTCGCTCGAGGGCATCAAGCCCATGCTCATCTACCCGGTGCTCGGCACGCTCGCCATCGGCGTCGTGATGCTCGCGCTCAACCCGCTGTTCGCCCTCATCAACACGGCGCTCAATGGGTTCCTCGCTGGCCTCGGTACGAGCAACATCGTCGTGCTCGGCCTCGTGCTCGGCGGCATGATGTCCGTTGACATGGGCGGCCCCTTCAACAAGGCAGCCTACGTCTTTGGCACCGCTGCACTCGACCCCAGCTCGGGCCTGGGCACCACCGGTCAGGTCATCATGGCCTCCGTCATGGTGGGTGGCATGGTTCCGCCGCTGGTCATCGCCCTGTCCACGACGTTCTTCAAGAACCGCTGGACCAAGGCAGACCGCAACGCCGGCCTCGTGAACTACATCATGGGCCTGTCGTTCATCTCCGAGGGCGCCATCCCGTTCGCTGCGGCCGACCCCGGCCACGTCCTGCCCAGCTGTATCATCGGATCGGCCATCGCCGGCGGCCTCTCCGCGGCCTTTGGCTGCACGAGCCCCGCTCCCCACGGTGGCGCCTGGGTCACCGCGGTCATCGGCAACCCGCTCATGTGGCTCGTCGCCTGCATCGTGGGCTCCGTCATCGGCTGCCTCATCCTCAGCTTCTGGAAGAAGCCGCTCCCTGCCGAGGAGTCCGGACTCGAGAAGTAGGGGAGGCGGGCACACAAGCACCTCCCATCGCGGGGCGTCCTTCGGGGCGCCCCGTTTTCTTTTTAGGGGAGAGCTGGGGTGTGGAGGCTGCGTTTCCATGTCATGAAATCAGACACCGTTCGCGGATTTATCAGCGGATAAGGCCCGTTCTTGGTTGCAAGACCTATCGGGGGGGGGTTAGCATTCCTCTATCTGAAAGTCTATTCAGCGCGCCTGCGGGCGCGGGGAAGAGGAGGGCCTATGAAGATGAGAAAGGCTTGGGCGGGCATCGCAGCCGTGGCGGCTGCCGCGCTCGTCGGCGCCCTGGGCGCCGCGCCATCTCCTGCGTTTGCGGCAACCGACGCCGCGTCGCTGCAGGATGAGATCAACAAGGGCGGTACGGCCACGCTCGAGAACGACATCACGGGCAGCATCACGGTGCCCGAGGGCGTCACCGTCACGCTTGACCTCGGTGGCTTCACGCTCACCAACACCGACGGCCAGCACACCATCACCAACAACGGCACCCTCACCATCACCGGCAACGGCACCGTCGACAACGTGAGCCACGCTCGCGCTGCCGTCTACAACAACGTTGGCGGTACCGCTACGCTCGGCGCTGCGAGCTATACGCGCAGCAAGGAAGCTGGCTCTGACCCCGACACGTCTAATAGCAACAGCTATTACAACGTGGTGAACCAGGGCACCATGACCGTCGAGTCCGGTGCGGTCGTGGAACAGAGCGGCCACTTCTCCAGCCTCGTCGAGAACGGCTGGTACGACGGCGGACAAAACGCTGGCAAGGTTCCCGCTAAGCTCACCATCAATGGTGGCAGCTTCAGCGGTGGCATCAACACCATCAAGAACGACGACTGGGGAGATCTCACCATCAACGGTGGCTCCTTCAGCAACACGAGCCAGGCGGCCGTTCTCAACTGGAACACCGCGAGGATTACCAATGGCGAGTTCTCCGTCTCCGAGGGCGCCTCGTGCGTCATCATGAACGGCTGCGCCCCGGGTTCCGAGTCTGACAAGGGTGAGCTGACGATTGCTGGTGGCACGTTTACGGCTTCGAACGACGGTGCTGGCAATGTCTTCGGTGGCTTCAACGACACGAACGACGGTAACGGCACCGTCGCCATTACCGACGGCATCTTCGCGGGCAAGCTCGATAAGCTTGGCATCATCAACATGACCGTCTCCGGTGGCACCTTCTCCGACAAGGACGTGCTCAAGCACGTCGCTGCCGGCGATGCCGTGGTCAAGTCCGACGATGGCTTCACCGTGATGTCCGAGGCGGACGCCAGCCGCACCTCTCTCGCCAGGATTGACGTCAAGGGCACGAACCTCTACTTCGACACCGTCGACGACGCCAACGCCTACGCCAAGGAGAACGGCATCAACCCGGACGAGGTCAAGGTCGTCCAGTACGTCGTGACGTTCGTCGCCAACGGCGAGACCACCGACGTCTACTACGTCAAGGTCGGCGAGCCCCTCGGCGAGCTCCCCGAGATTCCCGAGTACGAGGGTCACACCGTTGACGGCTGGTACGTCAACGTCACCGAGAACGCCGACGGCACCGCCACGGGCACCAAGATCGACGAGACCTACGTTCCCACCGGCGACACCACCGTCACGGCCATGTGGACCGAGAACGCTCCCGTGACGCCTACCACGCCCGCCGCCGACGCCAAGCCTGCCGAGGCCCCCAAGAAGGCCCTCCCGCAGACCGGTGACAACACGAACGCCATGCTTCCCGCCGTCATCGCCGGCATCGGCGTCGTGGCCATCGCCGCGGCCCTCATCGTGCGCAAGCGCCACAACTAGCGTCCGCGCGGCATACGCACTGCCAAGGGAGGCGTCCTTCGGGGCGTCTCCCTTTTTCTCGCTCGGATTCGTCCGTCAATCTCGTCCGTTCGAACTATTTGGACGTTTTGGAGCCTCGAAAGCGTCCAAATCGTTCGAACCGATCGCCAGCGCGTCCAAATAGTTCGAACCGATCGCCAGCGCGTCCAAATGGTTCGAACGAGCGCCGCGCGCCGGATGCCCCTGTATACTCGAATGCGAGCAATGACGCAGAAGGGGAGCGCACGCACATGGACGAGAACAACACCGCCGCCGAGGCCCGCACGGCCGAGACGCGCGCACGCGTGGAGCACGCCGCCGAGGTGAGCGAGAGCGCCGAGCGCGTGGGCGAGCTCGCCGGCAGCCGCATGCGCACCGCCGAGCAGGCCGCCCGTGTGCCGGACGTCGTCGTCATCACGGGCATGTCTGGCTCGGGCCGCACCCAGGCTCTCCACGTCTTCGAGGACATGGGCTACTTCTGCATCGACAACCTGCCGCCGCGCCTCATCCTGCAGCTCGCCGAGCTCGTGGGCATCAACTCCGGCGTGGGACGGCACCTCGCCGTCACGTGCGACCTTCGCTCCCAGGGCCTGTTCGACGAGATCGCCGACTCCCTCACGGCCCTGCGCGAGCACGAGCTGTCCTGCAAGGTCGTCTTCCTCGACACCGCCGACGAGATCCTCATGCGTCGCTACGACGAGAACCGCCGTCGCCACCCGCTTGCCCAGCCCGGCGAGTCGCTCGCCTCGACCATCGCCCGCGAGCGCGCCCAGCTCGCCGCCGTGCGTGACGCCTCGGACCTGGTCATCGACACGAGCCACCTCAAGGTCCGCGAGCTGCGCCGCCGCCTGCGCCGTGCGTTCTCCGAGCTCACGGACCAGCAGCTCATGGAGGTCTCCGTCTTCTCGTTTGGCTTCAAGCACGGCATGCCCGTCGAGGCCGACCTCATGATCGACGTGCGCTTTTTGCCCAACCCCTTCTATGACCCCAAGATGCGCACGCTCACCGGCAACGACAAGCTCGTGAGCGACTTCGTGCTCCAGAACCCCATCACCGAGAAGTTTCTCGACGCCTGGTGGAGCCTGCTCGACGTCGCCATGCCCGGCTACGTCGCCGAGGGCAAGAGCCACCTGTCCATCGCCGTGGGCTGCACGGGCGGCCAGCACAGAAGCGTCGCCATCGCCAACGCCACGGCCGCCTACCTCGAGCGCGCCGGCTACCACGTGAGCCTCTCGCACCGAGACCTTGCCCTGGCTAACGTGAGGACGAGCTAGCATGTCGTTCACCGCAGAGGTAAAAGACGAGCTCTCACGCGTGGAGGGTACGTGCGAGGCGTGTGACATCGCCGAGCTCGCGGCACTCGTGCGCGTGTGCGGCGCGCTGTCGTTCCATGGCTCGGGCGCCTACTCCATCCGCGTCTCCACCGAGACGGGTGCCGTGGCGCGCACGGTCATTCGGCTCGCCCACAAGGTGTTCGACCTTGACACCTCGCTCACGGTGCGCCGCTCCAACCTGCACAAGACGCGCAACTACCTCATCGAGATTCCCGAGCAGAAGGGCCTCGAGCAGGCGCTCATCAAGATGGGCGTGCTCATCCTGGGCCGCGGGCTTTCCACGGGCATCGCCGCCCGCGTCGTGGCGCGTCCCTGCTGCCGCGCGGCCTACCTGCGCGGCGCCTTCATGGCCGGCGGCTTCATCGCGGACCCCCGCGGCGACTTCCACCTGGAGATTGCCGTGACGGGCGACGAGTTCGCCGACGACCTCGTTGAGCTACTCGACGACGAGAACATCACGGCCCGCGTGAACCGCCGCCGTGGCTCCTACGCCATCTACCTCAAGAGCTTCGACGACATCGCGCGCTTCCTCACCGTCATCGGCGCGAGGAGGACGGCACACGCCGTGGACAACGTGCGCGTCATGAAGTCCGTCAAGAACGACGTGAACCGCCGCGTGAACGCCGAGCTTGCCAACCAGGCGCGCTCGACGGGCGCCGCCGCAGACCAGCTCGCCCTCATCGATGCCGTGGAGCGCGAGGTGGGGCTCGAGAACCTGCCGCCGGCGCTCGCCGCCTTCTGCGAGGCGCGCCGCGCCCATCCCGACCTCTCCCTGCGCGACCTCGGCGCCACGATGCGCCCGCCCATGTCAAAGTCTGCCCTCTATCATCGCGTGCTGCGCCTCGAGCAGCTCCTCAAACAGAAGAGGTAGGGGAGTGTCCCAAAAGTGTCAAAGACCTTTGGGACACCCCTCACACCGGCTGCGAGGTTCAACGCTTCACCACGTCCCCGCCAAGCACACAGGGCCTCCACACATAGCCGTGCGGCTCGACACAGGCCCCTGAGCAGCGAACGATGCGCGCGCGTGTCTCGGCACTACCGCAACCTGACCATGCATCAGTAGACAACTTGCAGGTAGATGGCGCTTTTTCCAAAGCCGATGCGCCGTTGTACGTATATCCGACCGCAAAAAGCGGTACCATACCCAATGGTGTTTCCAACTTAGGTCCGCTCGGCGCAAGGGGCGCCCGAAGGGCCTTCGAAAGGAGAAAGCATGGCAGTTAAGGTTGCTATCAACGGCTTTGGCCGCATTGGTCGTCTGGCTTTCCGCCAGATGTTCGGCCACGAGGGCTCCGAGATCGTCGCCATCAACGACCTCACCTCCCCTGAGATGCTCGCCTACCTTCTGAAGTACGACTCCACGCAGGGCAACTACGCCCGCGACCACAAGGTCGAGTCCACCGAGGATTCCATCATCGT
>ERZ808240.2873-NODE-2873-length-17870-cov-12.211226_pt1 | contig 17870 bp, 18 predicted proteins | sample MGYA00521084_ERZ808240 | MGnify/ENA primary metagenome ERZ808240 (study PRJEB31516, sample SAMN03275571) | gut metagenome | biome: mammalia-associated habitat; material: feces | host: Papio cynocephalus | place: Kenya | collected 2012-08-06 ... | reverse complement strand
GTCATGCGGGCCACTTCGCGGCGGGTCTGGTCGAAGGAGGACAGGGTGATGGCCTCCGGGGTATCATCAATGATGAGGTCAACGCCGGTGGCGGTCTCAAGGGCGCGGATGTTGCGGCCCTCACGGCCAATGATGCGGCCCTTCATCTCATCGCTGGGCAGCGGAACGACGCTGACGGTGGTCTCGCTGCAGTGGTCTGCTGCGCAGCGGCTGATGGCCTGACCGATGAGGTTGCGGGCGATGCCGTCGCAGTTCTCTTTCAGGTCGGTCTCATAGGCAGCAATGCGGACGGCCTTTTCGTGGGTCAGCTCCTCATCCACCTTGTGCAGCAGTACTTCGCGGGCGTCTTCCTGGCTCAGACCGGCCAGAGTCTCCAGCCGCTCCATCTCCTTGGCGCGCAGGGCATCCACCTCGGCCAGATGTGCGTCGGCTTCCTCGTGCTTCTTTTTCAGTTCGTCTTCCCGCTTTTCCAGAGCCTCGGTCTTCCGGTCGAGGGCGGTTTCCTTCTGGTCGATGCGGTTCTCCTGCCGGCTGATCTCTGCGCGGCGCTGCTTGATCTCCTTGTCGGCCTCTGCCTTCTGGGCATCGACCTCGGCCTTCAGACGGAAGGCCTCATCCTTGGCTTCCAGAACCGCTTCCTTGCGCTTCTGTTCGGCGGTCTTGATCGCTTCGTTCACCAGCCGGGTAGCCTCGGCCTCGGCGCTGCCGATCTGGGCCTCAGCGGTCTTTTTACGGTTGTTGTAACCAATAAAATAGCCCGCAGCACAGCCGACAGCGATAGCAACGATCACGACAACGATCCATACGATCGTGGGCATCGTTCTTCACTCTCCTTAACAGTCAAATTGTTTACTTTAACAGGCAGGAGACGCTGTACGGCCGGGCTGGGGCCGCATTCAAGATCAAATTTTCAACGCAAAAGAGACAGCAGAAACAGACGCAGGGCGTTCTGCCCCTGCGGCGGTTCTGGTGACAGCTTTTCGATTTACAAGATCAGCTTATAAAAACGGGCAGATGAAGCCCCATTGAAATATCCGGTCACGGAGTGCCCAGGGCACAGCGTCTTAGTTTCCATACTACTTCTTATATTACGAAACATTTTGCGCAATGTCAAGGAGAAGTAAGGCGGAAAGCTGAAATTATTTTATATTTACTCCAGATACATCCGGCGCAGACGCATCAGTCGAGCCGGAGTCAGGCCGTATTCTGCTTCCAGATAGCTCTCGGCGCTGCCGTATCTTTCCCGCAGGGTACGGAGGACGAAGGGGCCGTCCTCAGGATGGACGCCGTACACTCCCAGATAGAAATTCTTCCGGGCCGGGTCTGCGGCGATCTCCTCGGCGTGCTCGGCCCAGGCCGCTTCGATCTCGGCTTTGCGGCAGACGTTGGACTGGACAAAATCGGCGCAGATGGTCTCATCCGACGCACCCAGTGCCAGAAGGATGAGCATGGCCGCCACGCCGGTGCGGTCCTTGCCGCCGGAGCAGTGGAAGAGCACCGGGGTCTCACCGGCTTCCAATGCGCGGAACAGCTCCTTATAGGCCTTGTTGCCGAAGAGCATATGTTCATACATGGCGTGGCTCAGGTTCACGCCGTCGTCGGGCTTTCCCTTGAGCAGGTGCTCGATGTCGTCCGGCGAGAAGGAGATCTCCCGCCCGTCATCGCCGCACAGGCCGCAGATGCGCACCATCCGGGCACCATCCGGCACATAGTCCGGGGCTTTGTCTGCCTCCACGCTGCTGCGCAGATCGAGGATGAGCCGCAGGCCCAGAGCATCCAGTTTTGCCCGGTCGGCGGCACTGGTCAGGCAGGCCGTCGTGATGCCCCGGTAGATTTGGCCCCATTTGACGTGTTTGCCCTCATCGGCCTCATAGCCGCCCAGCTCCCGGAAGTTATGTCCGCCCGCAAAATCCAGCTGGGTGCCGGGAGCGGGATGGGCCGCAGCGGGCTTTCCTGCCCCGGCACTGGACAGGACGGGCATATTATAAAAAGGTTTGGCCGGACGGCCACGGCGGGGCGGCAGGCTGGCCGCACTGCCCAGCACCTCCATCAGGTAGCTGCGCAGCAGGTCGATATAGGCCGAAGTGTGGTCGCGCCGCTGGAGCAGCGAGACGCAGAGGGGCGGCAGGTCTTCCAGCAGGACATCCCTCACCCGGTCCAGCTCCCGCCGGGCCCCCGGCTCGTACCGGGTCAGGCAGGTGCAGAGCTGCTCCTGCACCAGATAGTAGGCCTGATAGAAGCTGGGGCCGATCTCCGCGTTGGGCGCAAAGCCCGCCCGGGCGCAGGTCTCCCACAGAGGGGCAAACAGATCCTGCCGCAGGCTGGGCAGCAGCAGCCGCTGGTTCCGCAGCTCTGCCAGCGGCACGCTCTCTTTCTCCCAGAAAGGATGTCCCCGGGGCACCAGCAGGCAGGCGGGGTCGGCCCGCAGGGTAGTGCGGGCCAGCACCGGAGCCGCACAGCCCAGGTCTATCACAAGGCCGGCGTCCAGCTCTCCCTGCTCCACCCCATCGGCCACGGCGTCATTCTCCATCAGGCGGAACCGCATCTCGATGTGAGGATACTGCTGGCGGAATTTATCCAGCTGGGTCTCAAGGCCGGGCAGGTAGTCCGGCACCAGTGCCACACTGATGCCGATGCGCACCGGCTGGGCCGACTGGATCTCGGCGTGGAGCGCCGCCTGCATCTGCTGGAACTGCTCCACCACCGGCGCAGCGTGGCGCTGCAGGCTCACGCCCCGGTCGGTGAGGCTGAGCTTGTGGTGGGCGCTGAGGAAGAGCGGCCCGCACAGTTCGGCCTCCAGCGCCGAGATGCTCTGGCGCAGGGCCTGCCGGGATAAGAACAGACGCTGGGCCGCGCGGGTGTAGTTCATCTCCTCGCACAGAACCAGAAAATAATGCAGCTGGCGGATGTCCATCGTTTCCTCCTCAGAATCACAGGTATGAATAGTTAAAGAATACCGCCTTTTTCCCCGATTGTAAAGCCGCTGGGAACAAAATCCCATTCCCGGCCTGTATTGACGCCGCAGCCCCGGACGTGTAACATAAAGAAAAAGGAGGCACTGCCATGACAAACAATACACCGGCGCAGGAGGCCCGAAGCCTCGGGACGCTGTTTCTGACCTTTTTTAAGATCGGCCTTTTCACTTTCGGCGGCGGCTACGCCATGATCGCACTTCTCGAGGAAGAGTTCATCCAGCGGCGGAAGTGGCTGGACCGGGACGAGTTTCTGGACATGGCTGCCATTGCAGAGTCCACCCCCGGGCCGGTGGCCATCAACAGCGCCACCTATCTGGGCTATAAGCTGGCCGGCGTGCCCGGCGCGGCGGTCTCCACGCTGGCGGTCTGTCTGCCCTCTTTCGGCATCATCTACGCCATCTCGCTGTTCTTCGAGCAGTTCACCCGGCTCACCGTCATTGCCCATGCCTTCAAAGGCATTCAGGTCTGCGTCATCTACCTCATCTTTTCGGCAGGCGTCCGGATGCTGAAGGCACTGGACAAGACCCGCCTTTCCGTCTCCATCCTCTGGGCCGTGATGCTGGCCATGATTGGCTTTTCGCTGGCGGGAGTCGGCGTCTCCTCCATCCTGCTCATCCTGCTCAGCGGTGTGGTCGGCGTAGCCGCATGGCTGCTGTGCCGCAGAAAGGAGAAGAAATGATGCTCTGGAAACTGTTTTACACCTTTCTGGAAATTGGTGCCGTCTCTTTCGGCGGCGGCTACGGCATGATCTCTCTCATCCGGGAAAAAGTGCTCCTCAACGGCTGGCTCAGCGAGGCGGAATTTCTGAGCTTCATCGCGGTGTCCGAGTCCACCCCCGGCCCGCTGGCCGTCAATATGGCCACCTTCATCGGCTCTTCTCAGGCCGGGGTGCCGGGGGCGCTCTGTGCCACACTGGGCGTGGTGCTTCCCTCCTTCTTTATTATCCTGCTTATTGCGGCCCTCATTCACGACCTGCTGAAATATGCCGGGGTCGAGGCCTTTCTTTCCGGCATCCGTCCCTGCGTGGTGGCCCTCATCCTCTCCACCGCCGTCACCATGGGCCTGAGCACCCTGCTGGGCATCTCCACCGTGGCCGACACCCCCGCACCCGCCGGGCGGGGCATTCTCATCCTTGTCCTCCTTCTTGCCGTCCATCTGGGGCGGCAGAAGCTCAAAGGCAAAGCCCCCTCTCCCATTGCCATGATCCTGCTCTCTGCAGTGCTGGGTGCTGTTTTCTACGCATAACACTAAAATACCCGGGACCCTTTCTCAGCCATCTCTGCTCCGAAAAGGGTTCCGGGTCTTATTTATATGTCTTATATGGTACTGTTCCAGCGCGTCACTCTGCCGCTTTCCGGAAATCTGCCGGGCTGACCCCGCCTTTCTGCGCCACGACCTGACGCAGGATCTGCATGACGCCGTACTCCGTATTCGCCGGGGCGAGGAAAGGGATCTCTGTGCGGAGGGCCGCCGAACCGTTTTCCATCAGAAAACCGTACCGGGCAGCTTTCAGCATCTCGGCATCGTTGAAGGTATCTCCGAAGGCCATCATGCTCTCCGCCGGGATGTTCAGCCGCTCTCCCAGATGGAGCAAGGCCGCACCCTTGTGGACGCCGGGATTCATGATGTCGATCCAGTCTTTTCCCGCCACGGCCACCGAGAAGCGCTTTCCCCACACCGGGCCGTACAGGGTATCGAATCCCCTCTGGGAATCACCCTCCGGGAAGTAAATCGTGAACTTATCCGCCGGGGCGTCCACCTCTTCCAGCCGGGGAACATATTCCACCTTGGTGTAGAACTGCCTGAACACCTTATCATACTGCCGGAACTGCTGTTCCACATAGGCCGTTTCCAGCCCGCAGAGCACTGCAGCCTGCCCGGCATCCCGGGCCTGACCGGCCAGCGTGCGCCAGTCGGCGGCATCCATCTCCGAGACATAGAGGCTCTCGCCCCGCCAGCGGATGGCACCGCCGTTGTCCCCCGCAAAGATGATGTCATTCCGCAGGGAGGCGAACATCTCTTCTAATGTATAGAGCGGCCGGCCGCTGGCGGCAACGAAGCGGATGCCCAGTGCTGCCAGCTCCCGTATCATCCCGGCAAAGCCCGGAGGAAGCTGGCTCTGCCCGTCCAGCAGGGTGGCATCCATGTCCGATGCAATGAGGCGGATGCGATCCATACGAATCTGTTTCTCCTTAGCCCATGTAGCTGATATTCACATCGATCTGACCGCCGTAACCGGGGATGCGGGCGGTGCAGGTGCCCTGCCACATATCGCAGGAAATGGGGCTCTGGGCCACATTATAATGGGCGTTCCAGATCTTATAGCCGCTCAGCTGGCTCATATCGATCCGCTTCCGGAACCACAGGGTGGAAGCATACACACCGGGCTGATAGCCCTGTGCCTTGACTTCCTCACAGAATGCAATGGCACACTTGGTGCGGTCGGTGACGCTCAGACCGTCAGCACGGCCATTCTTGCCGCCGGAAGCCTCGGTATCAAAGTAGATGGGGTAATCCAGCTTGCGGCCATTGAGAGCCATGATGCAGCCCTGTGCCTCTTCCCGGGCCTCATTTTCATTGACAGCCTGACTGAAGAAGTAGACACCCACCTTCAGACCGGCGTTGCGGGCATTGGTGAAGTGCTGCTCGAACATGGGGTCCATGACCAGCGCACCGCTGCTGTAGCCGCGGTAGCCGATGCGGATGATGACGAACTCAACGCCTGCCTTCTTGACCTGCTCCCAGTTGATGTTGGACTGATATTTCGACACATCGATGCCGAAGGTAGCCTTCTGCTGCACACCGTTGCCATCGAAATAGTAGAGTTTATTGTCGATGCACTGGATGCCGGTCACCGGCTGATTGGTGGTCTGGTCATAGTAGTAGGTCTTGCCGCCAGCCGTCCGCCAGCCGGAATAGACCGGGGCCGGCGCGGAGCTGCTGCCGCTGCTGCTGTCATCTTTATCGCTGTCGCCCTTGCCGAAGAGAAAATTCCACAGCCAGCTCAGCAGGCCGTTCTCCTCGGTCAGGCAGGTGGTGTCGATGTCGCTCTCATCCAGCGTGCCTGCATCCAGCGCCTCCCGGATCTCCTCCGGCGTCAGCAGGATGGTGCCCTCTTCGGTATTCACCGGGAGGGTGGTCTCCTCTTCGGAGTTGGTCTCTGCGTTGGACTCCGGCTGACTCTCCGGCTCTGCGGCGGTCTCTTCTGCCGCAGGGGCACTCAAGGGGTCTTCTGCGGCCAGCGCCTCCGTCTCCTGACGCAGGCGGGGCAGACCGTTCTCCTCGTCCAGACCCGCAATGCCGCCTATCACAGAAGCTTCAGGGGCTGCGTCCGGCGTCGTCTCAGCTGCCGTATCCTCAGCAGGCGCGGCCGGAGCCTCCGGCTCTGCGGCAGGGGGTGTTTCCGGCTGGGTCTGGGCAGGCTGCGCGGCAGACGCAGCAGTGCTCTCCGATGCGGCGGGAGCCGTGTCCTTCTTTCCTGCACCGGTCTCTGTCTTTTTGTCATTTTTCTTCTTTGCGGTCGTGCTGTGGGAATCGCCATCGCTCTCCCACATCTGGGCGGAGGGCTCCACCGTCAGACCTGCCGGCTGGGACACCAGCAGGGCCGTGGTGCCAAAGCCGCCCACTGCAATAGCCAGCGCCATCACTGCCGAGGCCACCATCTGACCTGCAGCGCGGCGCGTTTTCTTTTTCGGAGTTCCTGTATCTTTCTGTTTCATTCCGCCTGCTCTGCCTCCAAGCTCTATTGTCACACGGCCCCATCTTCCGGGCCGCCGAGAATGCTGTAAGGATAGTTACACATCTATAGTATACACCCAACAGCAAGCCCCCGTCAATCTCATTTGGTGCACTTCCGGAGGGTGTTTTACCGCCGTCTTTCCACAGCACAAAACTCTCTATACGGAATACGTTCCGCCCCGCCGTATTATTGCATCCGGCACAAAAACGCAGCCCTTCTGCCTGTTTTTTGCATTTTTCTCTTGCTGTCTTGACACGTGTATGGTATTATGATGGTCATGCAGCTTTGCCGCATCATGAAATCGTAACAAGGGAAAGGCAGTATTTATGTCAAACATGAAAGATTTTCTTCAGCGGAAGGACATCGTTATCACTCCGCAGCGCTATCTCATCGAAGCTCTGGGCGCCATGGCACAGGGCCTGTTCGCCAGCCTGCTCATCGGCACCATCATCAAGACGCTGGGCCAGCAGACCGGCCTTGAAACCCTGGTAGACCTGGGCAGCTACGCCACGGCCATGAGCGGCCCTGCCATGGCCGTGGCCATCGGCTGGGCGCTCCACTGCCCGCCGCTGGTGCTGTTCAGTCTGGTGACGGTGGGCTACTCCTCCAACGCACTGGGCGGCGCAGGCGGCCCTCTGGCCGTCCTCATCATCGCCATCGTGGCTTCTGAGCTGGGCAAAGCCGTCAGCAAGGAGACCCGCATCGATATCCTTGTCACCCCGCTGGTGACCATCTTCTCCGGCGTCGGCCTCTCCATGCTGATCGCGGCCCCCATCGGTGCTGCCGCAAGCCAGGTGGGCACCCTCATCATGTGGGCCACCGAGCAGGCACCCTTCCTCATGGGCATCCTGGTCTCGGTCATCGTGGGTGTGGCCCTGACCCTTCCCATCTCCTCTGCCGCCATCTGCGCCGCTCTGGGCCTGACCGGTCTGGCCGGCGGTGCCGCTGTGGCGGGCTGCTGTGCTCAGATGATCGGCTTTGCCGTCATGAGCTATAAGGAGAACGGCGTAGGCGGCCTCATCAGCCAGGGTCTGGGCACCAGCATGCTTCAGATGGGCAACATCGTCAAGAACCCCCGCATCTGGATCGCACCCACGCTGGCCAGCGCCATCACCGGCCCTCTGGCCACCTGCGTGTTCCATCTTGAGATGAATGGTGCCGCTGTCTCCTCCGGCATGGGCACCTGCGGCCTTGTGGGACAGATCGGCGTCTACACCGGCTGGGTCAGCGACATTGCCGCCGGCACCAAAGCGGCCATCACCCCCATGGACTGGGCCGCTCTCATCCTCATCTGCTTCGTCCTGCCTGCCGTGCTCAGCGTTCTCTTCTGCGAGATCGAGCGCCGGATGGGCTGGATCAAGGACGGCGACCTGAAACTGAACTGAACCATATGAAAAAAGCCTGCCGTCGGCAGGCTTTTTTCGTTATACCACTCTTTTCCCGTCCAGCACGGCCTCTTTCAGGGTATCTCCGTCATAGACCAGCTTGAGGGAGAAATAGGGGTGTTCCTCATTCATCAGCCGGAAGAAGATCTTATCGCCCTCCCAGATGGGCAGGCTCTCCACTTTTTCCTTCGGCACCCATTCCAGCACGCCCTCCCGGCAGGCGTCGCCCTGCACCATCTCGCCTTCCCAGCCGTCGGCGGTGTAGAGGTGGATGAACTCAGTCATATTGCCGAGGATGAAGGTCAGCAGGCCCCGGCTCCGCCAGCGGGTGAGGGTCAGTCCGGTCTCTTCCCTCACCTCCCGCAGCAGGCAGTCCTCCGGGCTCTCGAACCGCTCGAACTTTCCGCCCACGCCCACCCATTTGTCGTGGTTGTAGTCGTCCTGCTTCTTGACACGGTGGAGCATCAGGTAGGCATCGTCCCGTTCCAGATAGCAGAGCGTCGTGCTGAAGATAGGATATTCCGGGTCCATAAAAGCGCCTAAATTCATGGTCTTCTCCTTTTCTCAACAGCAAAGCGCCCCGCAGATGACCCCTGCGGGGCGCTGTTATTTTTAGGTTCCTGCAACCGGCTTTATGCCTTCCGGCTCGCCCGGCCCTTGCCTGCGTTGTTCAGCTTGCGGACCAGATCATTCTGGTGCTTACGCTGGGAGGGCGTCGGCTCCGGGTCGTGCACCTCTTCCACCTTTGCCCGGGTCTGCTGGGCATTGGAGTCCACACGCTCCAGATCCCACTCCTGATTGCCGCCCGAGACGTAAGTCCAGATCTGAGCCTGTGCACCATTGGAGGTGTTCATGCCCACGAGGTCGATGTACTTGTCCGCCAGCACATTGCGGATGCGGGTGCGGCCCCCGCGGGTAGGCTCCAGCGCCCAGCACTGGCTCAGCCCGCTGGTACGGCCCCACTGATGCAGCCAGGTGCCTTCCACCACGCCGCCCAGTGCCAGGTCGATCATCTTGCCGGTAAAGCGGTTCTGGATGCGCCAGCGGCCCTCGCCTGCGTCCACGAACTTCCACTGCTGCCACGGATGGCCTGCGTAATCCCACAGACGGATCGCAGCGCCGTTCTCCGTGTTGAAATTCTTTACTTCCAGCACCTTTCCATTGGGGGCTTTGATGAGGTAAAACTCATTTTCCGATAATACGACCTGCGATGCCTTTGCCATAACTGCGATCTCCTTTCAGCAAAGATTTTTACTGCCCTTATTATAGCGCATTCCAGTTTGGGCAGCAAGAATAGTTTTTCATAATTTTTGTTGATTTCTTTATACATTTTGACCGTTCTGCTGAATTATTTCTCTTTCTGTCAATCTTCGCGTTCCACTTTCCGGCAACACTTGTATCCATCTGACGCACGGTCTGACAGCCCTATCGTTTTCTTTCCGTTTTCCACTGTTTTTACAGTACGGACAACACACCTGTTTTGGGCCCATTTTCCGCCCCAAAAGAGGCAAATCGTTCTCCGCCCAAGGCCAATTCAGGGCAATGACTTCATGTTTGTAAAGTAAAGCAAATCCTTGTGCTTTACTTTAATGATAGATATTGTATTTCAGAATGCGCTTTAATTTGTTTCACGTTCTGCGCTATTGACTTTATATCGTAACAGGTGTATAGTAAAGTCACAGGGAGCAGGGAATGCCCCCGGAACCACGAACTTCAGGCTTCGGCCTGTGAGAAAAATATAGGAGGTTTGACTATGTATTACTACATTCTGGGCTGCGGTATCGCTTGTGTCGTTCTCTTCGGCATCGACAGCATGGAGACGGTATGCGTCAAGCCGGCCGAGATGATTGGCAAAGTTCTTCTTTGGCCTGTCACCCTGATGGAAGCAGTTGTCCGTTACAGCTCCACTCATCACAACTTCAAGGCTGCGCTGTAACACGCATCACGTCGCAGGACGTCCATAGCAGTTTGCGCTTTTAACGCACAAGCAGCATCCGCAAACTGCATATCGCAAATATGCCGTTTTGTGAGACGTTATTTGTGAAAATTGCGATAAAAAGCCATCAAGGCTGCCGTACTCATTCCGGGTACGGCAGCCTTTTTGCTTTACACTCAGGGGCCGGATGTGATACACTATCTTCAAAGGCAGTGCGGGGCATCCCAGCCTGCCGCTATCATGTTGTGCGCGTCTGAGCGCGATTTTTCAGGAGGATTATGAAACCGGATTACAAACTGGTCGCCAAGGCCAAATACATTCACATGACCGCCGACCTCGCCAGTGAGCTCTGGCACGAGGTCTACAAGCGCTACTTCCCCGCAAAGCAGCTGGACGCCCTGGTGGACAGCCTGCAGAGTGCCGATGCCATCGAGGAGGACATCGATAACGATGTGAACTACTTCCTCGTGTTCCTGGGCGATAAGCTCATCGGCTACTTTGCCTGGAAGATGGAGAACACCTCGCTCCACCTGCTCCATCTCTACCTCAAGCCGGAATACCGCGGCAAGGCCATCGGCCGGGACATCGTGGCATCCTGCGAGCGCCTGGCCCGTGGCGAGGGCCGTGGCCGGGTGTGGTGCGGTGTGAACGCCCGCATCCTGCCGGTTCAGCAGTTCTTCAAGGCAAAGGGCTATCGTGCCCTCGGCCCTGCCGAGAGTGAGGGCGGCATCGACCGCAACGAGCTGATCTTTGAGCACATGCTGTAAAAAGACAGGAATTGACCATTGCTTTTTTCCCGGATTTGTACTACACTAAAGTAGTGTATTGAAGTGCCCGGAGGCGGGCAGACATCATTGAATGATCGGGGAGGAACCGCTTATGGCTAAGGACCATCCGACCGGAAAATCCGGTCTGTACGCCGCTTTTCTGGAGCTTGAGACGCCGGAGGAGTGCTACCGCTTCCTGCAGGACGTATGCAGCTATGCAGAACTGAGCGCCATGGAGCAGCGCTACAACATCGCGGAGAAGCTCATGCGCAAGCAGAGCTACACCAGCATCATGGGCAACATCGGCGCATCCAGCGCCATCATCAGCCGGGTGAGCCGGGTGCTGAGCCGGGATGACAGCGTCCTGCGCCGCATTCTGGAAAAGAACGGCACCTCTGCTGAGGAATGAGGTCTCATTGACCGCCGCGCACTGCGGGCCGGGACTGCCCCGCCTGCGGTGCGTTTTTTCATTATAATAAGGAGTGAATTTATTATGAGCAAAGCTGTTCTGTTTTTTGCCGATGGTACCGAGGAGTGCGAGGCCCTGCTGGTGGCCGACCTGCTCCGCCGCGCCAAAGTTGAGGTCATCATCGCTTCTGCCATGGGCCGCAGAGCGCTGGTGAGCAGCCACGGCATCCACCTGAACGCCGATGCGCTGGCCGAGGACCTCGACTACAGCGATGTGGATCTGGTGGTCCTGCCCGGCGGCATCCCCGGCACCCCCAATCTGGCCGCAAACAAGACCGTCACCGACACCTGCACCGCCTTTGCCAAGGCCGGCAAGAAGGTCGCTGCCATCTGCGCTGCCCCCAGCATCCTGGCCGGGCTGGGCCTGCTGGAAGGCAAAAACGCCACGGCTCACGCCGGTTTTCAGGACAAGCTGGGCGGTGCCATCGTCCACGACGAGGAAGTGGTGGTAGACGGCAACATCACCACCAGCTACGGGCTGGGCGGTGCCATCCCCTTTGCACTGGAACTGGTACGCCAGCTGGCAGGCCCTGCTGAGGCCGACCGCATCCAGAAGGCTATCGCCTATCGGCACTAAAAAATCACCTGCTATTGACAAAATCGCTTTCTCAGAATATAATGAAATTGAAAACAAACAACTTGAGTGTTTGTTCGAAGCGATGAAATGCCGTGCCCGTCAAGGGGTGACTGCATGGAGCTTCTTACAGGGGGTTGCACAGATTCCACAACTTGACTGAGGCAGCATCCGCTGTTGAAAGAAAATGTGCTGCGGGAGTTCGTTGCTGAACTTCCGCATTTTTTATTCTATTGCTTCAAAGGATGTGGATGAATGGACCTTTTGATGCTGTGTGCCCGGAAATACGCGGAACTCTGCTTTCATACATACGACTGCACCGTTGCCCGGAAGAACACAGCCTTTGACCTCCATTTCACCTTTTCCCCTTATGAGTTCCGGCACCTGGCCGGTCTTCACCGGCTGGAACACCCACGTCTCCGCAGCAACTCTGAGCGCGTGTTCAAGGATATCCTTGCAGGCAGCCTTACGTTAGCTGACCTTCGTCAGGCCGATAACTGGAACGCTGAAAGCGAAAAATTCCTTTCCCGACTGGAGGCACTTTCCCAGCTCGACATCCTCATGGACGGGTTTCTACAGCTTTATGGCTTTTCGGGTGAAAAGCTCGCCGCCCAAACGCCCCCTCTGCACACAAAAATCGACGCCGATTATCTCATCAAATTTCAGCTTCCTTCCGGAATCACCTTTTTCTTTTCTGTCAAGCAGCGGGATTTCTATTGTGGGCGTTCTCTTTTTGTCAACAACGACCGGGATTACACGCTAGGACAGACAAAATTCACCCTGCTTGAAAAGACAAGAACCGACCAACGGACAGGAGAGCAGCTCCTGCTCTATCGCCGCAGTACCTATCAAAAATAAAGGAGGAACTTTTTATGCGTTTCATCACCTGCCGTCTGCCCGACGGCATGGAAGACCCGGCCATCCTCTCGGCCGATGGCCGTCAGGTCTGGCCCCTGAGCTGGCTGGGTCTGTCCTACGAGACCTTATCCGACGCCATCCCCTTTCTGACCCCGCAGGTGCGGGCCGGGCTTTCGCTGGCCATTGTCGGCATCCCGGCTCTGCCCATCGAGGCGGTCACGCTGGAAAGCCCCATCCCCTCTCCGGCACAGGATGTCATCTGTCTGGGCATCAACTACATGGCCCATTCGGACGAGGCCGAGAAATACTCTGCTGACGCCTTTGCGACCCAGCACCAGGACGCCATCTACTTTTCCAAGCGGGTGACGCGGGCTGTGGCCGACGGCGGCTTCATCGAGGCCCACACCGACCTTGTGAAAAAGCTGGACTACGAATGTGAGCTGGCCGTAGTGCTGGGCAAAGACGCCAAAGACGTGCCCGCCGGACAGACGAAAGACTATGTGTTCGGCTACACCATTCTCAACGACGTCTCCGCCCGGGATGTGCAGACGGCCCACAAGCAGTGGTATTTCGGGAAGAGCCTCGACGGCTTCACCCCCATCGGCCCCTGCATCGTGACGTCCGACGAATTTGAGAGCTACCCGCCCAAGCTGCCCATCCGCTGCTATGTCAACGGCGAAAAGCGGCAGGATTCCAACACATCTCTACAGATCTTCGACATCGACCATGTGATCGCAGAGCTTTCCCAGGGCATGACCCTCAGGGCCGGCACCATCATTGCCACCGGCACCCCGGCAGGCGTGGGCATGGGGATGGAGCCACCCCGGTTCCTCGTTCCCGGCGACGAAGTGCGCTGCGAGATCGAGGGCATCGGCACCCTGACCAACAAAGTCCGCTGAGACTTTATCGTCCGTTTCGTATTATTTACTCACATTTATACTATACCGCATCATTTTTGCATGAATCAGGCTTTTGTTCATAAACAATTCATAATAAATTCATTTTTAATTCATGCATCTTCGGTATATGTATGGCATCCAGGGCGCAGGATGCGCCGAAACCTGAGCAAACTCCATGTCAGCCGCCCGGCGGGCGGCAAAGGAAAGGAATCATAAGCTATGAAAATTGGTTTTTGGGAACTCGTGGTCATCGTGGTCATCGCGTTCGTCTTCATCGGCCCTGACCAGCTGCCCGTCTACGCCAAAAAGCTGGGCAAGCTGCTCCGCGAGCTGAAGAAGTACACCGGTGCCGCTTCCGAGGAGCTGCAGAAGAACGTGGTGGAGCCTCTGAATGAGATCCAAGCCCCCCTCAAGGAAGCTGTCGCCCCCCTGACCGACATCAAGAAGGACATCGATAACAGCGTGAAGGACGTCACCAAGAGCTTTACCGGCATTGGCAAGACCAGCAAGGAAGAGGCTGCCAAGGAAGCCGAAAAGGCCGAGGAAGTGGCCGAGCTGGATGATGTGGAGGAGCTGCCTGAGGAACCGAAGGCCGAAGCTCCTGCTGCAGAGAAGCCTGCCGAGGCCCCCAAGGCTGAGGAAAAGCCTGCTGAGCCGGTGAAGGCTGAGGCCCCCGCTGAGGAAAAGGCCGCAGCCCCTGCAGAGGCAGCTCCCGCTGCGGAAGCCGCTCCTGCCGCCGAGGCCGCACCGGCCGAAGAAGCAAAGGGCTGACCTGCGCCTTTGCCCCACACTGATGCACCCGCGCCCGCGGTTGCCAAATACATTGTAATCAGCCCGCCCTGCGGCGCGGCAAAGTAAAAAGGAGATTTTTATTATGCGTATTGGTACTAACGAGCTGCTTATCATCCTGGTCGTCGCTCTGCTGATCTTTGGACCCAAGAACCTGCCGAAGCTGGGCAAGATGTTCGGCAAGACCATGAACAACTTCAAGAAGGGCATGGAGGAGTCTGACGACGAGGACGATACCACCACCGCCAAGGCCGAGACCAAGACCGAGAAGAAGAACGACGAGGAGTAATCTGTGGCTACGAACGTAAAGCGCAAAAAGAAAGCCGATGTCGTGCCTGACGACGGCAACATGACGCTGACGGGCCATTTGAAGGAGCTGCGCAACCGCCTTATCGTCTGCGCAGTGGTGTTCGTGATCGCCGTTGTGGTCACGCTGGCTTATGCCGACCGCCTCATCGACCTGCTGACTGCCATGGGTCAGGGTTATTATACCTTCGTGTCCATCGCCCCGCAGGAGAAGCTGATGCAGTATTTCCGCGTCTCTCTGCTGGCTGCTGTGGTGGTCACGGTGCCTGTGGCGCTGTATCAGGTGTACGCCTTTGCAAAGCCCGGCCTGAAGAAGAGTGAGACCTTCTTCCTCAAGCTGGTCATCCTGCTGGGCCTGGCCCTGTTCGTGGTGGGCGTGCTGTTCGCCTATAAGCTCATGATGCCCTTCATGCTCCGTTTCCTGAGCACCGGCATCGAGGGTGCGGACTACATCCAGACCACCACCAGCATCGAGAGCTATGTCAGCCTCTGCCTGACCATGTTCATCATCTTCGGCTGTGTGTTCGAGATGCCTCTGGTCACCATCATCCTGTCCAAGATGGGCATCGCAAACCCCGAGCTGCTCAAGAAGGGCCGCGGCATCGCCATCGTGCTCATCTTCTTCATCGCAGCTGTGGTCACTCCGCCGGACATCGTGTCCCAGTGCATGGTCGCCATCCCCATGGTGCTGCTCTATTTTGTCAGCATCTTCCTGAGCAAGCTTTTCTACAAGCCCCGCTCTGAAGAAGACGAGGACGAAGAAGAAGAGGACGACACCGAGGAATAAGCCCTCATCATTCCGTCATGCAGCGCACTCTGCTTTTGCAGGGTGCGCTTTTTCTGTTGCGGTCAGAAAAAATCAACGCAGCATCTTTGCGCTGTGTGACAGAGCGCTGCTGCCGTCGCATCAAAAAGCAGGTTCACTCTATTTTGACCATTTTGACAAAAAACGAATTTTATTTCCGTCCGATTGCATAAAAACCGGCCCAGCCCCTGCTCTTTTGGCCCAGAGTATGTTATACTGTTATCCATGAGAACCGGCGGACGACCGCCGCAGAAAAAGGGGTAAATGAGTCATGAAAGAATATGCATTCGGCATCGACCTGGGCGGCACCACGGCCAAGGTCGGCCTGTTCACCACCTCCGGCGAACTGCTGGAAAAATGGGAAGTGCCCACCGACACCTCCAACGCCGGTGAGCACATCCTCGAGAACCTTTCCAAGGCCATCCTCGGCAAGATGAGCGAGAAACATCTGGCCGCTGAGCAGGTGGAGGGCGTGGGCATCGGCATCCCCGGTCCTGTGCTGGACTCCCGTGTGGTGCCCATCGTCTGCGCCAACCTGGGCGGCTGGGGCAAGCGGAATGTCTCTGAGGAACTGGGTGCCCTGCTGGGCGGCATTCAGGTGCTGGTGGGCAATGACGCCAACGTGGCCGCTCTGGGCGAGATCTGGATGGGCTGTGCCAAGGGCTGCCGCAGCGCTGTCATGGTCACACTGGGCACCGGTGTCGGCGGCGGCATCATCGTCAACGGCAAGGTCATCGACGGTGCCCACGGTGCAGGCGGCGAGATCGGCCACATCACGGTCAACCGCCACGAGACTGCCACCTGCGGCTGCGGCAAGCATGGCTGTCTGGAGCAGTATTCCAGCGCCACCGGCGTGGTCCGCTGCATGAAGAAGCTGCTGGAAGAAGAGCCTGACACTGCCTGCGTGCTGCGGGGCAAAAACTTCGAGGCCAAGGACGTCTTCGACGCTGCCCGCAGCGGCGACGCGCTTGCTGCCCGCGAGGTGGACGAGATGACCGACACCCTCGGCATGGCACTGGCCAATGTGGCCAACACGGTAGACCCCGAGATGTTCATGGTAGGCGGCGGCGTGGCCCGGGCCGGCGACGTGCTGTTTGCCCCGCTGCGGGAGCACTTCAAGACCTACGCCTTCCCCTCCTGCCGCGAGACCCCCATCGTGGCCGCAACGCTGGGCAATGACGCCGGCATCTATGGTGCTGTCCGTCTCATCGTGGGCGAATAATTCTATTTGATTTTCCTGTAAACAAAAAACCGGAAACGACGGCTGTCGCTCCCGGTTTTTTCGTTTCTTAAGAAATTTTTGCTGGATCCTGCGGGGACCATTCCAATCACAGGGTATCTTCCCCAGGCAGCTGGTTCCACAGGCGGTAATAGACGCCCTTCTTTGCCAGCAGCTCGTCGTGGGTGCCTGCTTCCTCGATGCCCTCTGCACCCAGCACGAGGATACGGTCGTAGTCCTTGATGGTGGTCAGGCGGTGGGCAATGGTCAGAGTGGTACGGCCATGGGCCAGTTTCTCAAGGCTCTGTCCCACGATGATCTCACTCTCGTTGTCGAGGGCGCTGGTGGCCTCGTCCAGGATCAGGATGGGCGGGTTCTTCAGGAAGACCCGGGCGATGGCAATGCGCTGTTTCTGGCCACCCGAGAGTTTGACGCCCCGTTCACCCACATAGGTGTCGAAGCCGTCTTTCAGGGCGCTGATAAAGCGCTCTGCACCAGCCAAACGGGCCGCTTCGATGATCTCTTCCCGGGTCGCGCCGGGCTTGCCGTAGGCGATGTTATCCGCCACAGAGCCGCTGAAGAGGTACACGTCCTGCTGGACGATTCCAATATCCTCCCGCAGGCTCTTGAGGGTGACTTTCTGGATGTCCTGCCCATCGATATAGATGTGTCCACCCGTCACCTCATAGAAACGGGGGATGAGGCTGCAGAAGGTCGTCTTGCCGCCGCCGGAGGGGCCGACCAGTGCTAGACGCTCGCCCGCCTTGATGTCCACGCTGACATGGTGGAGAACACGGTTGTGGTCATCCGGGTACTCGAAGCTCACATCCTCGAACCGGATGGCACCGGGGCCGGGCTGCAGGGGCTTGGCGTCCGGAGCGTCGTGGATGACAACGGGGGTATCCATGATCTCGGCAAAGCGCTCGATGCCGGTCATGCCCCGCTGGAACTGCTCCGCGAACTCCACGATGCGGCGGATGGTAGCGATAAGGGTGGTGACGTAAAGCATATAGGCCACGAGGTCGCCGGCGGTGATCTTGCCGTACACCAGCGACAGACCACCTGCCAGAATGACCACCAGATACATCAGGCCGTCGAAGAGGCGGGGGGGGGGGGTGAAAGCCGCCCTGGCGGAGTAGCCCAGCGGTTG
>ERZ808240.2870-NODE-2870-length-17874-cov-52.465346_pt1 | contig 17874 bp, 16 predicted proteins | sample MGYA00521084_ERZ808240 | MGnify/ENA primary metagenome ERZ808240 (study PRJEB31516, sample SAMN03275571) | gut metagenome | biome: mammalia-associated habitat; material: feces | host: Papio cynocephalus | place: Kenya | collected 2012-08-06 ... | reverse complement strand
CAATCTCCCATTATCTCTGTCTTTCAGAGCAATAATCGCATGCAGAGATGCAGGAGAACTGGAGGATTTGGATGTTTTTAACCTCACCAGCCAATTTGAACGCAGGAGATATCTCACGCAGAGATACGCAAAGGCACGCAGAGTAGGAACTCCGAGGGGCGGCAAAAGGCTCCACTACCGTTTCGCCGCCGGCTTCGTACGCTCCGCCCACAACCAACGGTAGGGGTAATTTAACCGTGTAGAGAATGTAGAAAATGCAGAACCAGGAGGGGCCTTGGACCGTCCAGCGGTAGGGACCGCAGTCCCCTGCGGTCCGCCCGCCCCAACCAGACCGCGAAGCGGTCTATCTAAAAGGCTGTTCGCCTTTATTCGTGAGCGGAACCCGCGGAGCACTCAGGCGAAGCGTTAGCATAGCCTTTGTTGCTCCTCGGAGTTTCTTCTACATATTCTACATTCTCTGCACGGTTAACCCCCGATAAGCTCCCCCTCTCTGCGTGCGCTGCGGCTCTGCGTGAGATTTACCCTCTCTCTCTCCCCCGGCCGCGTCGCCGGTTTTACACTTTTTACCCCACGTCTTATCCAAAATATGGTATAATAATGCCGTTTTCGTTGAGATGAACGGCGGAAGAGGCCGTCCATCTCTGAAAGACAGAGAACCGGGGATAAAGGGAAATACCGGGAAAAGACGGGCGGGGTTCCTCAAGCGGCCAGGGTTTGCGTCCGCCCGCTAGACGGCGGACGCGGCGGTTTGGTCGGCGATCGGGTGTCTCGCCCGGGCCTCAACCTGCGATTTTCAACATAAACTTCCAGCAGGGCGGGCGGGATTTTGGTATAATAGAGACATGACGAAAGCATGGAGCATTTTACCCGAGGAATGGAAACCCATTCTGGCCGCGCGCGGTTTGAGACCGTTCCGGGCGGATCAGATTTTGCAGGCGCTCTACCGGGATTACATCTCGGACTGGAACGGCGCGACAACCTTGCCGAAGGACCTTCGCGAGACGCTCGCGCGGGAGTTTCCGTTCACGCCCGTGGAATGCGCGGACGTCACCGTCTCGTCGGACGGGACACGCAAGCTGCTGCTCAAGTATGCGGACGGAAACTGCGTCGAAACGGTGCTGATTCCGGCGACGGGCCGCTTTACGCAATGCATTTCGACGCAGGTGGGCTGCGGCATGGGGTGCGCCTTCTGCGCTTCGGGCTCGCGCGGCGTCGTCCGCTCGCTCACGGCGGACGAAATCGTCGCGGAATATCTCGCGGGACGCAAATTCGGCGAAATCACAAACATCGTCGTCATGGGCATGGGCGAGCCCTTCGCCAACTACGACGAGACGATGCGCGCCCTGAAACTCATCAACGCCGGGAAAGGCCCCAATCTCGGCGCGCGGCACATCACCCTTTCCACCTGCGGCGTCGTGCCGGGCTTCGCCCGCCTCGCGGCGGAAGGCATCCAATTCGAGCTCTCCGTCTCGCTCCACGCGCCGAACGACGAACTGCGTTCCCGTCTCATGCCGGTGAACAGGCGCTGGCCGATCGACGAACTTCTCGCCGCCTGCGCGGACTATACGCGGCGGACCAAGCGCGTCATCACCTTCGAATACACCGTGATCGCCGGCGTCAACGATTCGCGCGCCTGCGCCGAAGAACTGGCGCGTCAGGTCCGCCGCGTGCCGATGGCGAAGGTCAACTTGATCCCGCTCTCGCCCGTCGCGCACCGTCCGGACTTCCGCACGCCTTCCGAGGCGACGCTCCTCATGTTCCTGGACGTGCTCATGAAGGCGGGCGTGCAGACGATGCTGCGGCGTTCGCGCGGGAAGGACGCGAACGCCGCCTGCGGCCAGCTTCGCCTGCGCGACCTGGACGCGCGGCAGGAGCCCGCCCCCGGCGCACGGCCGGCTAGGCCAGCGACTTCGACTTGAGTTTCTTCTCCGCGCGCGCCCCGAGCTTGATGATCCGGTTCACGGGGCCTTTGACGCTCTGCCCCGTTCCCTCGGTGTTCGCGAGCTGCAGGGCGCGGGAAAGGCTTTCGCGGCTCGCGCCCAATTGCCTGTCGGCCTGCTCGAGCGCGGCGAAAAGCGCGTCCACACGACTGACGAGAAGCGACGCCTCGTGGATGATCTCCTTCGTGTTGCGCTCGATCTGGAACTGGGACCAGGCACGGCTCACAAGCAGGAGGAAACCGAGAAGCGTATGGGGGGTCACCAGCACGACGCGCTCCTGGAAGGCGAAGTTCACGAGCGAAGGATCCTCTTGCAGAGCCGCCTCCAGCGCGGCTTCGCACGGCACGAACATCGCCGTCAAGGGCACGTATTTGTAGTCCGGGAACGCCGCCGGCGCCGCAAGGGACGGATAATCCTTCTTCGCCAGTTCCTGGATGTGCGCGCGCACGCTCTGAACGTGCTTCTTGAGTTCCGCCTCGCGTTGGGCGCCCTCCTCCAGCTCGCACGCCGCGGCATAGTTCGTCCAGCTCATTTTCGAGTCCACGACCAGAATCCGTTCGCCGACATGGTCGATGACGAGCGCATCGGGAATCTTGCCCTGGACCCCCGTCTGCAAAAGGTAATGCCGGCCTTCCTGGAGCCCGAACGAGTCCAGAAGCGCCTTGAGGATGTTCTCGCCCCATGTGCCCTGCCGCTTGTTTGCGCCGCGCATCGTCTCGCGGAAAGTCCGCGCATCCTGCCCGAACTGGTCCGCGGCCTTTTGCATGGAGGAAAAGAAATCGTCCAGCTTCGTCGCGATCTTGGTCTTGTTGGCCAGCGTCTCCTTCTGCAAGGCGTCGATTTGCGCACTCAGGGGTTCCAGCAGCTTGCGGTTCTTCGCGGCAAGCTCCTCCTCGCGAGACTTGAGCGCGGCGTTCGCCGTCTGCGAGACTTCCGCCAGAAGTCCCTGCAGGGACGCTTGGAGCGTGCGTGCTTTCTCGTCCTGCAGGCGCGCCGTCTGGGCGCGTTCCTGGGCGCGCGCGGCGCGTTCGTAGTCCAGCTCCAATTCGGCCTTCGCGAGGGCGCGGCGAAGTTTGTCCGACCGGACCATTCCCACGCAGACGGCGATCAGCGCACCCAGGACGAAGCCGACCAGTCCGCAGAGGACGCCTAGACCGAGCCCCCCCATCAGACGGACGTCCTCTCCAGAAGCCCCGTCGTCCACTCGCCGTAGACCTTGCGCGACACCTCGGCGAAGCCCAGGGCGGCAAACGCGGCGAGCACGTCCGGATACAGCTCGTCCAGGATGCCCGAGACGACCAGGCGTTTGCGCGCGTAGCCGGCGATTTCCCCGGCAAACGCAATCAGAAGCGGGCCCAATATGTTCGCGACGACGAAGTCGGCCGGCTCAAAGGGCTTTTCCGGCGGCGGCGGCGCCTTTCCCTGCAAAGCCAGATCGGGATAGATTCCCTTGGCGGCTTCCACCGAGGCGTCCAGCGTCAGCCGCCCGCCGCCCAGGGCGAAGACGCGATAGTCGACCGCGACGCCGTTCAGCGCGGCGTTCTCCCGCGCGGCGGACACGGCCTCTTCGTCTATGTCGAACCCGGCGACGGGACGGTACCCCAGCTTCGCCGCGGCGATGGAAAGGATGCCCGAGCCGCAACCCATGTCCAGGAAGGACTGCGCAGGCTCCCCCGCCGCCTCGTCTATATACTCGAGACACGCCCGGGTCGTCTCGTGCTTGCCCGTGCCGAACGCGAGCCCCGGGTCCAACGTCACCGCGACACCGCCGGATGGTTCCGGCTCCCAGGGCGGTCGCACCACGAGCCGCTTGCCGATGCGCTCCGTGGTGAAATGGCGGCGATACGAAAGCTTCCAGTCTTCATCCGGTATCTCCGCATATTCGATCGCGCAATCGCCCGCCCCGACAAGCCGAAGCGCGGCGGAAAGCGCCGCGCGCGCGGCGTCCGTCTGCGCCTTGTCGGGATAGTAGATTTGGATTTGCGGGCGCTTCTCCTCGATGTCGCGGTAGGATGACAAAACGAAATCCCCTCCATCGAAAACTTCGAAGAGGGGATTTTCAAACCGTTCGTCTACGGAGCAGAACAGTTTGTTCATCGGCTTTACTTCGCCGCGGCTTTCGCGACAAGCTTCTTGACGACCGTCGGACGCTGCACGAGCACGCGCACGTCCTCGTCGCCCATAAGCTTGACTTCTTCTTCCTTCATGCCGAACTTGACGAGACGACGGCGCTGCGCCGCGCACTTGCGCGCCTTGGCGGCGGGCGTCTTGCACGGACGGACGTGAGATTCCTTGCGGAGTGTACGACCTGTACCCATTTTTTGACCTCTTCTTCTTTCTTACAAAGTTGAAATGTCCTCATATTATACCGAATCCGCCGCGGAAATGCAACATCAAAAGTTCCGTTATTTCCTGTCCGCGGTTTGCCCCCCGTCGCGGCAGGGGCCTTATCTCCCGTCTGCATGCTCCGGCTCCACATTTCGGCACGGATGCCCCGCCTCTCCCGTTCTCCCGATCTTGCCGGCCGAAGGGCGGATGCTTGTCGAGGCCGGCCAGGGCAAGACCGAACAGACCTTCCAGCGAGGCGCCTTCGCACCGGATGCGGCAACGCAGACCCGACCGGACAATTTCACCAGGCGCCTTCGCCCTCTTTTCGCGTTTACGCGCCAAATGCCGCGGGAACGGGCAAACAAAGCCGCCCCCTAGAGACCCAGACGGAAGACCAGCATCGTCCCTTTCCCAGGCGCGGACTCGACCGTCATGCCGCCCCCGAGTTCCGTAATGCGGCGTTCCATGGTCTCGAGCCCGTAATGCCCGCGGGACGTCGCCGCGGCGAGATCGAATCCGCAACCGTCGTCCGAAACGGTCAGGAGCATGTCCTTCGGGCGGAAGGCGATCTCGACGACAACGGATTTGGCCGCGCCGTGGCGAATCGCGTTGCCGACCGCTTCCTGCAGGATGAGAAGAAGCGCCAAGGCGACACGCCGCACGACTTTCCGCTCCGTTCCCTTGCACAGGATGGTCACGACACCCTCCCAATGGGGCATGCGACGCGCGGCGAACCGGAAGAGGTCCGGCAGCGATTCGGGGCCCTCGCTTTCCTCGTTCAGCGCCCACAGCGTGGCGCGCAGCCCGTTTTGGGTGTGCTGCAGGGCGTCCTGCACCTTCTCGAGCTGGGCGCGACACTTGTCCGCTCCGCCAGGCAGATAATTGAACGCCGCCTTGAGACGGAACATCGCGCCGGCCAGATACTGCTGGAAGCCGTCGTGCAAATCCGCCGCGAGGCGCAGGCGTTCCCTCTGGACCGCGAGCGCCTCGATCCGCGCCGTTTCGCGTGCGCGAACGGATTCCGCGAGCTCCGCCGAACGCTTCGCCACCATGCGGCGCAACGACAGTATCCAGACGACCAGAAGGAGAGACAGCGCCCCCAGCGAGACGAGCAGCGCACACAGGCGGCGCAAGGTCCAGAATGGCGCACGCTCCACAAGGACGACATCTTCCGTCGACGAAGGAATCAATTCCACGTTCTCGATGCGGCGGCGTTCGCCCGTATCCATGTTCACGATGGAGGTATAGGCGAGCGCACCCGTCACCTGCACGCGCGCGCCCAGCCTGAGCCAGTCGGGGAGGTCGCCTTCCAGGGGAACGGGAAGCTCCACCTGCAGATTGCACGCGCCCTCGCCCACGAGCAGCTGTGTCGTCTTCTGGCGGCGATTGACGTCCCGCAGAAGCCCTTCCGTCACGAAGACGGCGCCATAGAGATCGATATCGCCGAAATAGCCGAGGCGGCGAAAGAGCGCCGGAATCGAGAGCGGCTTCGGGGGAGGAGGCGGCGTCTTGCCGTGGCGGACGACAAGCTCCTCCGTATCCAGCCGGCGCTTTTCGGAGAGTTCGCGCGTGCCGCGGGCGGTCAGCGCCGTGCCGCGCGCGAGGGGAACCTGTGCGGGATTCTCGATGCGCCAGGTCTTGCCGGCTTCGTCGCAAACAAAGCAGAACGGCAGGTCCGGCCGCGCGAAGGTCACGACCCCCGTGACGTTCGTCAGCGCGGCCGCGAGCAGGAGCGCCGCGAACATGGATCAGTCGGCCAGCTTTTCGTATTCCTTGCCGTCGAAGGAGATGTCCTTGCCCTCGCAGAGCCATTGCGTCAGATCCTTGAGCTGCGAATCGCTCAAACCGCCTTTCGGCTGGCGCAACTTCTCGACGTGCCCGTCCACAAACACGACATGGGCGCATTTCTCGCCTTTGCCGGCTTTATGGTTGAAGCCGATGACATCGCCTTCCCAGTACTGCAACTCGCTGTCGTTGTACTTCGACCTGGAGGTGGAGGGTGCGTAGTTTCCGTTTACCGTGCCGTCGAAGGGCATTTCCGCGAAAAGCAGACGCCGGTCCGCGCGCGTGACGCTCTTGTACTTCCAGCCGCTGACGGACGGGCTCATCACGTAGCTCCAGAGCGGGCGGAACTTCGGCGCGACCGCCTCAACATGTTCCGGGCAGACGTAGGCCGAGCTCGTCCCCGACAGATACTTCCACAAGACGCCGTTCGTCAGGCTGTAGATGCGATCCGTCTCGCTTTCGTGGTAGGTGCCGATTTCCGTGCCGCTGGCTTCGTTTTGCGAGGGGAATATTCCGCTCGACAGCCAGCTCACCCAGCCCGGCGTTTCGTAGTACCACTTGCCGTCTTCGGAGAGATAGGAACCCGAGCTGGAGCACACCATCCAGGTCGTCGCGGAGCTGTACAGCTGGCTCGCGCTCGCGAGGTTCTTGAGGTTCGTCAGACACTTCGCCGCGCGGGCGGACTCCGACGAGCCCGAGAACGAGGCGATCAAAACGCCGGACAGAATGCCGATAATGCCGATGACGACGAGAAGTTCGACCAACGTAAACGCTTTTTTCATGTTTTACTCCAGGTTCTTGTAGAAGAGCACGCGCGTCGCGTGCGGATAGCCCGTGCAGTCCGTGCCCGTGTTCCCGACCGCATTCGGATCGCGCCAGACAAGCGCCACGGCGCGCCCGCCCAACTGCGGCGGGGTCGCCCCCGCCGCGGCGCCGCCCATCATGAGCGGCTCCGCCCGCACGAAGACGAGGAACAGCTGCTGACGCACCGCGAAGCACTCGCGCCAGAAACCGTACAGGAATTCGCGATCCGCCTTGTAGAGCCGTGCATTGCCGAGGTCGATGCCGCCCAGCATGTTCGGCTCCGCATCGTTCATCAGGTCCGCCAAGATCTCGTCCCAAGGCTTGGAGGCGTAGTTGTTGCGCACCTCCTGGCGGAACATGTCGGCGAACGACTCCAGCACGTCGCGGGAAATCTGCGCGGCGGGCTCCTGCGAATTGGCCTCGGACCAGGCGTATTTCGCGTTGAAGCCGGCGACATCGCCATAATAATTCCCCGCACATTCGCTGACATTGCCGGAAACGTTCGTGGAAGCGCGCTTCCAGTCCAAAGGCGTATTCGCGAAAACGCCGCGCAGGACTTCGATATTGTCGGTGTAGGGATTCACCTTCTGCCCCTGGTAGCTCGCATGGAACAGGAGGTTCGACTCCAGGTTGACCGGGTCGTTGAACATCGGGTCGTAGTTCTTCCAAAACCGCCCCTTGTGGCACGTATTCTCCCGGCTTGCCGGCAACGACGTCCCGCCGCCCGGGACCTCCAAAACGCCACGGATTCCATTATTGGGGCCCAATTCCGTCACCCGGGGCAGGTTGGCGAGCTCATAGAGGCTTTGCAGATACCCGGCGTCGCTCGTCGCGAAGAAAATATCGTTCCCGGAATCCCCGTTCGCATTGCCGTTCGCCGTCTTCCAGGCGTCCCGGTTGCAGGCGTTCCCCGACTGGAACCAGTTCTCCGGCGCGTAGTTGTAGCGCGGATCGGCGACGAAATACGCGCTGTCCGCGACGGAGACATCCACGCCTTCCGAGCAAAACTTGTTGAGCTCCGCAAGCGAAGACAGCGGCATCTTCGCCATGCCGGCGCTCGAGCCCGCGGTATCCAGGAGCATCAACGGATACGCCGCGCCGAACTCGGCCCTGAACACGTCCGTAAACATGCCGCCGCCCGCCGACTGCGGATTCTGGATCTTGTCGTCGTCCACGCACGCCGGCACCATGTCCACGACATTACCGGACGCGTCCTTGACGCGCAACCAAACCGCGGCGTTCAACTGCAGCTTGCCCAGCGGGAGGTTGCCCTTCCACACCGTGGACTTCTTGTGCACGACACGGCCGCTCGCGTCCAGAACGGGCAATCCCAACGTGATCTCGCACTTGGAAATGTCGTCCTTGACGGAGGGATCCGTAAACTCGGGAACCCAGCGTACCTTTTTACTCAAATCCCAGCGTCCGCTCCCTGGCAGAGTTTGCTTCCATGCATACTTGACCGTCAAGAAGTCTATCTTCGACAAGGGCTCCGCCACCTGCGCACCGTTGAAATTCAGGGTTATCTGGTCGTTGACCGTCCCCTGGAGCGGATTGTCCGCCACGGGGGACGCGAACGAAACGCCCGTTTCAGGCATTTTCAGGCTGAGAACGCCCGCATCCGTAAGTTGGCTTTCGGGAATCGTCTTGTCGCCGAGATGCAGGGAATCAAGCGCCTGACCCGTCCGCAGAGAAGGCTCGCCGTCCGTAAAGAAGAATGCGAAACGCCCGTCCGCTTTCCAGTTCGACGTATCCTTTTCGTCCTTGTGGGCAAACGGAAACGCGGCAATCGCCCGGACGCCGCCCCCCTGCAGGAGTTCCGCCATCGAGAGCCGGTAGACGACCGTCGCCGTGACATCCCGTTCCCTTTCTGTTCTCGGGTCCCCCGTCTCGGGCGCCACTGTACCGTCCGGAAGCAGAACAGGGACCTGATTGTCGGCGGCCGGTTCGCGCGTCAGTTGCACTTTCCCTTGCATGGGTTGCATCTGGAAGCCGCAAATCATCGGCACGCGCTCGACCGTCGGGATGGCGAGCGACGTCGGGACGCGATCCGGATCCAGATAGTCGCACAGCGCGGCCAGACCGACCAGCCCGAGGTAGGAATTCCAGATACTGCGATTGTAGTCCCTGAAGAGCGAGTCCAAACTGTTGGGTATGTCGCCCGCGGCGAAATGGAAGGGTTGGGCATTGGGGGACGCCAGATCGTAGGCGTCGCCCGCTTGGCCGTTGCCGTTCCAGACTCCCGCGGCCGCATTGGACGTCTTGCGGATGTCGTTCGTCGGGAAGCAGCCGTCCGTCAAAAGGGGCATGAGGAGCGGATTCTCGCTGTCGGCGTCCTTGCTCAGGCGCGTCAGCTGTCCGTTGCCCTGCAGATACTCGCAGAACCAGCTCTTGAAAGGTCCGCGGGAATCCGTCCCCAGCGCGAGGTTGATATCCGCGACGGACGTAAGCGGCGGCAGATTCGCATCGAAGGTGATGTTCAGATCGCCGTCGACTTTCCGCGCCTGCGCCGCGCCCTTCAGCAGATTGTCCCAATTCACCCCGTCTGAGACGTTGTCGAACAGATAGGAGAGCGTGAGACGGGTGTTCGCGGCGGAGGAGCGCGGCTCGCCCGCGAACAGACGGTTGATGTCGAGGTAGTCCGACACATCCAGCGCGAGATAGGCGTAGCGCCCGGCGTCGAAGTCGAACGACCGCCACTGGGCGGTCGGGGTGCGCCGGCCGTAATACCGCGCCTCGCCCATCAGGGGCGCCGGCACGTAGGCGAGCCCTTCCAGCGACAGAACGGACACCGTATCGCCGGGATCGACCGCGCCATTGGGGACATCTCCCGACTTGCCCGCGCGCGACATGTCCGCATTCATGAAGACGCGCCCGACCCAGCCGTTGCGGTTCGTGTTCACGTATTGCCCTGGATTCTCGTCACGGCGCTTGCACGCCTCGCTCCCGAGCCCCGGGTGGGGGTTGTCGTTGACGGCGTGGTCGATGTCGTCGATCGCCCGGGCGAGGGCCGCCTTCACAAGTTCGCGCGAAGACGTCGCGCGGCGCAGATAGTTGGACGGCAGCCGCGCCCGGCGCATGTACGCCGCGAAGGCGATGGCCGAGACGGTCATGAACGCGAGCATGCCCAAAACGACCAGAAGCGCGGAACCGCGCCGCGTGGAAATCTTTCTCATTTGCGTTCCTCCTCCGAAAGCCGATACATGTTGGGGACGCTGAAACTCGTTTGCATGGTGCCCGTCGCGCTCTTGATCGTCGACGCCGCCGAGCCTTGCGTGATGCGCACGCGGTAGGGCTTGCCCCACGGGTCCAGCACCTTGCCGCCCGCGTTCACCGCCGCCATGAAGAGCACGGGGATCGTGCCTTGGGCGCGTTCGTCCTGCCCCTTGCCGAACAGGTCGGGGAAGGCGTCGACCGACAGCTCCTTCCAGCCGCCCGACGCCGCCAGCGCACTGTTCTTCTTGAAGTTCTCGGACGCGAGGACCGCCTGGTTGATGGTTTTCACCTCCGCCAAGGCCTTCTGCCGCCGGGCTCGCTCCTGGGCGGACGAAACGGACATCGAAAGAGAGCCGAGCAGGACCGCGATCATGCCGACCACGACCAGGAGCTCGACGAGCGTGAAGCCGCGCGCGAGTCCGTCCCGCTTATTTGTTGAGTATTCCATCGACAGGGTTGCTCCAGATGTTGTCCCAGGTCTCGTCGTAACTGCGGTCGGGGCCCGCACTCTCGACATTGACCGAATAGGTGTTGAAACTGCCGCCCGAACTGCCGCCCGAACTGTCGCTTCCGATATTCACCCGCGTCCCCTTCTCGACGTCCGACACGGTCAGGAACGCGGCGTTCATCCGCCCGATGGCGCGCGTGCGGAGCGAGCCGTTCTTGTCCCAGAGCGACTGCAGGGCGTACAGCTGATTGTTCCAGACATACGCGCTGTCCGCCTGATCGCGCACCGCCGCCGCCTTGGCGCGCACTTTGTTCAGGTCGGTGACGCCCGCCAGGCCCGTGCGCCAGGCGATGGACGACTGGTTGAAGATCATGGTCAGAATGGTCATCAAAAGCCCCAAAAGAAGGCTCGCCACCAAAAGTTCGATTATCGTAAATCCGCGCTTCACGGCATCCTCCCCTGGAAACGCACTTCCGTATAGTAGAGGGGTGCGGCCATCAGCTTGTCGTCCGACTCCGCCGCCCGGAAGCCGATGCGCACGACGGCGGAATTCTCGTCGTGCAGAATGACGAGCCCCGCCGCCTTGAGCCCGCCCGCCGCGCTCGACGGCCACGAAGTCTGGGCGTACGAGCCGAACGCGCTCTGCGCCACGCCCAGCGTGCCCGAGCGGACGCCGATATTGTTCCCGCTTTTTTCCTGCAGATAATCCTTCCACCCGGCGTCCGAAGGCTTGGACTTCAGGTTCTTGAAGGTGGACCAGGTCATGTTGGTGTCCGAGAAATAGCGCACGAGAGGCGAGATCACCGCCTCGGCGTAGGCGGCGGACGCGACATCGTCCGTGCTTTGCTGGTTCTCGCGGAATCCCATCGAGTAGAGCCCGACGACCGCCAGGACTCCCGTCGCCATGATCAGCATGGCGAGGTTGATTTCCATCAGTGTAAACGCGCGGCGCATGTTCATTTCTCCACACCTCCTAATCGACGCTGGCGTTGGAATCGCCTATCGACACCGCCTTCATGCCATTCGGCGCCGGACGCAGGTTGCTGATCTGCACGGTATCCGGAAACGTCTTGTTGTAGGCGTCCTCCAGGGGATCGAATTCATAGTTGAAGACCTTTATCTCCGTGACGGGGCTGCTCGTCTTCTCGCTGTACGACGAACCGAAGATGAAGTTCTTGGGCAGCTGGATTTCCTCGAAGGCGAAGCCGTAGGCGTCGCCGGTCTTCCAGGATACGCCGTTGGCGTCGACCACGCGGAAGGCGTAGGGGCGGATTTCCGTGCGCTTGAATTCCGCATCGTCGGGATCGCCCGGCAAGCGGGCGTCGACATACACGGCAAAGGCCGTATTGGTCTCGGTGTCGGGCGCGATCAGGCTGCGCTCGAAGTTTGAGCTCTTGCCGATCCGGTAGAGGAAGAGCCCCTGCTTGCCGCCCTTGGAGACGTTCACGTTCCCGGACGCGTCCGTCTCGGGCATCATCGCGCGCAAATCGCCGAACTCGTCGTAGAGATATTCGCCTTGCGACTGCGTGATGCGCCCCGTGCGGCGGACCGCCGCGGCTTTGCCCACGATGACGGGCGGCTCGGTGTCGGTTTCTTCCCTCAGCGTCTCGTTCCAGAAATAGACGTTCACCGGCACGCGGTCGATGCGCGCGCGTTCCTGCGCCGCGAGCACGAACTGCCGCACGTTCAGCAGGACGCCGCGCTGCTCCATGCCGCGCTGCATCGCCCGGTAGCCGCCCACCGAGATGGTCCCGAGAAGGCCCATGATCGCCATGACGACGAGAAGCTCTATCAAGGTGAACGCGCGCTGTAGTCTGCCTCTGCACATATCCGTCCTTGCCCCCTTAGAGTCCGTCGCCTTCGTTGTACATCCGCGACACCGTCATGGTGTCCGTCGGAATCGAATAAAGCACCCGGAAATTGCGGAAATAGCCCTTCTTCGACTCCGGATAGCCATACCACAGCGACTCGAGCGAGGTGCCTTTCTTGTTCTTGCGCGTGCCGCGCAAAGCCTCCAGAATGTCCATGCCGCGGACCTTGGAGCGCCGCTCGCCGGACTTCGTCGCCACGAAAAGCCCCGAGACGTCCATGAGCGGATTGCCCTTCTTCGCCTCGTCGACTATCGTCTTGATCATCTGGCGCACCGTTTCGGCCGGAATCTCGACGAGATCGGTATTGTTCGCCTCGTCGCCTTCCGTCGGCGTCGGGCCCGACACGCCTCCGTTGAAGCACGGCCAATAGCCGAACTGCGCCTTGTAGGTCGCGAACGCCTGCTGAATGAGCGTGCAGGAAGCGTCCGCCTTGCGGGCGCGCGCGGACTGTATGGAACTCGAGACCGCCGTCGTCACGATCCCCAGCAGGATGCCGATGATGGCGACGACCGTGATCAGCTCGACAATGGTGAAACCGCGGCGGTCCATTACTTCACGTCCTTCGTCTGCCCGGGCGTCCAGCTGTAGGAACACCCCTTCTTGATCCCCTTCGAATACGGCCAGTCCTTGCCGTCCTTGCCGCAACTCCACACGATGGCCGTCGCGCGCACGCTGACGGACTCCCCGCCGACGCTCACGTCATTGATGACGCCGTCGCCGTCGTCGTCGATCGCGTAGCGCAGAAGATGGTCCTCGACCGTCCCGCCGCCGGGCACGACGTCCCCGAGCGAAGCCGAACTGCCGCGCCGCTTGACGACGGCCGCCGCCCAGGGCGTGACAAGTCCCAGTCGGTCGAGCCCCGCCAGCTTGCCGTTGCCGTCCGTCGTGAGGGACATCGGCGCCGCGAGCGCGCGCGCGGCCTCATCGTCCAGCAGGTGCGCGGCGTTCCCTTTGCGCAACACCCACGGCCACATGCCTTTCTGCTGAAAGAGGAACGTAAGCGCCGTCGCCGTGTTGGCGACGAGCTCCTGGCACTTCTTGTTCTCCGCCGCGCGCGTCATGCCGGCGAATCCGCCGATGGACGCGGCGACCAGCACCGCGATGATGCCGATCACGACGAGCATTTCAACCAACGTAAAAGCTTTTCTCATGTACTTTTCCTCCTTCGCTCAATTGCTCATCTGGACGATGTCGTCCGCGAGCCATTCCGTCGCCGTCTTGCGGTCGCTTTCCGAATCCAGCATGCCCAGATCCATCCAGGGCGGGAACGTCTTGCCGTTCGCGCCCGCACTCCAGAGCGTGTAGGACTGGTACGGCGGCAGGGAATAGTAGTAGAATTCGTTTCCCCACCCGTCGTTCACCGTTATTTCGTCGAGAATGTAGTTGTCGGAAACCGAATTGTAGCCGCCGACCGTATGGAGCTTCTCGCTCACGTACTCTTCGCTCTGCCAGGAAGCGGGACGCAGCAATCCGCCTTCCGCGTTTTCTTCGTTCAGCGACACGCCGAACAGCATCCGCGTCTGGGCGCTGCTGCAGATTCCCTGCAGATTGGGCATCCAGCGCGCCGTGACGGCCTGGGACGGAATGTACTTGATCTGCGCCTGCAGGCTGGCGTTGTTGTTGGCGTTCGTCTGGAGATCGCGCCAGCGGGTGAACCGCTCGCCCGTCCACGGATTGCACGGCAGCATGTTGCTCGACTCCCACTGGGCATACTCGAAATACCGCTCCGCGCCGTCCATCATCACCAGATACCGCGGCAGCAGGTAGCTCATGACGCCGAAACGGAAGAGTTGCACGTCGTTCCATTCGGCATCGTCCCGGTACGAACCGAAAAGCCCCTCGTTGCCGATGCCGAAACCCTTGAGGATCTTCGGTTCCGCGCCCTCGCTCGCGCCCTGCTGCTGTTGTTTCTGCTGCCACCATTTGACCACCGCGTCGGAGACCCTCTTGACGTGTTCGCGCTTGTTCTCGCCGAACGGGAACGCCGCGCCCATCGGCTGCGCCCGGCACGCCGCCCGGACGGACGGCCACTCGAGCTTCGACTCCGTGTCGCCCCCGTCGGACTGCCGCCCCGAATCGTCCACCTTGAGGTAGAAGTCGCGCGAGGCGTGCAGTTTCACGGGCGGATAGCTTCCGAACGCGGCATTGTAGCCCGAAAGGCAGTTCTCCAGCCGCTGCAGGCGCGTGATCGTCGTGATGCGCGCCTCCTCGTCGCCGCCGATGGAACCCAGCTTGAACGCGATCGACATCAGCGTCACGAGGACGACGACGACGATCAGCATTTCTATGAGCGTAAACGCGCGCTTCATGGCGTTTTCCCCCGCCGGTCAGACGGCGCCGCCGCCCGAGACCGAACTGATGATCTTGATCATCGGCAGGAACATCGCGATGACGATGGTGCCGACCACGACGGCGAGCACGATGATGAGCGCCGGCTCGATCGCCGCGGTCATGCCCGCCACGGCGTTGTCCACCTCGTCGTCGTACGTGTTGGCGATGCGCGTGAGCATGTCCGCGAGCGCGCCCGTCTCCTCGCCGACTTCCACCATCGAGGTGACCATGGGCGGGAACACCCAGCACTGAGACAGCGGCTGGGTCATGCCTTCGCCCTGCTTGACGGCATCGTGGATATTCTGGATCGCCTTCGAAATGACGCGGTTGCCCGTCGTGTCGCGCACGATCACGAGCGTCTGCAGAATCGGCACGCCCGAGGCGAGCAGGGTGCCCATCGTGCGCGTCACACGCGAAACCACCGTCCGCTGGACGAGCGTCCCCGTCACCGGCATCCGCAGGGAGCAGACGTCGTAGAAATACGCGCCGGCGGACGTCTTGCCGATCACCTTCCGGATGATGACGACCGCGGCGACGATGATGGCGATCGTAAGCCCGTTGTGCTGCACCCACTCCGAAATGTCGATGACCGCCTGCGTGATGGCCGGGAGCGCCGCGCCGCCGAGCATGTCGTTGAAGACCTGCTTGAACTTCGGGATGACCGCCACGAGCAGGAACGCCGTGATGCCGATCGCCGCGACGAGAACCACGATCGGATAGATCATCGCGCCCTTGACCTTGTTCTTGATCCGGTCGCTCTTCTCGGCGAACTCCGCCAGACGCGCCAACACGACTTCCAGCACGCCGCCCGCCTCGCCGGCCTTCACCATGTTCACATAGAGGCTGTCGAAGACTTTCGGATACGCCGTCAGCGCCTCGGAGAACGTCCCGCCGGAGGAAATCGTCTCGCCGATCCCGTTCAGCGCCTCCACCATCTGCGGATCCTTCTGCTGGCGCTTCAGGACCTCAATGCCGCGCATGAGCGGCAGGCCGGCGTTCACGAGCGTCGCGAGCTGGCGCGTGAACTGGGTGAGGACCTTCGTCTTGATGCGCCCGCGCATCCAGCTCGGCAGCTTGATCTCGATGTTCTTGTCCAGCACGCTCTTGCCCTTGGGCTTCGCGGCGGACTTCGCGCCCTTCTTCGCGGCTTTGGCCGCCTTGGACGCCGAAGCCTTGGACGCCGGCGCGGCGTTCTTCACCTCGCCGATCGCCGTCGGCATGAGCCCCTGCGCCCGCACCGCGGCAATTGCCGCGTTCCGGTCGCCCGCCTCGACGAGACCCCGCGTTTCGACGCCCGCGGAATCCTTCGCGATATACTGGTATGTCGCCATGCTCTCAATCTACCTTTCAGTATTCTGCAACCATTATATCATATCTTTTTTTATCCTGCAACCACTCTCGTGAACCGGCGGGGTTTGCCATAATAATGTGTACCGGATTTTCAAAATGGCATATCAGGGGATGGGCCCGTTTGCCAAATACTGTGTACCGGTGTAAAATATGGAGCATGCATAAAATGTCTAGACGCACGACACGAGAATATATCGCGACTCAAAGCGAGGAATATCTGGGCGAACAATTCGCCCGAAAAGGAAGAATACTGGACGAAATCTGCCACATGACAGGATATTCGCGCAAGTATGTCATCAATCTGCTGAACGGCAAGATTCGCTTTCGCGTCCGGAAAGGCCGCGGAAAGACCTACACGGACTCTACGCGCCAGACGCTCGTTTCCCTTTGGCGCGAGGCCGGATGCCCTTGCGCGCCCTATCTGAAAGCTCTGATGCCACGCTGGATCGACGAATACAGTTCGACCGTGGTCGTGATCAAAGCGCGCGAAAAAGAGCAGCTCCTGGCCATGAGCGCGCGCACCATCGCGCGCCTCCTGGAAAACGAACCGCGCGTGAAACCGGGATGGTCCAGGGCCAACAAAAGGTCCGGCGCGCAAGGCCGCGACGCGCTCAAGAAGCTGATCCCCTGCAGTTCCGGCGAACGCATACGCGCAAGCCGGGTCCCGCCGGGCGACGTGCAAATCGACACCTTCGCCTGCGGAGGCGGCAATCCGGCCGAGAATTTCTTCTGGATACTCACCGTAACGGACAGAAACACGCAATGGACGGTCTTGAGCCCGACCTGGAACAGGGGCTGCCACAGCACGCAGGCGGCGTTCGACCGCACCCTGAAGCAAATGCCCTTCGCGATCCAGGCCCTACATACGGACAACGGCGGCGAATTCATCAATTACCATCTGCCGTCCTATCTCGCCACCTGGAAGAATCCGCCCTTTGTCTGGCGTTCACGCCCCGGAAGGTGCAACGACAACGCCCACGTGGAGGGGAAGAACCGGTCCGTCGGACGGGCTCTTCTGGGCGAAGTGCGTCTGGACTGCCCGGAGCTTGAGGCGGAATTGATCGCGCTCTGCAAGATCTGGTCGGACTACACCAACTTCTGCTGTCCGTCGCGGATGCTCCTGGAAAAGGTCGCACGGACGGACAAGAAAGGCTTCCGCGGCATTTACGACACGCCCAAAACACCCTTCCAGTGCGTCTTGGAGTCGGGCGTTCTCACAGATGAGCAAGCCCGGAAGCTGGAAGCCTACAACGCACGACTCAACGGCATCGAGCTTGTCCGGCTCGCCAAGAAGAAGTTGAGACGCATCAAGCGCCTGCAGGAAGAATACAACCGGGCAAAAGCCCGAGGAGAAGCAAAAGGCCTGCCTGAAAAGGATTCCTTTGGCGGGGCGGCTCCGTCCTCGTCGCTTCGCGACGCCCCTTCGGGGACGGACGTCCGCCGCCCCGCCAAAGCCGGGAAGAAGCCGGAATCTATCCAGTCCAAGAAGGAAAGGAGTACACAGTATTTGGCAAACCAGCAACCACCCCCGTTTCTCACTAGTACACTTTCTATTTGACAAACTGGGCCGGAGCCGAAGCGAAAAGTGTACCCTGTCGTGAGACACCCGGGGCAAACCGTTCCGGAGGTGGAGGACGATACCCCAAAATGAGAAGAAACTGTTGAGAAAGCGGAAGGCTAGAGACCGCAATGGAAACCGGCATCCCGCTTCGGGGCGTTTTGACCTCCTCTCGGACGCGTAAAGCGGGTGAAACGGGGCTGCTTGACCGGGGCGTTCCCGTTTTCAGGCGATATCTACATGTTT
>ERZ808240.2869-NODE-2869-length-17880-cov-4.690042_pt1 | contig 17880 bp, 31 predicted proteins | sample MGYA00521084_ERZ808240 | MGnify/ENA primary metagenome ERZ808240 (study PRJEB31516, sample SAMN03275571) | gut metagenome | biome: mammalia-associated habitat; material: feces | host: Papio cynocephalus | place: Kenya | collected 2012-08-06 ... | reverse complement strand
CTGCAAAAACACAGTCGGGAGGTCACAGGTATGCTGTTTCAAGAGATCACGGTAGAAGAATTTGCGGAGATCCGGGCGCGTGAAGCCTATGCGGACGGCGAAAAGGCCTGGTTTGCGCGTGGACTGGAACAAGCGGCGCCGGAGAAGCGTGAGATCGCGAAAAACTTCAAAAATCCGGCATTCCGATCGATGTGATTGCGCAGAATACCGGGTTGTCATCGGAGGAAATCGAAGCGCTATAGCCATAAACAAAGTTTTGCAGCACAAAGAAAAAGAACTGCCATAAGACTTCTTTTGTCCGGCGAAAAACCGGGTGAGAGAAGTCTTTTGAATTTTTTTTCCGAAAATTGGGAACGCTGTTAAAAGCGGGCGTTCGTGCCGGGCCGGTTCAAGTGCTCGTGCCGTGCCGATCCAAGTGTTCGTGCCGGGCCGGTTCAAGTGCTCGTGCCGGGCCAAGTGCTTGCGTGATGCCTGCTCGAGCATCATTGCCGAATCAGGCTATGCGTCTGCGCGGATCGTACCGAGGTTCACGCCAAGTCAGACTGCGTAGCTGCACTAAAATGGAAACTCCGATAAGAGTGTATGAAAAACGACAAATCAAAGCATTGAAAACACTTATTTTCTTCCGCAAAAAAACTTTCGTTTTGCCGGAAATTTTTTAAAAAAAGACTTGCATTCTTTGCGAATTTCCTTTATACTAAAAAGGCTTGCTTAAGGCGATGAAACGGGAAGTTGCAGGGCTATCTGGTAATTTCCGTGGAGAATTGTCCCCACCGGATGGGGGCGAAGGGATTCGCCGGATTTTGCTTTGTGTGTAAATACAGGAAACGCACAAAGGCGTGTACGAAGTAAGCAAAACATCTGTACGCGTTGAAAAATAAGGCTTTTGAACCCCTTGTACAAGCATAGCGCAAACCGTACAAAAATATTTTCAGGAGGAAAACAATGAGCGAATTACAGAAAATCAGAATCAAACTGAAGGCCTATGACCATGCGTTATTAGACCAGTCTGCAGCAAAGATCGTTGAAACAGCGAAAAAAACAGGCGCAGACGTTTCCGGTCCGATTCCGCTGCCGACAGAGAAAGAAGTCATCACGATTTTGAGAGCTGTCCACAAATACAAAGACAGCAGAGAACAGTTCGAGCAGAGAACGCATAAGAGACTGATCGACATCACAAACGCAACACTGAAGACAACCGACGCTTTAACAAAGCTCGACCTGCCTGCAGGCGTTGACATCGAAATCAAACTCTGATCCACGGCGTTTGAGATCGAACCCCAAATCAAGTTAAGAGGGACCTTCCCTTAGTATGAATCCGCCGCGTGAGACGGCAGCTGCAAAATCGTGGCCCGACCTGTGGGGCACCCGAAAAGCGAAGCTTTTGGGGGAGGAGGAGCAGCGGAGCGCGTGAGCGTGCAAGATGCGGCACGCGAAAACAGCGAAGCTTACAGACGACGCGATTCCAATGTAAGAAAAGGAGAAAAAATATGAAAGTAATCTTAGGAAAAAAGATGGGCATGACCCAGATCTTCGATGAAGAAGGAAACGTGATTCCGGTAACCGTCATCGAAGCAGGTCCGGAAGTTGTAACCCAGGTTAAGACCGTTGAGACAGACGGCTACAACGCGGTTCAGGTCGGTTTTGAAGATCAGAAACCGCAGAGAGTCAACAAACCGTTGACCGGACATTTTGAAAAAGCCGGCGTGGCTCCGAAAAAGTATCTTGCGGAATTCAGAGTCGAAGACGGCGAAACTTACGAGGTTGGTCAGGTGATTACCGTTGCTGATTTTGAAGTCGGCAAGAAGCTGGACGTCACGGGCACTTCCAAAGGTAAGGGAACGCAAGGCAACATCAAGAGACATGGACACCACAGAGGCCCGATGAGCCACGGCTCCAAGCATAAGAGACTTGCCGGCGCGCTGGCTGCGGGTACTTATCCTTCCAGAGTCTTCAAGGGCAACGCAGGTCCGGGAAGAATGGGCAGAGACACCGTGACCGTTCAGAACGTTGTACTTGTAAAAGTTATCGAAGAGAGAAACTTACTGCTCGTCAAAGGCGCGGTTCCGGGAAACAAAGGCGGACTGGTTCGCGTTCAGTATGCAGTAAAGGGACAGGACAAATAGAATAGTCTTTTGGAAAGGAGGAAGCACAAATGGCAAAAGTAACTATGTTAAATATGGCAGGAGCGGAAGCCGGCACCATCGAGTTAAAAGATGAGATCTTCGGCATCACTCCGAACGAAAACGCTGTTCACGCGGTAGTCAAGAACTACTTGGCGAACCAAAGACAGGGCACTCAGTCCGCAAAGACCAGAGGCGAAGTCAGAGGGGGCGGCAGAAAGCCTTTCAGACAAAAAGGAACCGGTCGTCACAGACAAGGAAGCACAACAGACCCGTCACAGGTTGGCGGCGGCGTTGTATTCGCACCGAAGCCTCGCGACTACAGATATACATTACCGAAGAAGTTAAGAAGACTTGCGATGAAGTCGGCTCTTTCCTCAAAGGTAGCGGAAAAAGAAATCATCGTATTAGACGAATTAAAGTTTGATGCTCCAAAGACAAAGGAAATGATCAAGGTGCTGGCAAACGTAAAAGCCGGCAAGAAAGCTCTGATCGTCATGGCTGAAAAGGATGAAAACGTCGTAAGATCCGCAGCCAACATTCCGGGAGTGAGAACGGCTCTGGTAGGAACCATGAACGTTTACGAGATCGTAAACCACGAAAGCTTCATCGTAACACAGGAAGCGGTCAAGAAGATTGAGGAGGTGTACATCTAATGAAAACAGCATACGACATCATTTTGACACCTGTTATTTCCGAACAGTCCATGGACGTAGCGGTAGACAAGAAGTACACTTTCAAAGTTGCAGTCGATGCGAACAAGACGCAGGTCAAGCACGCTGTAGAAGAAATCTTCGGTGTTGAAGTATCCAAAGTAAATATCATGAATTATGACGGTAAAGTTAAGAGAATGGGAAGAAATGTCGGCAGAACTGCTGCTTACAAAAAAGCCATCGTGACCCTTACGCCGAACAGTAAGGAAATCGAGTTCTTCCAGGGACTGTAATAGGAGGCAATCAACAATGGGAATTAGAAAATATAATCCAACAACTCCTGGTCTGAGAGGTATGACGGTTTCTACATTTGAAGAAATCACAACCAGCACGCCTGAAAAATCCTTGACGGTAACTCTTAAGAAACACGCAGGAAGAAACAACAGAGGCAAGATCACGGTAAGACACCAGGGCGGCGGCACCAGACCGAAATATAGAATCATCGACTTCAAGAGAACGAAGGACGGAATTCCGGGAACCGTAACCACCATCGAGTACGACCCGAACAGAAGCGCGAACATCGCGCTGATCGTTTACGCGGACGGCGAAAAGAGATATATCATCGCGCCGAACAAATTAGTCGTAGGACAGCAGATCGTATCCGGACCGGATGCCGATATCGTAGTCGGAAACGCGCTTCCGATCGCGAACATTCCGGTCGGTACTATCATCCACAATATCGAACTCAAGCCTGGTAAAGGTGCGCAGCTTGCAAGATCCGCAGGAAACGGCGCACAGCTGATGGCAAAGGAAGGAGATTACGCGCAGGTAAGACTCCCGTCCGGCGAAGTAAGAAAGATCAGCATGCGTTGCAGAGCGACCATCGGTGAAGTCGGCAACGGCGACCACGCGAACATCCAGATCGGTAAAGCGGGTCGTAAGAGACACATGGGCATCAGACCTACCGTAAGAGGTTCCGTCATGAACCCGAACGATCACCCACATGGTGGTGGTGAAGGCAGAGCGCCGGTTGGTCGTAAGAGCCCGGTTACTCCTTGGGGTAAACCGGCACTTGGCTACAAGACCAGAAAGAAAAACAAAGCTTCAAATCAGTATATCGTAAAGAGAAGAAATGAAAAATAGCAGGAAGGAGCAAAAATAATGGGTAGATCACTGAAAAAAGGTCCTTTCGTGAACGCAAAGCTGCTCAAGGCTATCGAAGAATTGAACGCGGCGAACGATAAGAAAGTTATCAAGACCTGGTCAAGACCATCCACAATTTTCCCGCAGATGGTGGGACATACGATCGCAGTGCATGACGGCAAGAAACATGTTCCTGTATATATCACAGAAGACATGGTAGGACACAGACTTGGAGAATTTGCTCCGACCAGAAACTACAGAGGCCATGCTGCAGATAAATCCTCTAAGGTTAAGAAATAAGAAAGGAGAACATGAAAATGGAAGCAAAAGCAGTTGCGAAATATGTAAGAATGTCTCCGATCAAGCTGAAACCTGTTACGGACTTAGTAAGAGGCAAGGACTTAAACGAGGCATTGAACATCTTAAAGTTCACCCCGGGCAAAGGTTCAGAAATCGTAGAAAAGGTTGTAAAATCCGCAGCAGCAAACGCTGAAAATAATTTCGATATGAATCCGGACAATTTATACGTTGCAGAAGTATATGCCAACCAGGGCCCAACCATGAAGAGATGGAGAGCCGGCTCCCAAGGCAGAGCATCAATCATCTTAAAGAGATCCAGCCACGTTGGCGTGACTCTGAAAGAGAAAGAATAGGAGGTTCATGAATGGGTCAGAAAGTTAGTCCACATGGCTTAAGAGTGGGCGTTATTAAAGACTGGGATTCCAAATGGTATGCAGATAAAGCCAACTTTGCAGATTACCTTGTAGAAGACAACAAAGTAAGAGAATATGTAAAGAAAAAATTATATGTTGCCGGCGTTTCAAAGGTTTTAATTGAAAGAGCCGCAGAGAATAAAATGAGAGTCATCGTTCTGACAGCAAAACCGGGTATGGTTATCGGCAGCTCCGGCGCAGGCATCGACACACTGCGCGCAGAACTGAAGAAGCTGACAGGCAAGGACATCGACATCTCCATCGAAGAAATCAGAAGATCCGAAATGGACGCACAGCTGACTGCGGAAAGCATCGCGCAGGCACTCGAAAGACGTGTATCCTTCAGAAGAGCGATGAAGCAGGCGATCGGCAGAACCATGAAGGCCGGCGCAAAGGGTATCAAAGTTCTGTGTTCCGGAAGACTTGGCGGAGCTGAAATCGCAAGAAGCGAAAAGTACAGCGAAGGAAACGTTCCTCTGCACACTTTAAGAGCGGACATCGATTACGGCTTTGCGGAAGCGGACACGACTTACGGCAAGATCGGCGTTAAGGTCTGGATCAACCACGGTGAGATCCTCGACAAAGGATTACAGAGCGCGGTTCGCGAAGAAAAGCGTGAAAAGAGAGAAAGACGCCCAAGAAAAGACGGCGAAAGACGTGACAGACGTGATCGCGGCGAAAGACGCGACAGACGTGACCGCGGCGACAGAAACGAAGCACCGAAGTTCGCAAACCCAAGAGTCAGAAAGACTCCGAAGGCTGCACCGCAAGTTGAAGAACCACAGGTAGAAGCACCTGCAGCAGAAGCAGCGGAAACTACTGAAGCATAAATACACGGAAAGGAGGAACTTGAGTCATGTTAATGCCAAAGCGCGTTAAACGCAGAAGAGTTCACAGAGGAAGAATGAAGGGCATTGCAACCAAGGGCAATACCATTACCTACGGTGCATATGGCCTGGTTGCACAGGAATGCGGATGGATCACTTCCAATCAGATCGAAGCCGCTCGTATCGCGATGACAAGATCGATCAAGAGAGGCGGTAAAGTATACATTAAGATTTTCCCACACAAACCGGTTACAAAGAAGCCTGCCGAAGTACGTATGGGTTCCGGTAAAGGTGCGCCTGAATACTGGGTAGCAGTTGTAAAGCCGGGTAGAGTGATGTTCGAGATCGAGGGCGTTTCCGAAGAAAAGGCAAGAGAAGCAATGAGACTTGCTTCCTACAAGCTCCCGGTCAAGTGCAAATTTGCCATCAAGGAAGACGCAGTAAAGGGTGGTGAAGCATAATGGAATTAAAGAAAATGAGAGAAATGACAGAGGTTGAACTGAACAACGAACTCGCAAAGATGAAGAAAGAATTGTTCAACTTGAGATTCCAGCATGTAACCGGGCAGCTTGAAAATCCGGTTAAGATGAGAGAAGTTAAGAGAGAGATCGCCCGTATGAAGACGATCATCCGAGAAAAAGAGCTTGCAAAAGCTGAGGCCTAACGGAAAGGAGGATGTAATATGACAGTTGAAAGAAACAGAAGAAAGACAAAAGTCGGTGTCGTAGTCAGCGACAAAATGGATAAGACAGTCGTAGTTGCAATCGAAGACTTCGTAAGACATTCCCTTTACGGAAAAGCTGTAAAGAGAACGAAAAAAGTCAAAGCTCACGATGAAAACAACGAGTGCCAGATTGGCGATAAGGTAAGAATTATGGAAACAAGACCTCTGTCCAAGGACAAGAGATGGAGACTTGTGAACATCATTGAAAAGGTTAAATAAAGGAGGCACCAGATCATGATTCAGACTGAAACCAGATTAAGAGTTGCCGACAATTCCGGTGCAAAAGAACTCCTTTGCATTCGTATCTTAGGCGGCACGTCCCGTCAGTATGCGAACATCGGAGACGTAATCGTTTGCGCAGTTAAGGAAGCAACACCAGGCGGCCTTGTAAAAAAAGGTGACGTTGTGAAAGCTGTTGTTGTTAGAACCAAGCATGGTGCCAGAAGAGCAGACGGAAGCTATGTAAAGTTTGACCAGAACGCAGCAGTTATCATTAAAGATAAAGAAGACAAGAACCCGGTTGGAACCCGTATCTTTGGCCCGGTTGCCAGAGAACTCAGAGACAAGGGCTTCATGAAGATCGTGTCCTTGGCACCGGAAGTACTGTAGGAGGTGAACAGGATGCGTATTAAAAAAGGCGATACGGTAATGGTCATTACCGGTAAGGATAAAGGTAAACACGGCAAAGTTCTCAAAGCAATGCCGAAAGAAAACAGAGTCGTCGTAGAGGGCGTAAACGTTGTAACCAAGCATGCAAAGGCTACCAGACAGTCCGGCGCTGAAATCAAGCATTTCGAAGGACCGATCGATGCATCCAACGTGATGTACTATGACGCAAAGACGAAGACCGTTACGAAGATCGGATATGAATTCAAGGACGGTAAAAAAGTGAGAGTTTCCAGAAAAACCGGAAACGTAATCGACTAGGAAAGGAGGAGACGATTTTGACAGCAAGATTAAGAGAAACTTATGACAACCAAGTTTTCAACGCATTAAAAGAAAAATTCCAGTATAAAAACGTAATGGAAGTTCCGAAATTAGTGAAGATCACGATCAACATGGGTCTGGGCGAAGCGAAAGACAACGCGAAGATCATGGAATCCGCCGTCGAAGAGATCGCTCTGATCAGCGGACAGAGACCGGTTGTAACCAAGGCGAGAAAGTCCATCGCGAACTTCAAAGTAAGACAGGGCATGCCGGTCGGCGCGAAGGTTACTTTAAGAGGCGACAACATGTACGTGTTCGCGGATAAATTTTTCAACATCGCTCTTCCGAGAGTCAGAGACTTCAAGGGTGTTAGCAGAAACTCTTTCGATGGTAGAGGAAACTACTCGATGGGTATCAAAGAACAGTTAATCTTCCCTGAAATCAACTATGATAAGGTTGAAACGATCAAAGGTATGAACATAGTATTTACAACAACGGCTAAAACAGACGAAGAAGCAGCTGCATTACTGGAGCTGCTCGGTATGCCGTTTGAAAAATAGGAGGGAATTATGGCAAAGACATCTCTCAAGGTAAAACAGGCTAGAAAACCGAAATACTCAACACGTGCTTATACCAGATGCAGAATTTGCGGAAGACCGCATTCTGTATTAAGAAAATATGGTATCTGCCGTATCTGTTTTAGAGAGCTTGCTTATAAAGGAGAAATTCCGGGCGTAAGAAAAGCAAGCTGGTAAAAATTATGAAAGGAGAAATACTGTAATGACAATGACAGATCCTATAGCAGATATGCTGACAAGAATCAGAAATGCCAATACTGTAGGTCACGAAACTGTTGAGATCCCGGCATCCAAAATGAAAAAAGCGATCGCGGAGATCTTAAAAGAAGAAGGCTACATTACGGATTTCGATGTAATAGAAGACGACAAGCAAGGTATGATCAAAGTTACAATGAAATACGGTGCGAACAAAGAAAAAGTAATCAGCGGAATCAAGAAAATTTCCAAGCCGGGCTTAAAGGTTTACGCAAAGGCAAACGACGTACCGAAGGTACTCGGAGGTCTGGGAATCGCGATCATTTCCACATCCAAGGGAATCGTAAGCGACAAAGAAGCGAGAAAACTGGGCGTTGGCGGCGAAGTTATCTGTTATGTATGGTAGGAGGAACGAAACATGTCTAGAATAGGTAGAAAACCTGTAGTTGTTCCTGCCGGCGTAGAAGTTACTGTAGACGCGAACAACGTAGTTACGGTAAAAGGCCCAAAAGGACAATTAGCAGAACAAATCAGCAAACTGATCAAGGTTGAAGTCCGCGAAGGCGAAGTTCTGGTTTCCAGAGAATCCGACGATCGCACGGAAAGATCCCAGCACGGTCTTGCGAGAACTTTGATCAACAATATGGTAGTTGGCGTAACACAAGGATTCGAAAAGAAGCTCCAGCTTGTCGGCGTTGGATACAAGGCCGAAAAGAAAGGCAACACCTTAGTGATGAACCTTGGATACTCCCACCCGGTAGAATTAAAAGACCCTGAAGGAATCACGACGGAATGCACATCCGCGACCGAGATCGTCGTAAAGGGTATCAACAAAGCAGTTGTCGGAAACTATGCGGCAGACATCAGAGCATGGAGAAGACCGGAACCTTATAAGGGCAAAGGTATTAAGTACGCTGATGAAGTGATCCGCAGAAAAGAAGGCAAAGCCGGTGCGAAATAAAGGGAAAGGAGTGAATGAAATTGGCAAAAGAAAGCAGAAATGACAGACGTGTCAAAAGACACGAAAGAGTAAGAAAAAACCTGTACGGAACTCCTGAAAGACCTAGACTTTGCGTTTACAGATCCAATAAGAACATCTCCGCTCAGATCATCGACGATGTCAACGGAGTAACCTTGGCAGCAGCGTCATCACTCGACAAGGAACTGAAAGCTGAAATCGGTTATGGCGGAAACAAAGAAGCAGCGAAAAAGGTTGGAGAAGCCCTTGCAAAGAGAGCATTAGCAAAAGGGATCGAAGAAGTCGCTTTCGACAGAGGCGGATTCTTATATCACGGAAGAGTTGCAGAACTCGCGGCAGGTGCTCGTGAAGCCGGATTAAAATTCTAACAGGAGGAAAAAGGAATGCGTAATATCGTTGATGCATCCAAGCTTGACTTAAAGTCAACTATCGTTAGTATCAGAAGAGTAGCAAAAACTGTTAAGGGCGGTAGAAACATGAGATTCAGCGTAACGGTTGTAGTCGGAGACGGCAACGGCTATGTAGGCGTTGGTCTTGGCAAGTCTCAGGAAATTCCTGAAGCGGTAAGAAAAGCAGAAGAAGATGCAAAGAAGAATTTAATATATGTTCCGACAGTCGGAACCACGGTACCTCATAAGAACTTAGGCGTTTTCGGCGCAGGCAGAGTTCTGATCATGCCGGCCGCGCAAGGTACCGGCGTTATCGCAGGTTCTTCCGTACGTACCGTACTGGAAGCTGCAGGCATTAAAGATGTCAGAGCAAAATCGATCGGTTCCAATAATGCCGGAAACATGGCTTACGCTACACTGGAAGGTCTCAAAGGCATGATGACAGTTGAAAGAGTCGCCAAACTCAGAGGCAAGACCGTAGAGGAAATCTTAGGATAGGAGGACGCAGAACATGGCAAACATGATTAAAATCACTTTAACAAAGAGCACCATCGGCGCTTCCCCTAAGCAGAGAAAAGTAGTTGAAGCGTTAGGTCTTAGAAAGATGCACCAGACAGTAGAATTAGCTGACACACCGCAGACGCGCGGCGCAGTGGCTAAGGTGTCCCATCTTGTAACCGTAGAGGAATAGGAGGTACACTGAGATGAAATTACATGAATTAAGAGCGGTACCGGGCGCTACCAAGAGCCCGAAGAGAAAAGGCCGCGGTCACGCGACCGGACAGGGTACAACTGCCGGCAGAGGTATGAACGGTCAGAAATCCAGATCCGGCGGCGGCGTTCGTCTTGGATTTGAAGGTGGTCAGATGCCTTTATACAGAAGACTGCCGAAACGCGGTTTCACAAACATCTGGGGAACCGAATACACCATCGTAAACGTGGAAGACTTAAACAGGTTTGAAGCAGGTACGGTTGTAGACCGTGCTTTGTTAGAAGAAGCAGGTGTTGTAAAACAGGTAAAAGACGGCATTAAGGTGCTCGGACAGGGCGAACTCAAGGTTGCGCTGACAGTGAAAGCTGACAAATTCAGCGGAAGCGCTGTACAAAAGATCGAAGCTGCTGGAGGAAAGGCAGAGGTGATTTAGGATGGGTATGTTAAAGACTGTAGCTCAAGCATGGAAAGTTCCTGAAATTAGAAGCAAAATGATCTTTACACTGCTCATGCTCGTTGTGTTCAGAATCGGATCCAACATTCCGGTTCCGAACATCAACCGGAGCGTACTTGCCGATATGTTTACAGGTGAAACCGGTCTGTTCGACCTGTTTGACCTGTTTTCCGGCGGATCATTCAGCAACTTTACGATTTTTGCATTGAGTATTACACCATACATCACTGCATCAATCATTGTTCAGCTGCTGACCATCGCTTTCCCTTACTTTGAAAATCTTGCGAAGGAAGGCATGGAAGGCCGCAAAAAGATGGCACAGATCACGCGTTATATGACCGTTGTTCTGGCGCTGATTCAGGCAATTGGCTTGACTGTCGGCTTATTCAGACAGGCAGTCGTTGACAAAAACGCATTCTCCGTTATCGTTGTCATCCTTGTTCTGACCGCAGGTACCGCATTCCTGATGTGGCTTGGCGAACAGATCAATGACAGAGGTATCGGTAATGGAATCTCCCTTCTGATCTTCGGCGGTATCGTCGCGAGAATCCCAAGCGGACTCAGAAGCATCGTTACCAGCTATCAGGACGGAGGTATCTCCATCGTGACCCTGATCATCTTCGTGATCCTGGCGGTTCTGGTAACTGCGGGCGTTGTACTGATTCAGGAAGGACAGAGAAGAATTCCGGTACAGTACGCAAAGAGAGTGGTCGGCAGAAAAATGTACGGCGGACAATCCACCCACATTCCGATCAAGGTCAACCAGGCAGGCGTTATCCCGATCATCTTCGCGTTATCCCTGCTGCAGTTCCCACTGACCATCACGTATTTCCTGAAACAGGGCAATGCGTTCTCCGAATGGGTAACCAAATGGCTGTCACCTTCCGGAGATCCGGGCGTGTGGATCTACGGCGTACTGAATATTGTGCTGATTATTTTCTTCACATATTTCTATACCGGCATCACCTTCAATCCGAATGAAGTTGCGAACAATATGAAAGCAAACGGCGGCTTTATCCCGGGTATCCGTCCGGGCAAAGCGACCGAAGACTATTTGAACAAAGTTATGTCAAGAGTTACGATCGTCGGTGCGATTTTCCTGGCACTGATCGCGACCCTGCCGACCATCATCAGTGTGCTGGAACCGACGCTTCAGGGCATCCACTTCGGCGGCACTTCCCTGCTGATCGCAGTCGGTGTTGCGCTGGATACCGTAAGACAGCTTGAAAACCAGATGCTGATGAGAAACTACCAAGGTTTCTTAAAGTAGTAAGGAGATGAAACTCAAATGCTTAGAACTATTTTATTAGGGCCTCCGGGAGCCGGAAAAGGTACACAAGCAGTTAAAATTGTCGAGAAGTACGGCATTCCGCACATCTCGACCGGTGACATCTTTCGGGAAAACATCAAAAATGGCACGGAGCTGGGCAAAAAAGCACAGGAATATATGAACCGCGGCGAGCTGGTTCCGGATGATCTTGTGATCGAGATCGCGACGGACAGACTGCTCAAGGATGACTGCAAGAACGGCTTCCTGCTGGACGGTTTCCCAAGAACTGTTTACCAGGCCGAAAAGCTGGATGAATTCCTTGCGGCGCACGGCGGTAAAATTGATAAAGTGCTGGACATTGCGGTAGGAAAGGATGAGTTGATCAAAAGACTGACTGGAAGAAGAGTCTGCAAAAATTGCGGCGCCAGCTTCCACGTTGTCAACATTCCTCCTAAAAAAGAAGGTATTTGCGATTACTGCGGCGGCGAGCTGATTCAGAGAGCCGACGACAATCTGGAAACTGTAACCAATCGGATCGATGTCTACGAAGCACAGACCAAACCACTGATCGATTACTATGAAAAAGCAGGCAACCTTGCGCACATTGACGGCACCACCGGTCTGAACAATGTATTTGCTGACATCGTAAAAGCCTTAGGTGAATAACCATGATCATCATTAAATCAAAACAAGAGCTGGATCGTATGCGAGAAGCCGGCAAAGTATGCGGACTCATTCTGCGGGGACTGGCCGACATCATGCAACCAGGTATCTCCACACTGGAGATTGATCGTTTTGTAGATAAGACTGTACGCGAGCACGGGATGCGCGCAGCCGAAAAGGGCTACTGCGGATACCCTGCCAGCATATGCGTGTCGATCAACGATGAAGTGGTTCACGGCATTCCGAGCAAAAAGCGGCATCTGCGTGAGGGCGATATCGTCAGCTGCGATCTGGTTGTCGAATATGAGGGCTACATGGCAGACGCGGCGCGTACCTACGCGGTCGGCAACGTCAGCCCGGAAGCCAGACACCTGATCGAAACCGCAGAAAAAGCGTTCTGGAACGGCATTGCTTACGCGAAAGAGGGATACCGCCTGTCGGATATCTCCCACGCCATACAGGAAACCGTAGAGGCAGAAGGCTTCGGCGTCATCCGAGACTTCGTGGGTCACGGGATCGGCAGTGAAATGCATGAGGATCCGCAGATCCCGAACGTCGGAAAGCCGGGAAAAGGTCCGAGACTTCAGCGCGGTATGACCCTCGCCATCGAGCCGATGATCACACAAGGCTCCTGGGAGATTGACGTACTGGCGGATGATTGGACCGCAGTCACTTTAGACGGCAGTCTGGCCGCGCATTACGAAAACACTGTGGTAATCACAGACGGCGAGCCGGAATTGCTTACATTGTAAAATAGAAGGAGATTGTATTTATGGCGAAAAAAGACGTCATCGAGGCAATGGGAACAGTTGTAGACGCACAGCCAAACGCGATGTTCAAAGTCAAATTAGACAACGGTTTTGAAGTGCAGGCACACATTTCAGGAAAAATTAGAATGAACTATATCAGAATTCTTCCGGGTGACAAGGTCAAAGTGGAGCTTTCTCCGTATGATCTGACCAGAGGAAGAATCATTTGGAGAGATAAAGGTTAGGAGGAGAATGAAATGAAAGTAAGAGCTTCCGTAAAACCAATCTGTGAAAAGTGCAAAGTTATCAAGAGAAACGGCAAAGTAATGGTTATCTGCGAAAACCCGAAGCACAAGCAGACACAAGGTTAATTATTCGTTCGGATGGGGAAGGCGTGCATACCGGGACACGCCTTGCATGCCCCTTTCAAAAATAAGAAGATCCTGTCTATATCGCTCCCGGAATGGCGACGGAAGATAGGGGAAGGAGAAAAATATGGCTCGTATAGCCGGTGTTGACTTACCAAGAGAAAAAAGAGTAGAAATCGGTTTAACCTACATCTATGGTATCGGTAGACCAACTTCACTTGCAATCCTCGAAAAAGCTGGTGTAAACCCTGACACAAGAGTAAAGGATTTAACCGAAGAGGAAGCAGGTAAAATCAGAAGAATCATTGATGAAGAGTACCTGGTGGAAGGTGACCTCAGAAGAGAAGTCTCCCTGAACATCAAGAGACTCATGGAAATCGGTTCCTACAGAGGCATCCGTCACAGAAGAGGCCTGCCGGTAAGAGGACAGAACACCAAGACGAACGCAAGAACTCGTAAAGGTCCGAAGAAGACCGTTGGCAGAAAGAAAAAAGCGACTAAGTAAGAAGGAGGTAGGAAAAAATGGCTAAGACTGTAAAGAAAACAGTTAGAAAGAAAAAAAGAGAACGTAAGAATATTGAAAAAGGCCAGGCACATATCCAATCCACCTTTAACAATACTTTAGTTACTCTGACAGATATGAGCGGAAACGCGTTAAGCTGGTCTTCCGCAGGATCCCTCGGATTTAAGGGATCCAGAAAATCCACACCGTTCGCGGCACAGATGGCAGCAGAAGAAGCAGCCAAGGGTGCAATGGAACACGGCTTAAAGACGGTAGAAGTTTATGTAAAGGGACCGGGCTCCGGCAGAGAAGCAGCCATCAGAGCGCTGCAGACCGCCGGTCTTGAAATCACCATGATCCGTGATATCACACCGATTCCGCACAACGGCTGCAGACCGCCGAAGAGAAGAAGAGTCTAGGAAAGGAGGAGTAATTTAATGTCAAGATATACAGACGCAAACTGCAAATTGTGCAGAAGAGAAGGCCAAAAGCTTTTCTTAAAGGGTGAGAGATGCTACAGCGCAAAATGTGCTTTAGAAAAAAGAAATTACGCTCCTGGACAACACGGACAGAACAGAAAGAAACAGTCCGAGTACGGCAACCAGTTAAGAGAAAAGCAGAAAGCAAAGAGATTCTACGGTGTTCAGGAAACACAGTTCAGAAACTTATTTGATAAAGCAGCCAAGAAACCGGGCAAGACAGGTGAGAACCTCCTGATCTTACTGGAAACCAGACTGGACAACGTTGTATTCAGACTTGGTTTTGCGGCTTCCAGAAAGGAAGCAAGACAGTTGGTAACACACGGTCACTTCACCATCAATGGCAAAAAGGCGAACATTCCGTCCATGGAAGTCAAAGCCGGTGATGTCATCGCTGTAAAAGCAAAAAGCCAGAGCTCACCGAAGTTCAAAGAAATCAAAGAGATGTCTATTACAGTTCCTGCTTGGATGACCGTAGATGTTGACAAGCTGGAAGGTAAGGTTGTGACCCTGCCGAGACGTGAAGAAATCGACACGCCGATCGCGGAGCACTTAATCGTCGAATTGTATTCCAAGTAGTGTAACGCATTACGAACTACGCGAAAGGCGCGTAATCGTAAGAAGAACCTGTCAAGAGGCGGGTAGTATTTGCCTTGCAAATCTCCACCCTCAAGCTCTTGACAGAACCTTGTTACATGTGTGCGCGTAGCGTACACACGTAACAAGCGCAACTTAACGTTATTGTGAAACTTGGAATGAATGAAGGGAGGGTTTTTGAGTGATAGAAATCGAAAAACCAACGATCAATAAATTTATTGATGAAGATGGAAACTACGGTAAATTCGTAGTAGAACCTTTGGAAAGAGGTTACGGCACTACCCTTGGAAACGCACTGAGAAGAATTCTGTTGAGTTCTCTTCCGGGTGCGGCGGTCACTTCAGTAAAAATCGACGGAGTACTTCATGAGTTTTCAACGATACCAGGAGTCAAAGAAGATGTCACAGAAATCATCTTGAATTTAAAGAAACTTGCTGTCAGATTAAACGGGGAGAGCACCAAGAGAGTGATCATCAACGCAGTCGGTCCGAAGGAGGTCACGGCGGCAGATATCATCGGTGATTCCGAAATGGAAATTTTCAACCCGGATCTGCACATTGCGACGCTCGAAGAAAACGCGACGCTTGTCATGGAGATCAATCTGGCAAGAGGCAGAGGATATGTTCCAGCAGAAGCGAACAAGACGGAAAGCACACCGATTTCCGTGATCCCTGTGGACTCGATCTATACTCCTGTAAGAAAAGTTAATTTTACAGTAGAAAATACCAGAGTCGGTCAGGTCACTGACTATGATCGTCTGGTGCTTGAAATCTGGACCGACGGCTCCATTACACCGGAAGAGGGCGTTTCCATCGGCGGCAAGATCATGCAGGAGCATCTGAACCTGTTCATCGAGCTGACCGATGCGACCGACGCGATGGAAATCATGGTGGAAAAGGAAGAAGACCAGAAAGAAAAAGCGCTGGAAATGACGATCGAGGAACTGGAACTTTCCGTTCGTTCCTTCAACTGCCTGAAGCGAGCAGCCATCAACACCGTTGAAGAGCTGACGCAGAAGTCAGAGGAAGATATGATGAAGGTGAGAAACCTCGGAAAGAAATCTCTTGATGAAGTAAAAGCAAAATTAGAAGAACTGGGGCTTGGTTTACGACCAAGTGACGAATAATAAAGGAGGATCTCAAAATGCCGGGATACAGAAAACTGGGCAGACCTTCCGCTCACAGAAAGTCCATGCTGAGAAACCTTGTAACTGATTTATTCAGAGAAGGCAGAATCCAGACAACCGACTGCAGAGCAAAGGAAGCCGGAAGAGAAGCAGAAAAGCTGATTACTTTGGCAAAGCGCGGCGATCTCCACGCAAGAAGACAGGCCTTGGCATATGTCTTCGATGAAACCGTGGTAACCAAACTCTTCGAAGAAATCGCACCAAAGTATGAAGACAGAAACGGTGGATATACAAGAATTCTGAAGTTAGGACCTCGCCAAGGCGACAACGCTGAGGTTGTATTCTTAGAATTAGTATAATACACTTACCCCAGCGGTTGCGATCACGCGGCCGCGGGAGCGAAGCAGGCACGAAGAAACCCCATGACGGACGAAACATTCCGCACATGGGGTTTTTTGCTGCGCCAAACCCGTCTTACCCGATGGATTGGTAAAAATTAGAACGCGATTTCGGTAAAATAAAGATAATTTAAGACAAAATGCACTTGTTACTTTCTTGCAAAAATCGTATAATGTAACCAAGTAAAGCCAAACATCGTAGTATTTTGGCAGAGCAAATTTTTGAGATTATGAAAAGGAGAGGAAAGTACGATGAAAAAGACTTTAGCAATCTTATTGACCTTAGCTTTAGTAATTTGTATGATGCCGGCGAATGCGTTTGCGGATGGGTCGGCAAGTAATCCAATAGATGTTGCTGGAGTGACGGTGAGTGTAAAAAATCCCACAGTTACGTACAATGGACAAACGCAGAAGCCGGAATTGCAATTTTCAAGCAAAGGTGACCAACTTACGGAAAATGTACATTACACTATTTCGTGGACGAAAGAAGGAACTACCAACACTTCGGGATCGGAAGTGAAAGACGTAGGTACATATAAAGGGCAGTTCACGTGGAAAACTGACAATAGCGCTACTACAGGAGGAAGAAACCCGGAGGCCTTAACGTTCACAATTGATACGTTAGACTTATCAAAGACCAGTATTTCACTTCAATCCAATAGCGCGATTCTGGACACAGATATCGCAAATAATCAAGTACAGGACAGCGGAAAAAATAAAGTTCAAATTAAAAATGGCGCTTTAGATTTAAAAGAATCCATGTTTGGAAACGATGTGGAAATTGAGTATGTTTACTCACAGGCAGTTGGAAACAATCCGGCATCTGTGACAGTCAAAGTTTCTAAAAAAGGATCCAATGTCACAAACTCAAAACAGGGTTCTTTCCCAGTAACCACGGACATTTCTGGGGCAACAATTGCATTAAAGCAAAATGAAACTTTCACGTACAATGGAAACGCACAGACTCCGTATTACGGAATTAAAGTTGTCAAAGGCAACGTGGTAATTCCTGAATCTGGATACACTGTTAAGTACAGCGACAACATAAATGCTGGCGGATATGGGGTGGCTACCGTTACAGGTGTAGGTTTGTACAGTGGGACGGCGACTTCAACAGACCTGTTCTACATTAACCAAAGGTCAATTAAATCATCAGGAATTAGCATTACAGTGTCAACAGGGACATCGTCGGTGAGACCAACGGTGACGGTTAAGGATGGAACGACATTATTGACCGAGAATCAAGATTATCAAGTAACCATTTCTGGAAACGTAGCAACAATTACAGGAATAAATAATTATAAAGATGCA
>ERZ808240.2868-NODE-2868-length-17887-cov-4.535554_pt1 | contig 17887 bp, 16 predicted proteins | sample MGYA00521084_ERZ808240 | MGnify/ENA primary metagenome ERZ808240 (study PRJEB31516, sample SAMN03275571) | gut metagenome | biome: mammalia-associated habitat; material: feces | host: Papio cynocephalus | place: Kenya | collected 2012-08-06 ... | reverse complement strand
GCTAAACCATCATCATGGTAACACGGAGGTTTTTATTCATGTACTAAAGTTTTTTTACCTGCCCCTGGTAGAACCAGGGGTTTATTTGCCGCTAAAGCACCAAAAAAGGAGAGTGATTGCTCACTCTCCATGCGTAAACGTTCTGATTTATTTTTTATTTTGCAGTGCGTTTTGCTGCTTTGCGAATTCCAAGCAGTGCGCCTGCCGCGATGATTCCGTAGATTGCCAGGGAAATCGGCAGATCATCGCCGGTCTTTGGCACGTTGTTCGAATTATCGTTTGCTTTTGCCGGTTTTGTCTTGTCCGGCTTGTCCTGCTTGCTCGGCTTCGTCGGCTTGTCCGGCTTGTCGGTCGCAGGTTCTTCTTTGACCTTGGTGTAGGTGTTGGTGATCGTGACCGTATCGCCAAGGTAACTGTTCAGCGTAACGCTAGACTTGCTGAAGTTCTGTGTGGAGGTATAGCCCTCGACTGGGGTTGCAGTTTCCGTGAGCGTATAGGTGCCATAAGGCAGGGAGACCTTGGTTTCTGCGTTTGCTTTCAGCTTCACGGTCTTCACCGTTACGTCGCTTGCATTCTTGATGTCTACCGTAACCGCATAGTCAGCCGGAATGCTCTCCAGACCAGTCACAACCTTGTTGATCGTCAACGGATAAGTGGTCGGAGTTGATGGGTAGTACGTGCCACCAGGTGTTACCGTGCCGGTTCCGGTCTTTTCCGTTACCTTGAGCGTACCAAGTGTGGAATCATCATACTGGACGTAGAACGTCTTGCCACCCTCGGTGAGGCCGGTTAGCTTATTGCCAACAATGAGTTTATCTTCCTCTACATAGGTGTTCTTGCTGCTGCCGACTTCCGTCTGCGAGCCCGTTACCTTCAGCTTCAGAATAGCATAGGAATCATGATCGTCCTTTGTTGCATCATCGTCTCCGAGGTAGAGGTCGGCATAGTAGAAATTATCAACGTCTCTGCCCAGCTCGACCTTCAGCTTCTTTTCCGTATGGTTACTGTAAACGAGCGTCGCGTCGATGCCGGTATCCATCAATTCGGGTTTGGTCAGAGCAGTGCCGTCATAGACCTTTTCCGCACTTGCGGTGTGGATTTTTACCTTGACATACAGCGGGTGAGGAGCATCGGTTGGAGGTGTTGGCGTGGAAGCGGTCGTGTATTTGATGACAGCGTTCGTCCAACCATTGATAGTATCTTCCTCGGCAAACTTCCATTGGGTTGCATCGCCTTTGTACCACTTGTCGCTGGTATATCCTTCTCTGTCAAAATTTCGCTCGATCGAATTTAGGAATTCCGTCACCTTCGTACCGAATGCAGCCGTTCCTGTCCAGATCGGTGTCGTTTCGCGCACGCCGTCCACTTCCGCATAAACCTTTACATGCTGCATGGTCCTGACATCGACCTTCACATAGTGCGTATTCTGATCCGGCTGATGTTGTCCGAAGGTGGTACAAACTAGATTGTTAGGATTATCTTCGACAATTTCGGCTTCATAGGATGCAGACGCCTTGCGGTCAAGCTTTGCCTGTTCGATAGCTTGCTGCTTGATTACATCATAGCCAATCGTGTCGCCGTAGCGTCCTTTAGTACGGTAGGTATAAAAATCTTTGTTCTGATAGTAATGCGGTTTCCCATCGAGATACATCTTCGCGGTGACCGTGTACGACTTGCGGTTGTACTTAACGTAGGCATTCGTCCAACCATTGATGGTATCCTGCTCTGTGAACTTATACGCTAAGTTATCTTTGTACCACTCGGTATGGGTGTAGCCAGTCTTGTCGAGTGTAATTCCAAGCTCATTGAGAACATCAAGTACTTTGGCACCCCTGCGGGCTGTTGTTTGTCCAAGAATCTCAGCGTTCTGTATATTGGTGCTGCTGTCATAAAGAGCCTTGACTACAACCTTTTCATAGTCATAGACCATGCAGTTGATGTTTGTCCAACCATTGACGGTGAGTGTGCCCAGAGCTGCAGGAGGATTTGCAGGGTTCTGTTTATACTGATTCCATTGGCCGTCATTGTACCAGCCATAGAAGTCGTACTCTTGGGCGGAACCTTGTGCCTCGTAGTAGTTTCTAATTTTCAACTCACTCAGGTTAATTTTTTCGCCCGTTTTCTTTGATTCGAGATTGACAGTCTTGTAAGGTTCCTCTGTGTTACCGTTGCGGTAGATCACAATCCGAACGGTTTCTGGCTTCTCTTCACTTTCCTCCCACTGTGCTTTGAGCTGTCGGTTCGTGCTAGTCTCGCTCACATCGTAAGACTCAATGTTGCTACCTATGGACAGCCCATTATCGTCAGTTTTCCAACCCTTGAAGATGTAGCCTTCACGGGTAGGCGGTGCAGGCAGCGTGAGGCTTGTATTTTTAAACGCAACATAGGTGATGTCCGTGATCTTGCGATCCGAATTGTTCAAATCTACGCCAAAGGTACCGCCGTTCGCGTTAAAGCTCATCTTGACAAGCGTGCTCTCTGCGCTTTTGGTCAGGCCGACGCGGTCATACGCCACATCCTGAAGCGTGATCGGAGCGTCTTCCTTGAGCAGAGGTGCTGTTCCGGCAAATGCAAGTACATATTTCGAAGTGCCTCGATCGTCGTTGCCCGTCAGAATGTCCGTCAAATCATTTGCTTTCGTAACCTGTTGTTTGCTATTAGTGCCGGTAAGCAGGTAAAGGCCGGCGTAGCAGTACAAAAACGTATTGCCGGTCATTGTGAGATCCTTGACATTCGCAACAGACGCACCGACAAGCTGCTTATTGCTACCTTGACCATTCAACTCATTGTCTGTGATAGAAAGGTTTTCCGTGCTGTAGTCCGTGTTGTTCTCTCCGGTATTTCCTACAGCAGCGACAACGAAGAAGGCGTTATCCTCTTCCTTATGCGTATCCATCACCTTGTTATGGGTGATCTTGATGTTGTTGGTATAGCGTGGGTTCTTGAAACCCTTGTCCTCAGCCAAGCCGATGCACTGGAAGGAACTGTTCTGTGAGAGTGCCCGAATCTGGAAAGTATTGTATGTAATGGTCAGATTTTTGACACTCTTTCCCTGCACATAGATCGCAATCCAAGTGTTGTTATTTCGGGATTCCGTTGGTGTTACAAACGTGCAGTTTTGAATCACCACGCCATCGAGTTCTGCTTCGCCTGGAATCTGGAACATCGTAGCCGGCGTTCCATTCGAGGTGATCGAATGTCTATCGCCGTCGATGGTGATGTTCTGTGTGATCGTGACGGTTTGGCTCAGTGTCACGTCCTTCAGCAGTTTGATTGTATTGCCAGCTTGAGCCGCCGCGACCGCCTCCGCGAGGGTCTCATACTCCGTCTCACCGATGGCAGCTTCGCTCTCTGACAGCGTCGTAACAGGGGTCGAAGTCGGATTTTCTTCTCCTGCTTGTGTTTGCGGCTCTGCCGTAGGTTCTTCCGGCGTGGTCGGCTCATCCTCTGCCGGTTGCGCTACTGCAGTTGGTTCTGCGCTTTGACTATTTTCTACCATATTTTCTGCGAATACGGTGGTTGGCATCATGCCCAGCAGCATGATGATACAAACTGCTATGGCGAGCCATTTTCTTTTTTTCATTGCATTTTCCCCTCCTATTCCTTGATAGGTTGTGAATGATATAACGTTTACAACTCGATTATAGTCGTTTTATCGACCATAATCGAGCGGATTATTTCCATTTATACTGATAAGTAACAGGAAGGCGCACAAGAAAGTCACAGGAGGCCGTATGATATCGTTTGAACCATTTTGGAATACGCTGAGCAACAAAGAGGTCAGCACATATGTTTTGATTCATCAATACGGTGTCAGTAGTTCTACGGTGAATCGGCTGCGGCACAACCAGCCGATCAGCACGGTAACACTCAATGATCTTTGCAATTTCCTGCGCTGCGACGTCAGTGACATCCTGCTTTTTGTGCCGGATGAGGCGCAGCATTGATTCGTTTTTTTGTTTGCCATGACGGATTTGTTTCGTGCGTATGTCGCGTCAAACGGGTATGCCCGCTTCCCGGGTGCAGCGCAGAACGAAATCTGCGATTGCGATGTGCGCATGGCGGTCACCGGTGAGCCGCTCCGCAAGCTGCTTTTGTCGTGATTCCGGAAATAACGCATCGCGATATTTCCTACGCAATATCAAAAGCGCCGCACGCTGCAGAATGCTGCGTGCGGCGCTTTTGCTAGTGCCGTTTATGCTTGTTTGAGTAGGACGGAGGCTTTGAAAAGATCGCCGTCGACGGTGATCTCAAAGACGCCGTCCATCAGTTTCGTTAAATCGCGCGCGATGGCAAGGCCAAGGCCGCTGCCCTCGGTGTTGCGAGATTCATCGCCGCGTTTGAAGCGTTCCATAAGTTCGTCCGCGGAAATATTCAGACGATCTCTGGAAATGTTCTTGACCTCCAGCAATATGAAGCCATTGGCATCTTCGGCCTGCCCGTCCGCCGTTCCCGCGGCGCCGCTGCCTTTGCGGCTCACGCCGCGGATGTCGAGGTAGACACGGCTGCCCGGCAGGGCGTATTTGCTGACATTGCCAAGAAGGTTCTCCATGACACGCCACAGGAGCTGGCCGTCTGCCATGACGTGCGGTCCCGCTGGCTGCAGGCTGCTTTCTGTGGTCTGCATACGGTCTGTATCCGCACGGAAATCTGCCGTCGCGTCGTCTTCCGCTTGCTCCTGGCTGTCTGCCCGGCGCGTCGCGGGATGCTTCGCTGCGTTTACCGGTGTGTTTACCGGTGTGTTTACCGGTGGTACCGCCGCGCAGTGATTTTCTACGATCACTTCCAGATCCTGCGCTGTCAGCCGTTCGCTCATTTCTCCGAGGCTCTGGCTAACCAGCGAGCCGAGATCGATCGTTTCCATATGAACCGGAATCGCGCCGCTGGATGCTTTCGCCGCCTCAAAGAGATTTTCCGTCAGGACTTTGAGACGCTGCGTTTTTTCATCCAAAATTTCTAAATATTCCGATGCGTGTGGGCTGTCCAGTCCCTCCTGCTTGAGCAGGTCGATATAGGAAACCATCGAGGTCAGCGGCGTTTTCAGATCGTGCGAAACATTGGAAATCAGCTCGGTCTTCATGCGCTGGTTTTTGAGCTCGTTCTGCACCGCCAGGTTTGAGGCCTGCGAGATCGTATTGATATCCATAGCCAGTCTGGCCAGTTCGCCGGCATTTCCTTTGTGATCCGTCTCGACCGGGATCTGATAGGTCAGATTGCCGTTCTTCACTTCCCGGACTCCGCTTTTGATCGCCAGATACTGCCGGACCAGCTTCGGCACACAGAGCAGGATCACCACCAGCACCGCCGCCGCGCCGATCCATGTCATCGAAAGCAGCATCCCGCCGATCAAAAGCGCCATGACTTTGACCATGGTCTTGTCACTGGCCGCAATGCTGCGGTAGATGGTCAGCACAATGCCGCCAAAAAACGATTTTTCCCAGAACCTATGCGCCTTGAGCTTCTTGACCAGTGAAACAAAGCACAGCACCGCCAGGAAAATGCAGGCTGCCATGCCCGCGATGCACAGAATAAAGATTGCCGTGTTGCTCGGACCGAGGAGATAGGCATCCGGCCTGCCCGGTGTGTAAAGTCCCTGGATGGAAACCGCCGGCCAAATTTCATACAGCGGCATCGCCAGCGCGATCGCACAGCCCCCTGCCGCGCAGCCCAGGATCAGCAGCACTTCCGACCAGATGCGGTCAAAGCGATTCAGATGCAGGCTGCCGTCCGCTTCCCTGTCCATGCGGCCGGTCTGCACGCACAGCAGGGTCAGCGCCGCCGCGAACACGATCACCAGACCTGTCACAACCAGCAGCAGAACGCTCAGGATATCTGCCTGCGTGTTTTCATCCGCGAAATGCACGACCCAGTGGCTGCTTTGGATCCATTCCAATGCTCGCTGCGCTTCCGGCTCTGTGATCGTAGTGTCCGTGCCGATCCAATCGTTATACATGCGGCGATAATCATTCATCGCGCTGATCGACGCCGCGAAGCTGCCGGCGACACCCAGCACGGTCCCACTGACAACGGCCAAAACCCACAGCAGGGTGTTTGAAGTCCGCAGTCCGCTTCTGTTTTTGATTTTCACTTCCATTTTCGACTCCTTTTCCGACTCCTTTTTTTTCAGAAATCATGCAGCCGTCCTTGCTTGCAAGATCTGCTCCTGCCAGCGACGTTTTGGAGAGCGCCGCGCGCTCCTCGCTACATTTTTTCCATTTTATAGCCGATGCCCCAGACCACTTTCAGATAGCGCGGATTCTTCGGGTCGATCTCGATCTTTTCGCGAATGCGGCGGATATGTACGGCGACTGTGTTTTCCGGGCTGTATGCCGGCTCGTTCCACACTGCCTCATAGATCTGCTCGATGCTGAACACTCGTCCCGCATAGCGCGTCAGATAGCGCAAAATGCCGAATTCGATCGGCGTGACCGCGATCGGCTGCCCGTCCATGCGCACAGTCTTCTGATTGTCGTCGATGACCAGTTCCCCTGTGACATATACCCCTTCTTCTTGTGCGGACGCCTTTTCGCCGGCTGCGCCGTCGATGCTTCCCAGACGCACATAGCGCCTGAGCTGCGACTTGACTCTTGCGATCAGTTCCAGCGGGTTGAACGGCTTGGTGATATAATCGTCCGCCCCGACGTTCAGCCCGGTGATCTTGTCGTAGTCTTCGGATTTTGCGGAAAGCATGATGATCGGAATGTTTTTTTCTTCGCGGATTTTCATGGTTGCCTGTACGCCGTCCACCTGCGGCATCATGATATCCATGATGATCAGGTGCAGCGGCTGCTCCCGCGCGACGCGCAGTGCCTCCACGCCGTTATACGCCTTGAAGACATGATAGCCTTCGTTGCGCAGATAAATTGCAATGGCTCCCGCGATCTCCTTATCATCGTCGCAAACCAGAATGTTGATTGTATCCATCGTTTCTGCCATGTTCTCGGTTCCTTTCCGGCTGATACCCCTATCATAACGTCCATTTCTTACAAAGGCACGCACGTAATTCTTAACAAATTCTGACGATTTTCTTGGTGCGTGCCGCACCTTGCGCGCCGCACACAAAAACAGGCGACCCCTTGCCTAACCTGTCGGGCCGCCCTTCCCTTCCCGGATCCTGTTACTTTGGATCATATGGGAAACAATCCATGTATTTGAGTTTGAACTGATTCAGCGCGTGCAGGCGATCGATCTTCGCCTTGACCTCTGCGTCGTCGATCTCGCCGGTGCGGATATACCGGTCGAGCACCGCGTAGGTGAAGCCGAGATTTTCCTCGTCCGTCTTCGGCTGCAAACCGTCGATCGGTGTCTTATCCACGAACATCGACGGCAGATCGAGCTCCCGGCCGATCGCCTTGACTTCCTGCACCGTCAGATGCGAAAGCGGGCTGAAATCGCCGGCGCCGTCACCGTATCTGGTCGCGTAACCGACCCAGTCCTCCGACAAATTGCAGGTATTTGCCACGCGGCCGTTGTTGGATTGCGCGACCGCATAGACCGCCGCCATTCGCAGGCGCGCCGGCAGATTGGTGATCGTCTGCGGCTGGAGCTGCTCGGCGCCGAGCCGCGCCGTCAGTTCCTTCACCAGACCATCATAGCAATCCTTGATATTGATGGTATAGTTCTTGATCCCCAGATGCGCGACCAGCGCCTGCGAAACATTGATATCAAATTGTTCGCCTTTCGGCAGGAGTACGCCGATCACGCGATCCCTGCCGAGCGCCTCCGCGCAGAGCGCGGCAACGACCGAGCTGTCCTTCCCGCCGGAGACGGCAACGACTGCGTTGCAGTCCTTGCCGTTTGCCTCAAACCAGTCACGGATCCATGCGATCACATCATCTTTTACTTTCTTTGCATCAAAACTCATGTCTGTCTCTCCTTTTTTATCTCTCCCTGCTTTGTCTATGCGGTAGACCGCCGTTCAGCACTTTTCCTATCATCTGCTCTTATTATACACCTATTTCCCCGCACCGTCCACCACAAACCGCAGGAACCCGCTCCCCAAAAATGCGGCAGCACGCTCTTTTCATTCGTCGCGCTCTTGCATTTTTTCTGTTTTTTTGCTATACTGTCTTTGGTAGATTGGAAAGGTTTTCACAAGTTGAGACAAATTCTTAAAGTTTTTTCATTTTTGTGTAACCTTTTAAGGGGTTCATTTGAGTTATTTATGTAAGGAGGAGAAAGGATGCAGGATCATACTTTCGTACAAGATGAAAGTATTGAAACCATAATCCAGCGTTATAAAAGCACCATTTACGGCGTGGCACTGTCCTACACCAATAATCGCAGCGATGCGGACGACATCTTTCAGGAGGTTTTCCTGATCTATTTCAGAGTCAAACCGCAGTTTAATGATGAAGAGCATCGCAAGGCGTGGCTGATCCGAACGACTATTAATTGTTCGCTTCGTGTGGTTGACAGCACGTATCGCAAACGTACCGTGCCGATGGACGAAATGGAGGAGGGTTCCTTTCAATTTCAATCTAAGGAAGAGAACGCAGTTCACTTAGCGCTGCGCCAGCTTCCGGAAAAATATAGAATCGTTCTTCAGCTTTTCTATTTCGAGGATATGTCGATTGATATGATCAGTCGCACCCTGCAGATCAAGCCAGGTACGATCAAAGTTCAGCTTAATCGCGGTCGCGAAATGATGAAGGCGAAGATACGGGAGGTAGACGCATGATGACTGACGATATGATTCGCAGCATGAAAAAACAGATGGTACCATCTGACGAGGTGGTTGCCGACTTGCTGGCGAACATTGCAGCATTGAGTACTTCCCCGAAGACATCCGAGCATGTGGTGTCCTTTGATGACGGAAAGACGCGCAGAGCATGCGGCGATCTGACTGTTTCGCAAAGGCCCGCAGCAAAAGCAAAAAAACGTACAACGAAATCTATATGGTATTACAGCACGGCAGCAGTGGCCGGCGTGATCGTTTTACTGTCAGTCTTTACGGTTTTCGGTTCTTCATCCGGAAACCGAGCTTGGGATTTCATCCATACGGCGATCGATAACCCGACGGTTGTCACATCTCCGGATGATCGGGATCGCAATGCAGTGACCGGTTCGGATACGGATGATCGGAACGATGCAGAGAGCCGTTCCGATGACGGACAGGATCCCGCCGATGAAAGCAAAGGCGGTTTTCTCAGCAATCTTTTCGGCAATCATACTGATAAAGAACAGCCACAGGTTACGAACGGAAACGACGCTGAAGGCAGTGATTCGCCAAGTGATAACGATCCGGCAGATACAAACGAGGAACGAAGCGACTCCGATTCTGCGGGGACGGATAATCCGCCGCCTGCTCCGACAAACAATGATTCCGATTTTTCCAACGGTAATGACGGAAACGGCAGCAGCTCCGGAAACAATTCCGGCACCGTTGCTCCTCCGGCACCGGATGACGGCAACGGCAATTATGTCGTCGGTGACGGCAAGGTGACGCCAGGCGCTCCGGGAACAAGCGATATTTCCTTTAACCGCGAGATTCTCGCTGAAAGTTCGGTTTCCACGCTTACGGTTTCCGGCAGCAACTATGTCGTTGAAAAAGCAACGACCACCGCAGCGACGGCATCGGAGATCAAAACGATCTCCTTGGAGATTCCGGAGACTTCCACAACGAATCATGCGACATTGCGCGCGAAGGTGCGAAGAGTTAAGAATGTTTCTTCTGATTTTTTGATCGCGGTCGATGTCGATGGCTTCAGTCAGACGCTCCTCTATCTGAGCGATGATTATGTACCGGAAACGTTGGGACAATTCCTGTCCGATGCAGGGCTTCGTTCCTCCGCATCCTTTGCCAAGGCTGTATTCTGTAAAGGCGCGCAAATCGGCTATTCCTCTTATCACAGGTTTAACGTCAATGGCATTCAGGAGTTGGTTTCCTCTTATGCCTTTGCGAACGAAAGCGCTCCGCTGGCAAAGCATTCCGCTTACGAAAGCGGCAATGTTCATGTCACCTTCAAGTCAACGAGCAATCCGACCGGCTCCGTCATCAATTTCGGCGTCAGTGACAACGGATATCTGTTCGTGAAGATGAACTCCGGCAAGTCCTTTACATTCCATATCGGTGAAAAAAACGCTTCCGCTTTTATCAGTCATGTAACGGGAAAGTAACCATAAAAAAACCTGTGATTTGCAAACTGCAGCTCACAGGTTTTTTATGTGCTTAAATTTTCATCGGCTCTGTAGTCCCGTCACCCATCGGCTCTGGTAATGCGGGCGCCTAATCCCGCGAATTTTTCGATGAACTTTTCATAGCCTCTTTCGATGTGATAGATTTCGGAGATCTCCGTGGTTCCCTCGGCCACCAATCCGGCCAGGACCATCGCCGCACCCGCGCGCAGGTCGGTTGCCATGACCGGACATCCGCGCAATCTGGCGTTGCCCCGCACAAGTGCTTTGTTTCCTGCCGTCTCGATGTTCGCGCCCATCTTGTTCAGCTGCGCGACATGCATGAAACGATTTTCAAAAACCGTCTCAATGACCGTACTGGATCCATCCACCGTGGTCAGAAACGTCATAAAGGGGGACTGAATGTCCGTCGGAAAGCCCGGATACGGCAGCGTCTTGATGTCCGTCGCGACTTGCGGTCCCAGATCTCCCCTTACAACCAGATCTTCATCGCCGACTTCGATGCGCACGCCGCACTCCCGCAGCTTTGCGATGATTGGTTTGACATGATCCGGCACTACGTTGTGAATACGTACCGCGCCCCGCGTGATCGCAGCTGCCAGCATAAACGTTCCCGTCTCGATACGATCCGGAATCACCGTATGCCTGGCGCCTCCCAGCTTTTGAACTCCCTCGATCTTAATCGTGTCCGTGCCGGCACCCTTGATCTTCGCTCCCATTTTGTTGAGAAAATTCGCAAGATCGACGATTTCCGGTTCTTCGGCCGCGTTTTCGATATAGGTCGTGCCCTGTGCCAGAACCGCCGCCATCATGATATTCTCAGTCGCACCTACACTCGGAAAATCCAAGTAGATCGTATCTCCGATCAGCCCCTGCGGTCCTGCAGCCGCTTCCACATAGGTGTCGGTGCAGGTAATGATCGCTCCCAACGCTTCCAAACCTTTGAGATGCAAGTCGATCGGTCGCGAGCCGATCGCGCAGCCGCCCGGATGCGGGATCCGCGCTCTGCCCTTTCGCGCGATCAGCGGTCCCATCACCAAAATCGACGCCCGCATCTTATTGACCAGTTCAAACTGTGCCTCTGTAGAAAGAATGTCCTTCGTTGTAACCGCGAGGACATTTTCTTCCAATTCTTCGATTTCCGCGCCCAGCGATATGAGAATTTCTTTCATAAAGCTGACGTCCCGCAATTGCGGCACATCGCGGATCACGCATGTGTCTTCTGCCAGCAGTGCTGCCGCCATAAGTGGCAGCACTGCATTTTTCGCACCGCTGATCACGACATCCCCTTTTAGAGGATCGCTTTGCTGTACAATATATTTCGCCAATGTGATAAGCCTCCGGGACTATAATTTTTTAAGTTCTGCCAGGCAATCTTTGCAGACATTTTTACCGTGAACCGATACGACATCCTTTGCGTTTCCGCAGAAAATGCAGGCCGGCTCATACTTTTTGAGCATGATATACTCGCCGTCTACAAAAACTTCCAGAGAATCATCGGTTTTGATGTCTAAAGTTCTTCTCAGTTCTACCGGAATTACCACTCTTCCTAACGGATCGACTGGTCTAACAATACCTGTTGCTTTCATATTCATACCTCCTGATTATGTTAACGGTTCTCTTCCTTGTCGGAAGACTGCTTTTTTAATGGCTCTTTTTTTTGCCTCCGCTTTCTCCGGTGTCTTCATGTCTCCTTATGAGTCCGATGACCGAAGAAAACGTATTGACCAGGCTGCTCGCGGCCGCGACAATGCTCTGGTTTCCCCTGATTGCATCCGTGATGCTTCCGACGGTCTCGCCGGCATCGTCGAGTATGCCATCCACAACCTGGGCTTTATCGGATGCGATACCGGAAACAACCTTCGCATCCGCAAGGATCTCATCTACCTGGCGCAGCGTCCCGATCAGCTTTCGAATCAGCAGGATCAGGTAGATCAGCAGAACCATTCCCAGTACTGCGAGCAGCGTCAGAAGCAAACCCTTCAACGTGATGGTGACTGTCATTTGATACCTCCCTTCGCAAAACGCTTTGCCGAAACGCTTCGACAAGTCTAATCTTATTATATCCTAGATATGGAAATAATTGCAACATCTTTTTACTTTTTTAGCATAAAATTTTTATAACAGTTTTACAACGGCTTCGCTGCTGCTTATTTCCAATGAAAATACCAAAGAAAGGGGATTTTTTGCTCATGATGAATTTGATCTGGTCCGGGATTTTTCTCGTGTCTTTTTCTTACGCTGCTTTGACCGGAAAGCTTTCGGTGTTCGGCACTGCGATCCTAGAAGGTTCGCAAAACGCCGTTACCTTTATGATCCGTCTTGCCGGGATTATGGCCATGTGGGCCGGGCTGATGGAGGTCGCCGAGCGTACCGGGCTCATCCGCCAGCTTTCCAAGCTGCTGATGCCCTTTACACGTCTTTTGTTTCCCGGACAGGAAGACCCTGAGACACTTTCCTGCATGATCATGAGCTTTATGGCAAATATTTTCGGTGCCGGAAACAGCTCTACCGTTTTCGCGCTTCGCACCATGGAACGGCTGGATGCGCAGAACAAACATGCCGCATCGGCAAGCAACGATATGTGTACTTTTGCGGTCGTCAACATGGCGTTCGCGCCGCTTGTCCCTATTGTGACGATTCAGATCCGGGAAGAGCTCGGCTCCGAGGATCCTTATTCGATTGTTCTGCCTGCGCTGATCACTGCCGGGAGCACTGTTCTGATTTCGATTGTACTTTGCAAATTCATGGAAAGGAGATCCTCTGCGCATGAATCTTGAAGTCGTTTTGGAAACGCTCTCTGCGTCCTTTGTTCCGGTCATGGCCGCAATCATCCTCGCGCACGGGCTGCTTCACAACGCGCCGGTCTACGACTATTTCATCGACGGTGCCAAAAAAGGACTGCAGACCGCAATCGAAATTCTTCCGTTTCTGATCGGCATTTATCTGGCGATTAACAGCTTGACCGCCTCCGGCTTGATCGGATTTCTTTACCATCTGCTGGATCCGCTTTTCCGATTGCTGCACATTCCTGTACAGCTCCTGCCGTTGATGCTGCTGCGCGCCGTTTCCGGCAGCGGTTCCTTCATCATCGTGCAGAACATCCTCGAAGAGGTCGGTCCGGATTCCTATGCCGGCCGAACTGCCTGTGTGATGGCCGGTGGCTGTGAGACCGTCATCTACGTGCTGGCACTGTATTTCAGTGTCACCAAGGTTACACGGATGCGCCACGCGTTTGCCTGCGGGCTGATTGCTTATCTTGCCGGGATTGCGGTATCCCTGCTGATCTGTCGTTTCCTTTAGCGCTGCTCGGTAGAACGAAAAGCATTCCCTCACAGCATTGCTTGCCGCATGTTCCGGCGTAATTCATGCGGCAGACATAGCGCCTTACCGGTAGCACGAGCGCAGATCTTCCGTGTACGCGCCGTTCGCATCGTAAATGTACAAGGGGCGAAGTATCCGCAGTTCCGAACCGCCGCCCTTGATCATGTGCACCAGCAGAATGTTCGCGGCGCTGTCTCGGCTTGCGCTGACAAAGCACAGTTCTTTCGGTTCCAGTCCGCAGGCTCTGCCCATGCAGCAAATATCGACAAGGCGGGACGGCCGATGGACCAAAAAGAAATCGCCGCCGCTGCGCAGCAGCTGTGCCGCGCATTTCATAAACTCCGCAAGCCCTGCGGTCGTTTCATGTCTGGCGATTGCTTTGGCAGGATTGGCATTGGTAAGGCCGCCGTTTCCGATGGTATAAGGAGGGTTGCATGTCACGAGATCCGCTGCTCCGCGCAGCTCTTTTCCCCAGGTTTTTCCAAAATCTTTGACATCCGCGTGGATAAATTCCATGCGTTCCTCCAGGCGATTCAGTGCCCGGCTGCGTAGTGCGCGCTCCTGCGAGGACGCCTGCACTTCCACACCGATCAAGCGGCTGCAGTCGGTCTTATATGAAAGAATGAACGGAACGATCCCCGTTCCGGTGCCCAGGTCTACAGCCAAGGAGGCGCCGCGTCTGCGTTTTCGCACAGGTTCCCCCAAAAAGCCGTGCCCTTTTTTGTCGAGACCGCTCTGTCTGGCCGCAAAGTCAGCCAGGATCACCGCATCCACACCGTAGCAGAACTCTGCCGGTTCCTGGATCAGCTGCAAGCCGCCGAAGCCGATTTGATCGATTCTTTCCGTCATAGCAGGTTACTCGTCTTTCATCAGTTCTTCCATCTCTTTTTTTGTCGCAGCGTCCATCCCGTCAAAGATATTCGTGTTTTCTTTGCGTTCGCGCCGTTTTTCGATCCGGCGAATCTCTTCTTTTTTATAGGTGTAAAGATCCGGCGTCAGTTTTTCTTCCTGCTCTTCCTGCTGCTTCGCATTTTTGTCGTCCTTTTCATTCTTCTCGTTTTTCGCGTTCTTACCACTGCGCTTCCGCGCGGAATCCTGCGGGGTATCGTCGATGTACAGCCGCACTCGTACTTTATTTTCCAGAAGAACGGTTTCCACTACCTTGCCCAGTCCGTCCGGTGTCCGTACTTTTTCGCCGATATCCGGCATCCCCCTGCGCAGCTGCATATAAATATCATTTTCATATTTCAGGCAGCACATCAGTCTTCCGCAAATGCCGGAGATCTTCGCCGGGTTCAGCGAGAGGTTCTGTACTTTTGCCATCTTAATAGAGACCGGTTCAAAATCCGACAGCCAGCTATGGCAGCAAAGGCTTCTGCCGCAGCTGCCGATGCCACCCATCATCTTGGCTTCATCGCGTACACCAATCTGCCTGAGTTCGATCCGCATTTTGAAAACACCTGCCAGATCTTTGACCAGTTCGCGAAAATCCACTCTGCCGTCTGCGGTAAAATAAAAGATGACCTTGCTTTTATCAAAGGTGTATTCCACGTCGATCAATTTCATCACAAGCCCGTGCTTGTCGATTTTTTCCTGGCAAAGCGCCATGGCTTTTTCCTTTTTTCTGACATTTTCCTGATGCTGCTTATAGTCTTCCTCGCAGGCCTCACGGACGATTTTTTTTAGCGGAGCCACGATGCTATCTTCTGAAACCATCGTCGGTTCCATCGTGACGGTTCCGAATTCCATCCCGCGTGCAGTCTCTACAATCACATTGTCTCCGGCTTTCAGTTCAAAATCACCCGGGTCAAAGTAGTAGACCTTTCCTGCGGTCTTAAATCTGACGCCTATAACTTTTACCATATTCTCTTCTCGGTTCTCGCGGTTCTGATTTTCTTGTGTCTGACCTTCTTGCGTTTGACCTTCTTGTGCCTGACTTCCTTGCGTTTGACTTTCTTGTGTCTGCCTTTTCAGTTCCGTCATTTCTGCTTTTTTCACCGGTCTTTCTCTTCGTGCTCTCCGCCCGCCGCTCTGTGGTCTTCTTTTCTGTTTCTTCTCTGTCTCCTTGTTTTCCCTGTTCGGCGTTTCCTTGTTTTGTGTTTCCTTGTTCTGTATCATCCCTCTAACCTCCGATCTTGAGCAGCAGATCCTTGAGCGCATACTGGTAGTTCACTTTCAGGATCAGATCTCTGCGTGCTTCCTCAATCAGCACAACATTGCGCATAATTTCCTCACTTCGAAATAGCCGACTGCGTTCATCCTGTCCCAGCAGAATGCTGCGGTAAAGATGCTCCATCGCATCCAGCACCCGAAACGCGCTGTCCCGATCCTTAACATGTTTGGTCAGGATCTGCTTGAGCCGAAAGAAGCCTTCTTCCTCCAGCACACAGTCGATCAAAGCACTTGCGCAGTCTGTCATTTCCTGCTGTACGCGTTCACGATTGCCGCCGCGAAGATGCCATACGATGCAGCGGGAGCGGATGGTTTCCAACATATTTTCACGGTTGTCACACAGCAACAGGATCACGGTGTTTCCCTGCGGTTCCTCCAAGGTCTTGAGCAAACGGTTCTGTGCGCGAATGGTCATGGTATCGGCATCGGAAAGAATTGCCATATTACGCTCGCCAAGCGGTTTTCTGGCAAGATCCTCCTGCAGCCTTTCAATCATATCGTCTTTTACCGATATTCCATCTGCCTTCACAAAATACAGATCCTCGCAGTTGTCGTGGTCGATCTTGCGGCAGTCCGCACAGGTATCGCAGCCCTCTCCGGGCTTGACCTTGCAGGAGATCGCCTTCAAAAAATCCTTTGCGAAGCCGATCTTATCGACGCAGGTGTCGCCTTCGATCAGATAAGCATGCGACACTTTTCCGTCCCGGATACTCTGCCGGATGCGCCCGATTAACTTTTCATCCTCTTTCCATCTTGTCAGAGACAATGATTCCTCCTGCCTTTCCTTTCTTGCTTTCAGCCGGCTGTCGAGCTTGTGTTTTGATCCTTTCAACCTTTCAACTGCTTTTCGACTACCTTTATTCTATAGGTTTGACAACCGTCGCACGTTCGCCACTTTGTCGATTTCCTCGCTTCTTTCGCGCATCTCACTTCGCGTCCGCGTTTTCCCAGTCCGCCAACACCTGATCCAGCTTCGCGCAGACATCTTTTTGGATTTCTTCGATACTTCGGCTCGCGTCAATCCCAAAGAAACGATCCGCGAACTGCTTTTCCAGTTCCAGATAGCCTCGGTAGACATCATCGTGGAAAGCTTCCGCTTCCGCATCCAGGCGATCCTGCAGGTCGGTTTTGATCCGATGTTTGCCGATCGACGGATCCAGCTTAAACAGCAGAGTCAGATCCGGCATACAGTCTCTGACTGCGTAGCCGTTGATGATCGCGACAGTCTCCCCCAGTTTTCTCCCATATCCCTGATAGGCGATGCTGGAATCCACAAAGCGGTCGCAGATCACGACCTTGCCCGCGTCCAGTGCCGGTTTGATCACTTCTGCTACATGTTGGGCTCTTGCCGCCGCATACAGCATGGCCTCCGTCATATAGTCCATTTCCTTGCAGTTCTTATCCAAAATGATATCGCGAATACGCTCTCCGATCGCGGTGCCACCCGGCTCTCTGGTAAAAATGACCTCAAAATGCCGACCTTCAAAATATTCTTTGATATTCTGTATCTGCGTAGACTTCCCGGAACCATCCGGTCCCTCAATCGATATAAAGATTCCGCGTTTCATTGGTCACTCCTTTTTCCCTTGTTAATTTGATTTACCAGTTTTTCAAAACACCAGTTGACACAAAGAAGAAGCGGAATACACACCACCACTGCAAAACAGATCTTTGCCGTTGTCATCATCACTTTCTCCTTTTCTATCATTCGTTATACTTGTTCGACTATTTCTTTGACTGTTTTTTGATTGTTTCTGTGATTGTTTCCGGTCGTTGTCCTTTTTTGATTGCTTATCTCTTATGTTTCTTATTTCTGAATCGCCTTCTGCTCCTTTGCTACAGGCTTCCCGCAGCTCTGCTTACGCTTTCATCTTATGATTTCATCCTTCTGATGATTTTTGTGCTTTTATGATTTCTAGCCTTTCGTTCTGTATGACCCGGCAGTTATGACCTATGGTCACTTTTTGCCACGTTGCCTTAACCAGGGTGGAATACAGAAACAACAATAGTATTATATCACATTTTTTGCTTCCTTCCTAGTCCCGGAAAAAGTTTTTATTTCCCTTTATTTCCCATTTCCTGCCCGCCCGACACGCGCGCCCTTTGCCGTTCCCTCTTTTCGACTTTTTCCGACCTGTTTCGACTGCTTTCGACCTCATTTTTCACTTGCTTTGCCGGCAATCCGGCTGAGCGGCATAGCCCTCGATGCTGTAACCGGACGCCACCTATGATCTAAGATCTAAGCGGATGCCAC
>ERZ808240.2867-NODE-2867-length-17889-cov-13.360828_pt1 | contig 17889 bp, 10 predicted proteins | sample MGYA00521084_ERZ808240 | MGnify/ENA primary metagenome ERZ808240 (study PRJEB31516, sample SAMN03275571) | gut metagenome | biome: mammalia-associated habitat; material: feces | host: Papio cynocephalus | place: Kenya | collected 2012-08-06 ... | reverse complement strand
TCCACCTCGTCGAGTTGGCTCGACTTGTCCGCGACCATTGCTATGCGCATGGTATTGCTGTCGCGAAAGCGTACCACTTTCTTTTCCATGCCAAGGTAGCTTATTTCAAGGAAGTATGCCTTGCCGGGCTCCATTGCCGGCATGGTGAGGCTGAACTTGCCGTTGATGTCAGTAGTGGTGGCTATCTTCGTTCCCCTCACCCTCACCGTCGCGCCAAGCAGAGGTTCCTGTGTGTTGTCGGTCACGATGCCTTTGGCAACTACAGCGCGACGCCCTGGAAGTCCAGATTGTGCACTTTTGCCCACGCCGTTTTGCGCCATGGCATCGCTTTGGCCACCACAAATCAGCATAGGCAGACAAAGAAGCGACGTGTAAAAGACGTGGCTTTTTACGTTTGATTTCATCTCTCTTTCTTTAAAATACAATTGACTAGGACTTTTAGTTTTACCCAACCGTTAACTTAATTTGGCGCAAAGTTAGTAAAAAGATATTAAACAGCGAAAATAATTGTCAGTTTTTTCACGTTGCAATTGCATTTTTGCAACCACTCCTCTTCATTTTAACTACAAATTGAAAGACACGAAAATACTAACGTAAACATTGTTTTACAAAAGTTATCTGGTAAATTTGAGCATCATCAGATAAAAACTGGTTCTATGTTGATTCGTGTGAGTAATACTTTTTACGCACGAATCAACATAGACCCTAAAAACTTCAATGACCCTACAACTTGTCTTTTAAGCCTTAATTTTGGATAGCTTACAAGACATGTGTCAAAATCCCAAAATTATATAGTCATCATCTTTTCCATCGGTCTGCGTCTGCTTCCTCGGCTTCGGCATCTGCTTGAGCTTGCCGTCCTTGTCGAAGAGGCCATAAGTGGTACGCAGCACGCTGAACTCCGTGCGACGGTTCAGCTGGTTGCAGATGTCTTGGCGCTTGGCGTCCAACGCCTTGATGAAAGGCTCGGTGAGCGTGTCGCCCTCCTTGAGCCACGTATAGCGCGCGGCAAGACGGCGGTTCACCCTCCTTGGTCGCTCCTTGCCATAGCCCACTGGCGTGAGCCTGTCCGCGGCTATGCCGTGGGCGATGAGGTAGCGTATCACCGATTCGGCGCGACGCTGCGACAGCCCCTTGTTGTAAGCGGCGGAGCCAAGATAGTCGGTATGCGCGGCAAGTTCGATGGTTACATTTGGGTTGTCGTTCAGAATGCCCACCAACTTGTCGAGCGCCACCTTGGAGCTGTCTCTCAACGTGGCCTTGTCGAAATCGTAGAAGATATTGTCTATCAGCACCGGAGCCGATATGTTGGCCAAGGCAAACTGCAACGTGGTGTCGCGCGACTCCTTCGGGTTGGCAAGCGCTTTTACTTCTTCCTTGTGATTGAGAAAGCCCTTGCACGCGGCAAGGAAGAGGTAGCTCACCCCCGGCGACATGGTCTTCGTGAACGAGCCATCGCTCTTTACCGTTATGTGCTCGTTGGTGCCGTCGTCGCCCACGCAATACACCTGCGCTTGTGGCAGTTCGTAACCATCAATCTCATATACCCAACCTTTCACCGTTTGTTCTATCTCAGGGTTGACAAACGAGTAGAGATGATCCCAGCCTCGCGCGTCGCCACGGTTGCTTGAGAAGACCCCACGGTTGTGCACGCCCTCAAAGGTCATTCCAAAATCATCGCCAGCCGAGTTGAGCGGATAGCCAGGATGCGAGAGCTTTGTTTTGCCGTTTTTATCAGTATGGGCAATAAAAATGTCGTAGCCGCCAAGTCCAGGATGTCCTGTGCTTGAGAAATAGAGGTCACCGTTTGGCCTGAACCTAGGGAAAGCCTCGTCACCAGCGGTGTTTATCGGTCTCCCGAGGTTCTCCACGCCACCGAAACCATGGCTCGTAACGCGCACTCGCCAGATGTCGAGACCTCCCATGCCACCTGGCATGTCGCTCGTGAAGTAGAGCCACTCGCCATCTGGCGACACAGCTGGATGAGCAAAACTGGAAAGCGTGTCTCGCGAGACTTCCACCGCCGACAGTTTGCCCCATGACGCGTCGGCACGGTCTGATTTCATTATCTTCGCATAGCGGGGCGAGGATGGGTCGGTGACACACTGCGTCAGGTACATCTCCCGACCGTCGGGCGAAAAGCAACACGCGCCCTCGTCATAGGCACTGTTTACACCCGTCACCGCCACAGGCTTGGTCCATTTGCCCTTGTCGTCTTTCGAGGAGTAGAATATGTCGCCGAATTTCATGCCAGTGATACCGCTCATATCGTCGCCCTCGGCATCCTTCCGGGTAGAGGTGAAATAAATCTCGTCAGCATTGTCGCCAAGAAACATCGGAGAATAATCGGCGCACCGGCCATTGAGTTCGTCAAGTCTTTTCACGGTGTAGCGGCTACCCACCTGCCGTATCTCTGGCGCGTGCATCGCGGCTTCCAGCCCTGCCGTCGCCATGTCGTTGCCTGGCATGGAGTCGAGCGCGACCTGGAATTCCGCCACTGCGTCTTTATAATTGCCGTTTTTCATGAGCAACCGCGCCAAGGCGAGATGATCCGCCCCACGATCTGCCTTGTAACGTATGGCGTTGCGATAAGCCACTATTGCCTTCCCAGTCTGCAGGCTCTTGTCGTAACAGAAAGCCATGCGGCGAGCAATGGCTCCACGCGCTTGGCGCTCCTTTGGTGGGGTTTTCTGGTAAGCCTGCTTGAAGTCGGCGGCGGCATCGAAATACTCGCCCAGGGCAAGTTCTTTTTCGCCCCGTTTCATGTACTTGTCGGCCCCACACGATACCAAGAAGAGCGCGACAAGGCAGATTACCGTTATGACTCTCGGCTTCAACTGTTCTTCACCTTGATTATTTTCGTCTTTGGCAGTTCCTTGTTGCGCCTGTTGACCCGCGTCACCACGGCTTGCGCGAGGTTCAAGAATGCCTGGCCCGTCACGCTGTCGGCATCGGTTGCGGCAGGCCTGCCCGCGTCACCACTGTCGCAAATGCCTTGCACGAGAGGTATCTGAGCGAGCAATGGCACGCCCATTTCCTGGGCGAGATCCTTGCAGCCATCCTTGCCAAAGATATAATACTTGTTTTCGGGCAGTTCCTTCGGAGTGAACCACGCCATGTTCTCCACCAGGCCGAGTATAGGCACGTTCACCTTGTCGTTGGTGTACATGTCTATGCCCTTTCGCGCATCGGCGAGAGCCACTTTCTGCGGCGTGGACACTATCACGGCTCCTGTTATAGCGAGCGTTTGCAGCAGGGTGAGGTGTATGTCGCTGGTCCCAGGGGGCGTGTCGAGCACGAAATAGTCGAGATCACCCCAGTCGGCATCGGCGATAAGCTGCTTCAAGGCCGCCGTAGCCATGCCACCGCGCCAAAGCGTAGCCGTGTCGGGATTGACGAAGAAGCCTATCGACAACAACTTCACGCCATATTTCTCGATAGGCTCTATTAGGTCTCTGCCGTCTTTCTTCACGCCGTAGGGGCGAGCGTCTTCCACCCCAAACATCTTTGGCATGGATGGGCCGAAGATGTCGGTATCGAGCAATCCCACCTTATAGCCAAGACGCGCCAAGGCGATAGCGAGGTTGGCCGATACTGTGCTCTTGCCCACTCCACCCTTGCCGGAGCTCACTGCGATGATGTTTTTCACGTTGGGCAGAAGTTTCTCCACCTCCGGTCGCGGGGCCGACTTGAACTCCGTGGCTATCTTCACATCAACGTCGTCACCAAGCTTCAGCTTCAGCGTCGCCTCCGCCGACTTCACCGTCGACTTGATAAATGGGTCTGTATCACGAGGGAAAATAAGCGAGAAGCTCACCGAGTTGCCATCTATATGCAGGTTGTCGGCAACCATGCCGCTCTCAACGAGGTTTTTCTTAGTGCCCGGATAGATGACTGTGGCGAGGATGTCCCGAATAAGCTTAGGATATAATGTCATAATGTGTTTTATATTTTTTGCCAGTTTTCTTCGCCTGGCTTTTTAAAATGTCTGTCTTTACTTTAATAGGATTGACAAAAGTAGTCATATTTCTGTTAAAATACAAATAAAAACTAATTTTTTTAGATGTCGTAAGAATAATTAGTAACTTTGTCTCTACTGGATGTTTTGGCAATAAATCAGTCCAGCGACATTAAACCACTTTACAAGCAAAATGAACATACTACATAGCCTCTGCGCCCTACTCATTGCCATTGCGCCACTCTCGCTGAAGGCACGACAGGCTACACTACACATCGGCGAGGACATCACCTACTCAGTACAGAAGAAGTACAGTCCCGTTGTCGGCAAGGCTCTCGAGATGATGGCTGCCGACATGACCAAGCCCAACGCCAAGGGCAGGGGCGGAGCCACCAGCTTGCTGGTATACCAGCTCGACATGGCGAGCAACAAGGAGCTGAAAGCCCTGAGCCAGATGACCGTGCCGGCCATGGACATCATAGCCCGCAAGGACGCGTTCTGGATTGGCTCGCGCATGGGCAAGACCGTCGTCGTGGGAAGCAATGGGCGTGGAACAGCCTACGGCATCATGAGGTTCGCGCAAAGGGGCGGAGCCGACTTCGGCAAGAAGGGCGAAACGCAAATCCCTTCGGTGGAGTATCGTGGCATGTCTCTTGAGAGTCATTCTCTAACCAACTATCGACAACTATTCAAGATGATGCTTCGCCAGCGCGCCAACCTGCTATGCGAGGGATGGGACCGTGGCGATGCTCCAAGCCGTTTCACCCACGACCTGCGTGCCCTGGCCGACTCTTTCGGCATAGTACTCGCCACGCCCCACGGCGCTCACGGCCTCAAGCTGCAAGGCGAGAAGAAGAGCGTGAACGTCAACATAGGGTGGGCCGACGACAACTACGGTTACATGGCACCTGCCCATGATGACCCAGACGACAATTGTGGGGCGGTGTACCACCTCGCCTACTCTGGCAGGCCGCACAGTTACCTGTGGCTCTGCACCACGCAGCCAGGGTTGTTGGCCAACGAGATGGGCACCGCTTTCGACCGTGGAGCCAACCGCCTGTGGATGTGTGTGGTGCACAACCCTTACGTGGCGGCCTACCAGCTCAGCCTCTTCCTCGACATGGCGTGGAACGTGAAAGCCGTCGACAGAACCGACGTGGGCAGGCATCTCAATGGTTGGCTCGCCGGCAACTTTGGCCTGCGTGCCGCCAACGCGTTGATGAAACCCTTGACGCAATATTTCATGCTCACCACCATACGCCGGCCTGAGATGATGGACTTCACCATGCAGAAGGCTCCGTCGAAGCACAACAAGAATGGCGACGGCGGCATTGCCAACACCGACTTCAACGCCGAGGAGTTTGGCAACGAGCTTGACCGCTACCTCAACCACTACAAGGATGTAGCCGACAGGGTGAAACAGGCGCGCCACATGGTTGCCGACAAGGACAGCGACAAGTATTTCACCATGATAGAATATCCCGTTGTCGCCTCCGCTCTGATGGCCGTGAAAACGCTTGAGGCGCAGGAGTCGCGTCTCATAGCGCGCCCCGTGAGTTTCCACCACGACAGCGAGGCACTGGAGTCGGCGGCCCGAAGCATACGCGCCTACCGCAAGCTCCAAGAGCTGACAAGCCTCTACGACAACGCCATGGCGCGGATGGGTCTGGACGTGGAGATGAATGCCGCGCCACAGGGTCTCACCGTGTTTGGCAAACCCTTGCTAACCGACACTCTCAGCGAGAAGGAGATATTGCAATATGGCAACTACGTACACAGCGACACGCCCATGCCAGCGATGAAGGCCATAGCCTCTACAGCGGCATCATACGTCTCGGCGTCAAAGGGAGCGAAGGTCATCAAAATGCTGGGACGCTCCATGAGGGCCGTGACCCTCAACGCCGGCGACTCCCTGACATATCGCTTCACGTCGGGCACCATAGGCGGCACGCTGCGCTTGGCCTTCGTGCCCACCCACGCCCTCGACGGCGGCATGTCGCAAGCCGAAGTCAGGATTGACGGTGGAGCGCCACGCACGGTGATCGTCACCGACGGCACACGGTCGAAGCGCTGGATGCAAGGCGTGCTGCGCGGACAAGCTCTCATCAACCTACCAGTGGCCCTTGAGCCTGGCTGCCACACGCTAACCATAAAGGCACTATCCGACCATGTTGCGCTCGACGAATGGATGATCGACGACGATAGCGAGCGACAGTTCTACGTGTTCCCAACAGTGCCTCGCTTTTAGGTGAATTTTGCCCATAAAGCGAGATACATAAGCCATTGTTCTCTTTTTTTCATGGCAACAAGGCTCTATGTGTTGGAAAAACACTACTTTTGCACATTATTAATTGAAGCATCGTGAGAAAGAATTTCATAAAGACGCTATGGCTCATGCTCGCTGCCGGCACCGGCTTCGTGGCATTGCTTTTTTTCCTTATATGGTTTGGCATCATCGGCTATTCGCCCAACATCGACAACCTGCAAAACCCTATATCCAAGTCGGCGTCGCAAGTGCTCTCTGCCGACGGGCATATCCTTGGCACTTACAACCTCGACCGTTCCAACCGCATTCCGGTGCCGTACAAGAAGTTGTCTCCCTATCTCGTGCAAGCACTTGTAGCCACTGAGGACGTGAGATTCTACGACCACTCCGGCATAGACTTCATTGCCTTGACTCGAGCTATCGTAAAGCGAGGCATCCTCGGACAAGCCTCAGCAGGTGGCGGTAGCACCATAACACAGCAGCTCGCCAAGCAACTTTATTCGGCTCCGGTACACTCCGCCTCGGAGAGGTTGCTGCAAAAGCCAATCGAATGGGTGACGGCCATCAAGCTTGAGCGGATGTACACCAAAGAGGAAATCATAGCTCTTTACCTCAACTATTTCGACTTCCTTCATGGTGCGGTGGGCATCAAAAATGCCGCCAACACTTATTTCAGCAAGGAACCAGCCAACCTCACCGTCGACGAGGCGGCGTTGCTCGTGGGCCTGTGCAAGAACCCGTCGCTCTTCAACCCCGTGCGCTACCCCGACAGGGCAAGAGACCGACGCAACGTGGTCTTGGGACAGATGCTCAAGGCTGGATACATATCGCAATCCGACTACGAGACCGACTGCGCCGAGCCCATCACGCTGCGCTTCCACCGCACTGACCACAAGGACGGCTCCGCGGTGTATTTCCGAGAGTTTCTGCGTCAGTACATGATGATGAGCCGACCAGACCCGAAAAACTATCCATCGTGGAACAAGCGGCAATACGTCATAGACTCCATAGCCTTCGCCACCGACCCCCTATGCGGTTGGTGCAAGAAGAACACCAAGAAAGATGGCACGTTCTGGAACATCTACACTGACGGCTTGCGCATACACACCACCATCGATTCGCGCATGCAGCGATATGCCGAGGAGTCGGTCTACGGCCACGTGGCGCGCTTCCTGCAACCAGCCTTCGACAAGGAAAACGCAGAGAAAGGCTCCAACGCGCCGTTCAGCGGCAACCTCACCGCGAAACAGGTAAACGCCATAATGAGCAGGGCGGTGACGCAAAGCGAGCGTTACATCACGATGAAGCAAAGCGGAGCCTCGCAAGAGGAGATTCACCGCGCTTTCCACACGCCTACCGACATGTCGGTCTTCACCTACAATGGCGACGTGGACACGGTGATGACACCTATCGACTCCATACGCTACTACAAGCAATTCCTGCGCGCAGGATTCATGAGCATGGACGCGCACACCGGGCAGGTGAAGGCTTACGTGGGCGGCATCGACTTCGCACACTTTCAATACGACATGGTGATGGGCGGACGACGACAGGTGGGATCCACCATCAAGCCGTTCCTCTACTCCCTTGCCATGGAAAACGGAGCGTCGCCATGCGACAAGGCGCCAAACGTGCAACGCACCTACATGGTGGCTGGCCGCCCATGGACACCACGCAACAGCAACCGACACCGCTATGGGCAGATGGTGACGCTGAAATGGGGTCTCGCCGAGTCGAACAACTGGATCTCGGCATACCTCATGTCAAAGCTTAACCCAAGGCAGTTTGTGGAAATGCTGCACAAGTTCGGCATCAACAACCCCGACATCTACCCGTCGATGGCTCTCGCCCTCGGCCCTTGCGAGGTGTCGGTGGGCGAGATGGTGAGTGCCTATTCCACCTTCGCCAACAACGGCGTGCGCCTCGCACCGCTCTTCGTGACGCGCATCGAGGACGCCGAAGGCAACGTGGTGGCCAACTTCGAGCCGCGCATGGAAGAGGTCATATCATCGGAGAGCGCATACAAGATGATAGTGGAGCTTAAGGCGGTGGTCGACGAGGGTACCGCTGGCAGGCTGCGCTACAAGTATGACATACCGGGCGAGATTGGCGGCAAGACTGGCACCACCAACAACAACTCCGACGCGTGGTTCATGGGATTCACGCCACAGCTCGTGAGCGGAGTGTGGGTCGGAGGCGAAGACCGCGACATCCACTTCGACTCCATGCGCATGGGGCAAGGCGCGACCATGGCCTTGCCAATATGGGCCTACTTCATGAAAAAGGTATATCGGGACAAGGGCTTGCCGTATAAGCCCACAGCCACGTTCAACGTGCCAGCCGACTACAACCCATGCGCAAAGGACGATGACGGTGACGCAAACGGCATTTACGAGGTTTACGAGTGATGTCTTAGAAACTCCAGGCAAACGGCTCGCGACATATATAAAGGCATCGGTTTTTCTCAGAAAAGCCGATGCCTTTTCTGTTGTATATGCCGCAAGCTATTCAAAAACGCACGATTCAAACGTAAATAATGTGAAAAATACCACGGCAAACAGCATTGTAAACGGTTTATTTCCTAACTTTGTAGAAACCTACTTTCAACTTGCGGTTGACACATCACGCAATCTTATTTCACTAATATAAAAACCTGAAAACACATGAGCAATTATCCAAAAATCGGTATTCGCCCCACCATCGACGGACGTCAGGGCGGCGTGCGCGAGAGTCTTGAAGAGAAGACCATGAACCTCGCCAAGTCTGTGGCAAAACTCATCACCGAGAACCTTCGCAACGTCGACGGCTCGCCCGTGGAATGCGTCATCGCCGACTCAACCATCGGTCGCGTGGGCGAGAGCGCGGCTTGCGCCGCGAAGTTCGAGCGCGAGGGCGTGGGTGCCACCATCACCGTGACCTCTTGCTGGTGCTATGGCGCCGAGACGATGGACATGAACCCACACTGGCCCAAGGCTGTATGGGGATTCAACGGCACTGAGCGCCCCGGAGCGGTGTATCTCGCTGCCGTGCTCGCGGCACACGCGCAGAAAGGGCTGCCGGCATTCGGCATCTACGGGCACGACGTGCAAGACCTCGACGACGACTCCATACCAGCCGACGTAGCGGAGAAGATATTGCGCTTCGCGCGCGCGGCACAGGCAGTGGCCACGATGCGTGGCAAGTCGTATCTATCTATGGGTTCGGCATGCATGGGCATAGCGGGCTCCATCGTCAACCCCGACTTCTTCCAGGAGTACCTCGGCATGCGCAACGAGAGCGTAGACCTCACCGAGATTATACGCCGCATGACGGAGGGCATATACGACCCCGAGGAGTTTGAGAAGGCCATGGCCTGGACGCGCGAGCACTGCATGGTTAACGAGGGCGAGGACATCGGCAACCGTCCAGAGAAGGCCAAGACACGTGAGCAGAAAGACCAAGACTGGGAATTCATCATCAAGATGATGATAATAATGAAAGACCTCATGCATGGCAACCCACGCCTCGAAGAGCTCGGGTTCAAGGAGGAGGCCATAGGCCACAACGCCATAGCCGGCGGATTCCAGGGCCAGCGCCAGTGGACAGACTTCTATCCCAACGGCGACTACCCCGAAGCACTGATGAACACCTCGTTCGACTGGAACGGGCCACGAGAGCCTATCACCCTCGCCACGGAGAACGACGCGGGCAACGGCGTGGCCATGCTCTTCAACCACCTCCTCACTGGGCGCGCGCAGATATTCTCCGACGTGCGCACGTATTGGAGCCCGGAGGCGGTGAAGCGCGTCACTGGCAAGGAACTCACGGGGCGTGCCTCGGGCGGCATAATCCACCTCATCAACTCCGGCGCCACCACGCTCGACGGCTCGGGCGCGGCGACCGACACGGAGGGCAACCCCGTGATGAAGCACTTCTGGGAACTCACCGACAACGACGTGGACGCATGCCTGAAAGCCACGACGTGGTACCCAGCCAACCGCGACTACTTCCGCGGAGGAGGCTTCTCGTCAAACTTTCTCACCAAGGGCGGCATGCCCGTCACAATGGTGCGCCTCAACCTCGTGAAGGGTCTTGGCCCCGTGCTGCAACTGGCTGAGGGATGGACAGTAGACATAGACCCGGAGATACACGCCATACTCAACAAGCGCACGGATCCGACATGGCCTACCACATGGTTCGTGCCGCGCCTCACGGACAAGGCTCCGTTCAAGGACGTGTACTCGGTTATGAACAACTGGGGAGCCAACCACGGTGCCATTTCCTATGGACACATAGGAGCCGACCTCATCACGCTGTGCTCGATGCTGCGCATACCGGTGTGCATGCACAACGTGGAGGATGACAGCATCTTCCGCCCGGCCGCATGGAACGCCTTTGGCATGGACAAGGAGGGAGCCGACTTCCGCGCTTGCAAAAACTACGGGCCTATATATAAATAATTGAAAACATCTACCGACAATGATTCAAGACTATCAGATACAGGAATTTCTGCGCCAAGCCCACCGCGTGGGCGACTCTAAGCTCACCCTCTGCTCGAGCGGCAACATCTCATGGCGCCTCGGAGACGAGGCTCTCGTCTCTGGCACGGGCTCATGGGTGCCTACCCTGACAAAGGAGAAGGTCGCCATCTGTCGCGTGGCCGATGGCGAGGTGCTCAACGGCGTGAAACCATCGATGGAGAGCGGCTTCCACCTCGGAGTGCTGCGCGAGCGTCCCGACTGCGACGTGGTGCTCCACTTTCAGTCGAAATACGCCACCGTGGTGTCGTGCATGACGGAGACGCCCAAGGACTTCAACGTGACGGCAGAGATACCATGCCATGTGGGACGCGAGATACCCATCATACCCTATTTCCGCCCTGGTTCGCCAGAACTTGCCGAAGCGGTGAAGGCCGCGCTGAAAGACCACGACTCCGCGCTCATGCTCAAGCATGGGCAAGTGGTTTGTGGAAAGACGTTCGACGAGGTGTTCGAGCGCGCTACGTTCTTCGAGATGGCATGCCGCATCATAGTGCTCAGCCAAGGCAAGTACAACACGCTCACCAAAGAGGAAATCGACGACCTCGAAGCGTACATCCTGGGAAAGAAATGACCTATTTAGCAATCGACTTCGGCGGTGGCTCAGGCAGGGTCATCGCCGGAACCATAACAACCGAAGGCTCGCGCAAGCAGCTAACCATGCAACTGATACACCGCTTCCATAATCGCCAAGTGAGGTTGGGGGAGCATGTGTATTGGGACTTCCCCGCCCTCTTCGAGGAGATGAAGACAGGACTGCGCAAGGCCGCGCAACTGAAAATCAAGGTCGACGGTATCGCCGTGGACACGTGGGGTGTCGATTTCGGGCTGGTCGACAGCCAAGGCAACCTCATAGGCAATCCCGTGTGCTATCGCGACGCGCGCACACGCGGCATGGCGGATGAGTTTTTCGCCCACGCCGACCGCACGGCTCACTATGCCGTCAACGGCACGCAGACGATGGAAATAAACTCTCTGTTCCAACTGCTGAGCATGAAAAAAGCCGACTCTCCGCAATTGCGGATAGCCGACAAGCTTCTCTTCATGCCCGACCTGTTCTCCTATTTTCTCACAGGCGAGGCAAACACGGAATACACGATAGCCTCAACATCGGAGCTGCTCAACGCCACCACGCGCTCGTGGGACTGGCCGCTGATAGACAGTCTTGGCCTCCCACGCCACCTCTTCTGTCCCATCGTCATGCCTGGCACGGTGCGTGGGCGCTTGCGCCCCGACATAGCCGAAGAGACTGGCTTGGGGCAAGTGGACGTGATTGCCGTGGGCTCTCACGACACGGCAAGTGCCGTGGCAGCGGTGCCGACAAAGGCCGACGAGAACCCTGTGGCGTTCATCAGCTCGGGCACGTGGTCGCTGCTCGGCGTGGAAATAGGCAAGCCGATACTCAACGAGGAGGCTCGCCGTGCCTACTTCACCAATGAGGGCGGCATAGGCGGCAAAATAACGTTTCTGCAAAACATCACCGGGCTGTGGTTCCTGCAACGGCTCATGGCGGAATGGCGCGACGAGGGCGATGAGCAACAATACGACCCATTGCTCGCCGCGGCTGCTAAATCCACTATAAAGTCGGTGATTCCCGTCGACGCTCCTGAGTTTCATAACCCTAAGTCGATGCGGCAGGCCATACGAGACCATTGCCGCGTCCACGGCATGGAGATTCCGCAGACCAAGGGCGACATCACTCGCGTGGTGCTCCAGTCGCTCGCGGCTAAATACGCCGAGGCGACACACGCGCTCAACACCATGCTGCCAACGCCAATAAGGAAACTGCATATCATCGGTGGCGGGTCGCAAAACAAGCTCCTCAACCATCTCACGCAAGAGGCTCTCGGCATACCCGTGGAAGCTGGGCCGGTAGAGGCCACGGCAATAGGCAACATTCTCACTCAGGCTCTCGCGAAGGGCGAAGTGGACGACATCAACGAGATGAGAAGCGTCAGCGTAAACTAAAAACCAAACCTTAAAGAAAAAAAATGAAGCAATCTATCTTATCCAAGGACGGCGTGAGCTATGTCGTGCCGTTCGTGCTCATCACGTCGTGCTTTGCCCTTTGGGGCTTCGCCAACGACATCACCAACCCCATGGTCAAGGCTTTCTCAAAGATATTCCGAATGTCGGCCACCGACGGCGCCTTGGTGCAAGTCGCCTTCTACGGTGGCTACTTCGCCATGGCGTTCCCCGCGGCGATGTTCATACGCCGCTTCAGCTACAAGGCCGGCGTGCTCGTGGGCCTTGGCCTGTATGCCTTGGGCGCGTTGCTATTCTATCCAGCCAAGACCACCGGAGAGTATTACCCATTCCTCTTGGCCTATTTCATCTTGACCTGTGGGCTCTCGTTCCTTGAGACTTCGAGCAACCCCTACATCCTGTCAATGGGAACAGAGGAAACGGCGACACGACGCCTCAACCTGGCACAATCGTTCAACCCCATGGGATCATTGCTTGGAATGTATGTGGCAATGAACTTCATCCAAGCCAAGCTGAACCCTCTCGACACAGCCTCGCGCGCCAATCTCACGCCCACGGAGTTTGAGGCCATAAAGGATTACGACTTGTCTATCCTCATCGCGCCATACCTCGCCATAGGCTTGGTGATAATAGTCATGTTCCTGCTGATATTGTTCTGGCGCATGCCCAAGAACGGCGACACGAACCACAGCATCAACTTCCTGCCCACCTTGCGCCGCATATTCTCCATGCCCCACTACCGTGAGGGCGTAGTGGCGCAATTCTTCTACGTGGGAGTGCAAATAATGTGCTGGACATTCATCATCCAGTATGGCACGCGCGTGCTCATGGCGGAGGGCATGGCGGAGCAGGCCGCCGAGGTGTTGTCGCAGAAATACAACATCGTGGCAATGGTGATATTCTGCTGCTCGCGCTTCATCTGCACGTTCCTCCTGCGCTTTGTCAACACCGGCAGGCTGCTCATGCTCCTCGCCATTGCCGGAGGCGCGCTCGTGGCAGGCGTCATCTTCTTGCAGAACATTTACGGGCTCTACTGTCTCGTGGGTGTCAGCGCGTGCATGTCGCTCATGTTCCCCACCATCTACGGCATAGCCCTCACCGGACTTGGCGACGATGCCAAGTTTGGCGCCGCCGGACTCATCATGGCCATACTCGGCGGCAGCGTACTGCCACCGATTCAGGCCTCCATCATCGACAGGGGCGAGCTGTTTGGCATGCCCGCCGTCAACGTCTCGTTCTTCCTGCCCTTCATCTGCTTCATTGTGATAGCCATCTATGGCCATCGCACCTTCTTGCGAAGCAAGGGCCGCATGAAATAACAGCACCGACGCGGTGGTGAGCCATGTCGATTCACCACCGCGTCGGCTGTATGGGCATTGCCCTGGTATCATTTCAGCATTCGCCGTCCGTGCTGCTTCAGGTAGTTGATGAGCATCTCGGGGCGGTCGGTCTGTATCATGGTGGCGTGGTGGTCGAGCACCCACCCCCAATGCTTGTCCAAGCCTTCGATGAGGGCGTTCTCGTCGTCGTGGCCGGCGCAGAGGGTGTCCCAAAGGGTGTTGATCCACACGCGTGAGCCTTGCTTGCGCACGAGATTCACGAATTTGGGGTCAAGCTGTTGCTCTGTCTTGAAGCACATCTCAAACGCCACGGGGCGCATCTTCTTGGCGAACTCCACGCCGCGCGCCACGGCAGCCGAATCGTACATGTCCACGATGGGCATGTAGAGCATTCCCTTGCTGTCGCCGTAGTCGGCCTTCACGCGGTCGAGCGGGTACTTGCCCTTGATGATCACTTGCCTCTCGGTGCCCGTGCGCTGTATGATGGGCAGGATCTCGCGAATGTAGTCGCCGCCCTTGTCGATGTTGACGAGCACCTTGCCACGGCACGCCAGCAACGCCTCCTCCAGGGTGGGTATCGCGCGGCGGGTCTTGATGCCGTTGCCGCTGCGCAGGCGCAACTGCTTGATTTGCGCGAGCGTGTAGTCGGCTATGCGCCCTTTGCCAGTGGACGTGCGGTTGAGGGTGGCGTCGTGCATCAAGATGAACTTGCCGTCGGCGGTGCGGTGGATGTCTATCTCCACCATGTCCACGCCCATGCGTATGGCGTTCTCGATGCCCTGGATGGAATTCTCGGGCGCGCCGCGCCAATCGGCACGGTGAGCGATCACAAACACGTAGTTGGATTTCGGATTGTGTAGGCAACTGAGCAGCGAGTCGACATGGTTGGCGGCTTGCGAGGCGAGCGCCACTAACAACAACGCGGCACCCAACATGATTTTCTTGACTGATGTTTTCATCTCTATTAAATTTGGCAGATTAAAAATCAATTCATTCATTTGTCAGTTTAGGCAAATCTGAAAATGAGGTCTATTAACTAAATAACCAAAACCTCAATTTTTTGCAAAAATAGTAACAGTTTCTAAAAACAGACAAAGATTGTGGGTTAAACAATCTTAATGAAAACGTTTTTATTTCGTTTAGTAACAACTTTGTAATATTTGACCGACAAACACGAAAGAAGCCTTGGCTCGTTTGAGTCAAGGCTTCTTCGTATCGCTCAATGCCTACTCTAATGCAAGCAGCCCATTGCGCTATCAGTTGTTGGCGTTGTCGTCATCGTCGTCCCAAGCTCCATAGCCCCAATCGCCATGCTTTTTTGCGCCCCAAGGGGTTTCAGTTGGCAGGTCGCCGCCCGATGGAATCTGGCCGTTATAGTTGCCGTTCTTATCATAGGTTGAACCTGTGAGCATCTCCGAACTCAATATTTCATCGCCAAGGTCGAGTTTCACCACCTTGGCGGTTGGCTTACAGTATTTTCTGTTCATCTTTTTGTCTCCTTTTGTTTAGAATAGTGTCGTGGCAGACCCATGTTGGATTACTTCATGACATATTTCTTGCCGTTCACGATATACACGCCCTTTGGCAGGTCGCTCAGCGAGCCATTGGCGTTGACCAACTGTCCGTTGATGTTGTAGACATTCTTGCCTTGCTTCGTGGTGGCTACGTTGCCTCCAAAGAGCTGGTCGATACCTGTCGTGCTGCTTACCGTCTCGCCGTCCACCGTGACGCTTATCTTGGCTGGGGCCTCTTCCGTGAACGCGAAATAACCTCTCATGCCATTCAAGCCATAAGCCCTCACTACGTGGTAAATCTTGCCATTATATATAATGTACTTGCCCACGAGGTCGAGCTTTGCGTTCTTGTCCTCGAAAGTCTTGACCAGCGTGCCATGAAACTCCAAGCCGTCGTGCTCTACCTTGGCACCACCAAACAAGTCGTCCTGGTTGCCCATATACTTCGTGTCCACGGCATTGGTGATAAACGTGGTGGCGTATGGCGCGGTGCAACTCACGGTGATAGGCTGGTTGTCCTTGCCCTGATAAGTCACCTCCATTTTGGTCAACTTGCCGTCGTTGTCGCGGCCGCCGTCGCCCTCGGCGCGTGTAGGCTTGATGACGTAAGGCACATTGGCCTCAATCACCACCTCGTCCTTGTCGGTATTTTCATTCTCCACGCGGTCGAAACGTATGTGCCCGGCGCTGTAACTGGTGAAACGCGCTATCTGGGTGTTGTTGCCGAAGAGGTCACGACACTGCCCCATGGTGAGGCTCACCGGCAACACGATGGTGTTCCACATATCGGCATCCATCTTGCGGTGCAGGTAGAGCATGGCTCCCTTGAAGCCATTGTATTTCGAGTTGGCGTTGGTGATGTAGTCGAGGTTGTCCTTGGTCTCGTCGAGCACCAGTTGCGGGTTGTCGTTGCCACAGAAGGCAAGCTGGAAATCGTCGAATGCCGTCCAGGAGTTAGCGCCACGGAACTCTATGCCCATGTCGAGCGTGGAGCCTTCCTTGGCGTAGATGTAGAGAGTGTTGGAATACTGATGCTTGCGAAACATCTTGCCGGCCTCGGTGAGGTCGGTTGGCGCGGTACCCTCACCATCGAAATTGTTCACGTCGGCCAATCCCTTGTTCACGGCATTGCCGTCGCAAGTGGCGAAGAGGTAAGAGCGGTTAGCCGTGTCATCGGTAAAGCCTTGGCACGACACACGATACCATCCTGTGCGTGGAATGGTGATTGTTTGATGGAAATTGGTTCCGTCGTCGCTCCTCACCTGACCACAGAAATACTGCCCGTTTTCCTTGGCTTCAGCTTCCCTTTCACTCTTGCTACTGCCAGGATAGCCATATCTGCTTTCCGCGTCAGAGTTGCTGACCTCAGAAGAATAAAGTTTCTCCACGCCGAGCTTCAAACCAGGATTGCCCTTATGGTCTTCAGCCGTGGTCTTCCAATACGTGTTGAATGCGGAGCCACGATCCAAGCCTTGGTCCTTCACGAGGAAGGTCACATTGAAAGGCTCGCTCATGCTTGCCGATGAGGTGGTCTCGGCTGCCTTGTAGATGTCAGCCATGGTCACGATGCGCCACAGGTCGTTCTTGTCTGCCTTCAGCGCGTCCACGTCTGGCTTGTCATAATCGTTGTTCAGGTTTGCAACTTTTTTCAACACCACAGCGTCGCTCTGCGCGTCATAGTAAAGGTAAGAGTCCTCGGGCTTCCTGTCCGACTTTTTAGTGTTTGGGCCATTAGGCTCACGGCTCGATATGGCGTAAGTGCCATTGCCGCAATCCACGAAGTTCCACGCGCTATAGATTCCAGTAGTTCCTTTTTCATCATCCATAAACAGGCCGCTCTTATTGCTCAAGGCACCAGTAGTAACATTACTCATCCAAGAGCCACTGTTAGTGCCTAACGCCGTATTGATGAAGTAGTAATCTTTAGACCAAGGATCTTTGTTAGCGAAAAGAACACCAGCCATCGACTGAGACTCCTTGCAAATCCACAACTCTGTGGCCACGTCACCAAGGGAGAGTTGCGTTCCCCATGCACCGCCCGGGCGAAGCCACTTGCCCGTGCCCACGTGCTGCAAGAACACCACCTTGTTAGGGTCGTCCTCACTGCGGCTGTTGTCAAGGCCACCGTCCTTGTAGAGCACTTTGTCAACACTGTTTCCCTGCCAGTTGTAGTTTGACTGAGCGTCTGTCGAGCCCACGCTTCCGAAAAGCAATGCCGACAGCAATATCAGCACCGCCCCGAACGAGTGCCCACGACGGAACGCCAGTTTCCTTTCATAGTAGTTCATAATATCACTTATTACAATAG
>ERZ808240.2866-NODE-2866-length-17891-cov-6.417975_pt1 | contig 17891 bp, 21 predicted proteins | sample MGYA00521084_ERZ808240 | MGnify/ENA primary metagenome ERZ808240 (study PRJEB31516, sample SAMN03275571) | gut metagenome | biome: mammalia-associated habitat; material: feces | host: Papio cynocephalus | place: Kenya | collected 2012-08-06 ... | reverse complement strand
TCCGTGGTCGTGCCGTTTGAGATGGGTGTTTCGGAAAGGCCAGCCCTTCCGACGAGCGCGGCAAAAGCATGGAAGGGCAATCCCGCACACACGATCTCTCTGCGACAGACGGAGTGTCGGAAAACAGGTGAAACGATCTCTGCCGCTGTCTACGAATATCTGGTGGACAACGACGGCGAATGGGGCGAGCTGCGGTTTGATTTTGAAAACAGCACAGCGGAGATTGTCCGATTGGCTGATTGGGACACGGTGAAATCCAATGTTTTCGCAAAGACGGCAATCCGGTTTGTGCAGGAATTGCTGGGGACGAGGCTTCTGAAAGAAGCGGTTGAGCCGTTTGAGCTAGAGACAATGGCAATTCGAGAAATGTAATCCGGAGCAACTGCTATGCCGGGATGGAAATTGCTGTATTGAGCAGAGCGCATTCTGGGACCGTTTCCTTATAGAGCGGCGCTGGCAGAAAATTAAAGCCCCGATGTTACACCGTTTCAGAGATTGCTGGATCAGCCGATTCACGACTATTCAAAGGAAAGAAATTATCACAGTGGTTGAAGCAGCAACGCCGATATTGGAAAGTGCCCACGCTGATTCTCTCTCAGCGTGGGCACTTTTCTTCTTATCGTTTTCTGCATCGTCTGAAGTACATATATGGTGCCGTCAAGCCTCACATTGCACTTTCATCTGGTTCTTATGCATTTCTCTCAGCGCCTGCTCAGCTTGCTCCGAACCGAGCCCAGCCGCTTGAACCCAATAGCGAATAGCCGTGTTTTGATCGATTGGAACACAAATTCCCTCATTCCAGCAGCGTCCCAGCAGGTAATGCGCATCGGCTACATCGGACCTTTCAAACTTCGCAATCAGGATCTGTGCTTCCTCCGATGCGATCGCAGAGGGATGTGTATGATAAAACCGAAGCATTTCAAATTGCGCAAAAGCATTCCCGGACTGCGCATGCTCGCAGACAGCAACATAGTACGCATAGGTCTCCTTATCGAGCAGAAGTCCGCCCATTGTAAGCGGTTGGAAGGCTTCGAATGCCCTCAGGGCAGACTCCAGTGCTTTCCGTGCCGCAAGCAAAGTCTGTAAAAGCTGCGCATTCATCTCACAGTATGCATTTTTTGACATAGCATGTTCTAACTGTGTAAAGATCGTCGAAAGGTGACTTTGTTCGCGTCTGCATGTTTCTTTCAGAGTGCGCAGCTTTTCCAGATTCTCATTTCCGCAAAGCACTTCCATTTTTAACATGCGGCCAGCCATATCGATCGCAGCGGACTGCGCAGCTGCTTCTGTTTCAAATGATTTGCGAAAAGACTCTGATTCGGCAATTGCCGTCTGCCGCCTGCGTTCTGTTTCACAAATCGCATAGTGACATTCGTCCTGTGTCAGGTAGCCTATTTGAACGTTGCTTCTTGGGAAGCAGCCGCGCTCCATTCGCTGTCCCGCGCCAAGCCAGATCGCGGTTGCATCTGTCAGCCGCTCGTTTTCCTTCTTGTCTTCCAGCTTCGTGTGATGGATCTCGCTGAAATAGTGCGCACATTCGTGCATGATGATCGCAACGACTGTGTCAAATTCGCTGTCTTCTGGTTTAAGGATGATCCGCACCTTACCATAGCCTGTCGCCGCGTTCTGAAATTGGCCGCGCACCTCTTTGCTGTTTTCTGGTTTCTGATCCAAAAACTCCGCTTCAATTCGAACTTTGCTGGGATCGAGTCGATAATGCCGTAAGACCTGATCTGTTACGCTGGTCACCGCACCGGGGTCATGTGCTTCATAGGTCAAACGCTCAAAGAAGTACTCAAAGTTCTGTACACGGAATTCCGGAAGCGGTGCCCCCAAATGCTGCTCCAGATAATCCAGATGTTCTGATATGTCACGGCGGTTTTCATCCTTCGGCTCATCATGATCTGGTATCTGGACGAATGATTCTCTTTCTTTACTGTTCCTGCGCGCCGCACGGACAACCGCTATCACGAGCATAATACCGGCGTAAAGAATCACAGCAAGTAACATTTTTACAAGGAGATTTTCCATAGCGCTTACGTCCCCTGTCGCCTACCGCAGGCGATACCGATAAAGCAGCCTGGTGCTGACAAGTTTCACATCGTCGGATGAAACTTGTGAATCACTCCAGTATGGCGTTCCATATCTGTAAAACGAATATGTATATATTTTCTGACGACTTGCAATTCGGTACTGTTCTTTTGGCTGCTCATAATATCTTGATGATGTCGACGTGTATGCAAAGCCGAGTCCTTCGTCTGTATAAACATAGCTTACACCTGTTCCGTGCCAGTCTCCTGCTTCACTGTAGCTTTTTTCCGCCCATACAACATAATAATCACTCTCATAGATTTTACCGCCGCATCCTCCGGCCCAAGTATAGCAAGTGCCATATCCATGCATATGCGCGCCGCAGTTATTACACAGGAAATAGTAATAGCGATAAATCTTTCGCCGTTCCAGTTTTTGATCCTCGCCAGTAATCACTCCATTTCCCAAATCTGTCCATTCTCCGAAGGGACCGTAATCACTCCATGTATAGGTGCTGTCATATACCGTCCATCCATTCAGTGTGCTTTGACTGCTTGTTGTATACTCCTTCTTCTGATGCGTGATTGCAGACAGATAGGCTCCCTCTTGATCGAGCCAGTCAATCGGCGTATTTGCGTTATGGATCCCCAGAGGCGCCACTCTCATGACGCCGCCGCAGCCTTTGCTGTTGTTTCGCGGGCATTCCATGTAATCGCTCACATTACGGCTTTCGCGTGCCTCAGACAACGTGGAAATGCAGGTATTGCCCGGCACTCTCCGGCTGTACAGCTCGGGAACATCCAATAGCCATGACACGCCGCGGCCGCAGTCATACCGCTTCGTCTGTGAACCGAGCTGGTAATCCGCATACTGCGTTGTCAGCCAATCCTGATACGCCATCGCCACATAGTCGTGCGGCGCAGCACCAATGCCGCGCATACGCCCTCGCGTTTCACCAAACAGAATTCCATTCGCGGTAAAAAGCGTCATTTGCGTGTCGTCCGAAATCAGAGCTTTCCCGCTTGTACGGTCAAGCTCATATGCAGTGATGCCCAACTCACCGTATTTGCCGATGATCCTGTCGAGCGTCAAAAACTCAACGGGGTAGCCCAGTGCATCCCCAATCGCACCGCCAATCAGCGCGCCGCGGATCTTGTCCAGATTCTTTTCTGAAGCTTTTATCTTTTCTAATTCATGTGTCGTTTCAGTTTGGGGGCGTTTCATTGTTGCAACCGCCCTCTGCAATAGATATCTTAATTTTTTCATTTTTTCTGAAAAATCAAACGACAGACTGGAGCTTTGTGCGGTTGGCCGCGTCGGTCTCCTGCATTTTGTCTGCGACGTCGCGCAGAAAATCTGCCATTGCATAGAGCCGGTCGACGTATTTTCCGTAATGCTCCGCGTTCATGGCGTTGACCTTCACCAGCTCGTCAAAGGCCAGCCCCTGCCACGCGCCGTCCAGAAGCGTCGCGTGCAGATTTGTAAGAAAATCCAGCGCTTCCGCAAACTCGTCTGCGCAGGCGCGTGTCTTTTCTGCCTGCGCCCGAAGCTCGTCCAGCGGGATTTTCAAAGTGCATGTGGGTGATGTGAAAAGTGACATAATGTTCTCCTGATTATCTTTAATCGCAGCATTATATTTTTGTGTACCCGAAGTTACTCAATACGATTTTTTATTTCTTCCCAGTGCTTCATAAGGACACTGTTATATGCAATTGTCTCTGCATCTTGAAATCCAATATAAAAAATCTTTGATACATCGTCTGAGTTAAATAAAGTCGCACAATTGCTATCGACATTTCCAATAGGGTATTCGCACGAAATATAGTCATACAAAAGACCATTTTCTAAATTTTTTTGTGCATGTCCATAGATCATGAATTTGGTTTCACTATTATGGAGCATCACAACAGTACCTAACGGCAACAGTTTTTTCATCCAGCGGCACCGCCTTTCCGTTGCTTTAATTGTTCTCTCAGCAAAAATTCAGCCCTGTCTTGATATCCAAGAGAAAACACAACTTGAATGTCATCATGGTTAAACAACTGCACTATTTTACTATCCTGTATTCCTTCTGGAAACAAGCACCCTACATAATCATATATGTGCCCATTTGAATTCTGCTGCATCCTTCCATAAATCAAAACACGCTTATTCATTCCGTTAAGCAGCACAACTGAGCCGATTGGTAAATAATCACTCATACTTTCACCATCCTTTAAACGTAAAACAATCACAAATCTCATCCCATACGCCCTTGAAATCTAATTCAAAAGAGGCACCCAGACCTAAACCTAAAGCTGCACTAACATCTACTGTTAGTTTTCCGTCATGAATGCCCGCATTTAAATGGCCGCCTGCACCAACTTCTCCTGTCAAAGAGATATTTAAGTCTTCATCTCCCATAACTATAGTTCCTGACGCAATCGTGTAATCCAGCCCCGCTTTCACGTAGGCGTTTCCTTTTGCCCAATCAAGGTTGCCATCTGCATATGCACTCATTCCGTTCAGCGTAATGTTGCCAGACAAAGCGGAACCATCGGTAGATTGATACGAATAGTACGTCCCTTTCCAATCCATTCCGGCAGAGGCAGAGTAAAAACTATCCGCTTGAGTTTCCTGATAGTCGAGTGTCCTATAGTCATAGTATTTATCATATACGAACATTGTCCCCAACACGTTGACGCTTCCACGAGTTGTTGTTCCGTGCGACACATAATTCTTTCCGCTCTTTTCTCCCGTTAATTCATGATTTTCACGATAGTTATCAATTGCATCATCATATACGTTTTTTAGGTTCTCCTTCACCTCACTCGCATAATCTTCTTTCCCTGTGAATCGGATTTTGGTTTCCAGTTCAGATTTTTCGCTTGGTGTTTCTCCATCAACCGTGCTTTCTGGGAAGAAGAGCCCATTGATTGCACCGATCAACGCCACTGCAGCCGCAGAAGCTGTCTGTCCGACGCTTCTGACCGCGCCGGTGATTTGTTCCCATGCTCTTTTCGCGCTGCTTTCGCCGCTGAGCTTTCCGCAGAAGGACTGGTCGGTCTCGGCAAGTTCCTGAACCGCCGCTTCTATCCGCTGCGCCAGTGTGCGCAGCGTTTCCTCCTTCTGCTGTACGCGCTGCTGAAAGGTTTTCAGCTCATCGATTGTGCCGTCGAACACGTTCATATTTTTACTGCCGTCAAGCAGCGCGAACGGATTCGCTTCCGCCCAGAAACCCGTGCTAAATACTGCGTCATATACCTTCTGCATCAGGTTCTGTGCGTCCTCCAGCTGCTCCGCAGCGCTCCGCAGCTTTTTGAGCGAGAAGCTGTCGCCCGCAAGTATAATGTCAGCCATTTCCGGTGTCCTCCAGTTCTGCCAAGCGCTGCGGCCATTCGGTCATGACCGCCAATGCCTGCTGATCCATGCGGCCCTTGAGCGACACCAGATCGGCGCTCAAACGCATCAGATCTTTATACCACGCCAATAACGCGTCATAGGCCGCGCTGCCGGCCTCGCCATTCCACTCTGTCTGCAAATTGTCAAGCTGCGTTTTTACGGTTCGCGCCGCGTCATCGATCTTCTCAATCGCGCTCCAGACACGCGCACACTGCTTGCTCGCGTTCTGATAGACCATTTTGAAGTAAAGCTCAGATGGCATTTACCGCACCTCCTGTCGCCAATTCCAGTTTCTCAATGGGGACGATATCCAGATATGCCCCGTTATAGATGCCATAGTCTTTCAATGACGCGCCGCCGTTCAGCATCGGCATGCCGTCCGCAGCCAGCGCAATCTCGTCCATCGCGCGAAAAAGTCTTGCATCCGCCTGTTTCAGCAGCTCCAGAAGCTGCACGCAGAGCGTCCGGAGCGGGAGCGTCTCCGGCAGTTCCATATCGCGCTGAAAACTGTCCATCCGGATAGTCACAATAATTCGTCCGTTCATAGTTGTTCTCCCTCTGCGGTAAATGCATCCCAAATTGACTGTAGCTGCGTCTCGAACGCGCTCCGGTCGATCTGCGTGAAGCGCACACAGGTCTGGAAATCCACGACCGTCGGCTCATAGACCAACGCGATACGCTCCGGCACGATCACGCAGAGCGAGCGTGTATTTCCGACTCGATCAGCCAGTACCGCAGAATAAAACTGCCCCTGCTCCATCAGACCGCGCGCAATCGCATACGCAAGCTCGTCAGGTACATGATTTTTAATCAGCAGCTGAGCCGCACCCTCTGCGTCTGCCTTTTCCTGAAAGCGTTTTGCCTTGATCAGCAGCATCTGCGGCACAACAGCCTGTGCCTCTCCTGTTGTCTCCGGGATCTGAATTGCATCGCTCAAAAGCTGATCGTACAATTCCTCCGGCTTTACCTCACGGAAAAACAGCGTTTGCTGATTTCTGTCCGCGCACCAATACTGCGTGCCGTTTTTCCAGATCGTTTTGCTCTGCGTTCCGTGCCCGCTCCGGCTGCTGAGTGTCAGGTATCGGCCGCATGACGCGCACGCGTCGACCAAGGCTTCCAGGCCGGGGCACAGTTCCATTTCTCCGGTAAACTCCAGTTCCAGATAACTTTTCCCCAAAAGGCTGTCCAATCCGCTGCTCTGTTCCTGCGTCTCAGAGCCTGCTGGTATGCCGAAAACGCTCTTTTTATTCAGCTTTTTCGCAAGAAACAGAATTTCCTGCGGTGTCAATTGGTAGGAGCATTCCATGATCCGTTACACCTCTTTTTCCTGTGTTGTGATCGCCTTGAATACGCGAATCCTGCCATCCTTCAGGAAGAAGCCCTCATCCTTCTGAACTGCCGCGTTTTTCTGCGCATACGACAGCTTCAGGCTATCCGTCTGGAAGCCGTAGTGCTGTTCGATGCAGCCGCCGAGCAGCACTGCCTGTCCGCTGCGCTGCATGATCTTGAAGGTATCCAGCGCGCCGAGGCGAACCAGCTTGTCCGCGCTGCATTCCGCGAGAATATACACGCCGAGCCCCTGACTGAGCCGGAGCAGCAGCTCCATTCGTTCGGCTGTTTGCTCCGAAATGATTGCATGGAAGCTGTCGTAATCTGCGACCACAAGCAGAAGCGGCTCGAATACAGCCTGCGGATTGTTCTGTTTTTCCTTTTTCCGCCCGGACATAACCGGCATCAGGTCTGCTATCGTCTTGTCAATTTCTTCTGCCGCCGTCAAATATCGATCGGCACTCCTTCGCAACGACGTGCAATTTTGTACCGGGTCAAAGCACCAGACCTCGCAGTCTCGTTTTTCCTTCATCTGCTGTGCAAGCAGCATCAGCAGCTCATGCCCGCGTTTTTCTTCGGCGGCAGAGATCAGAAGATAAAACTGCTGCTTCTCATCATACACCGCCGGTTCGATCGTGTCCTTGAACAGGCCGAGCGCGATCTGATCTGTCATGATTTCATCTGCGGTAATCTTGTCCGGCATGATTGGGATCGGTGCGGCGCAAACGCCGTTCCACGTTTTACGCTGCTTTGCGGCAAGCTGTTTGATATAGATCGTGATCTCCGCGTCGTTTTCGCCGTCTGCCGGAAGGGCAACCTGAAACTCCAGCGGAGGAATGCCTTTTACAAGGCCCCGCCCCACATATTCTTCCGGGTAAACATCCGTTTTCCCCACCAGATCACTGTATTTGCTTCGATCTGTTTGCTGAAGGGTAAGCACGTTCTTGACATAATCGTTGAACTTCATTGGCAGTGCATTACTGCCTGCAACGGATGTTGCCAGATACAAGCCGAAGTTTGCGCCTTTCTGCACCAAATTGAGGAAGAATTCTTCCAGTTCTGGGTACTGCTCCAGCGCAGCGCGGAAATTGTCCACGATTAGTACAAGCTCAGGCAGCGGCTTTAATTGCTCAAGACGTTCCATCTGGCGGTACGAGCAGATGCTGCCGATGCCAAGTGAGGCGAACAGCTTTTTTCTTCGCGTCTGCTCCTGCGTCAGCAGCTTTGTCAGCCGCTTTAGCTTTTCTTCCTCCTCCGCGTCCGCAATGCCGCCCACATGCGGGAACCCAGCGAACGAGCGGAGCCCGTAGCTGCCAAAGTCCATCGCATAGATCTGCACTTCCTCCGGTGTGTACTGTGTAACGAGCGCCATCATCAGCGTTTGCAGGAATGTGGTCTTGCCTGTGACCGGCGCACCGTAGACGACCATATGACCGCTGCCGGTAAAGTCGACACGCAGCGGGTACTGCGCCTGATTCTTGGGATCGTCGATTTTTCCGATCACAGGGCAGAGCCCGTCTGTCTGTTCCGGCTGCATCTGCGTGAGTGCGAACCGAGCCGGCAGCTTCTCCAACCAGACCTGCTGCGCGTCCGGAATGTGGTTTTCATCGGCATACTGCCAGATATTGCCAACCAGCTTCTCGATTTGCGTGATTGCTTTCGTATCAGACGTGTCTTCTTTCGTTTTTGTATATGTACGCTGTCCGGTCAGGTCTACAAACGCCAGTTGCTGTTGGCTTGAAACGGCTCCGGGTTTGTACTTTGCTCCGCTCCAGAAGGACTGCACAAGGGTCAATTCCTTCTTAGCTGGGTTATCAACAAAGATAAATGCCCGTCCCGGATTTGACAGATGTGCAGCATCCGGGATTCCAATTTCCGCCTTGCTTGTTCCCGCGTCCGGAACCTTCAGGAGCCACTTATAGTGTGTGTTGCCTTTGATTGCTGCACTTGAAATGCTGGCAGGCTGCTGTGTTGCAAGGATAAACCATATTCCGAGTGATCGACTCAGCGTGTAATTTTTTTCTACGATTTCAGTAAAATATGAAAAATCCTTTTGCAGCATGGCAAACTCGTCAATCACAACGATTAAAAGCGGGATATGTTCAATACTCGGAAATTTTCTTTCTTCTTCCCAATATTTTTTAATTTCTTTTACGCCCTGCTCCTTAAAAAGCACTTCACGGCGGTCAATCTCATGCTTCAACGAGTCTGCATTTCGTTTGATATCCTTGTCCAGATTCGATATTGTTCCTGCGAGATGCGGTAATTTCTCAAACGGGCTGAGTAAGCCAGAACCCTTGAAATCGACGATCACAAACGACACGTCCTGCGGAGAAAAGTGCATCGCCATAGACAGAATCCACGTTTGCAGCATCTCGGATTTGCCCGAGCCTGCCGTGCCTCCAACGAGTCCGTGGACGCCGTCTTTTCCTTCAAGCACGTTAAAAAGGAACGTCTTTCCGTATTCGTCGACACCGATCGGTACGGCGAGGGACTGCTCCGGCCGCGCAGACGACCACGCCTTTTGAAGATTCCAATCCTCCGCTCTGCGCAGACCGTAGCCATCCATAAATGTAATGCTATCCGGGATTTTTCCACCGGCCTGATCGTCTTCTCTTCGAATCCCGGCAAGCGTTCTCGCAAAAGCGCCGCAGTCGAGGGTACTTTCTGCATCCATGCGGAAGGTCTGCTTCGTGTGTACATCGTTACTATTATAGAAAACGCAGGTATCTTCATGAAGCTCCAGAATTGTGGTACATTCCTTCGGCAGCTCCGCAATACTGCGGCAGGAAATAAAGAAACGTATCGATGCCTGATTCTTTTTATCAGCAGCCAACTTCAAAAGGGTAATGTCAAAGCTGCCGCCCTCCGGAATAAACACGCAATAGTTCGGCGCTGGCTGATCTTCATCCGTCTTTTCAATGCTTTCGCGCAGCGCCCGCGCCGCCTCGTCCGCATTGTTATCCCCAATGGCCAGCATATACCCCTGCTGCTTCGGCATCTGCATATGCGGCAGCCAGCGGAGCCAACGCCAGCTCTTGCCCGGAGCGAAGGCAGCAAACCGCAGATCAGCACTCGCGCAGAGCGTGCTCAGCTGAATGAGCAGATTTTGCTGCATCTGATCTGTCAACTTTCTATCTCCCACGATGCCTACAACACGATTTTTCTGCCCCTGCAAAATGACCGGAGCATCTGTCAGTAGCTTACTTTGATCCGCAAGCTTCGCCGCGCTCGTCTGGAGCGGGTCTTCATTCCCGCTGAAGGGGTCTGTTGCAAACTGCGCATACACGGCCGCGGCAACGTCGCCTGTTCCAAGGCGAACCGCATAGAAGCTTTCGCTCTTCGGGTTCCGGCTCCACAGCTCCGGCGTTTTGTTCTTTAGAATTTCCACACATGTAGCCGCAGAAGGATTCTCCCGCTGCAATGCGGCAAGCTGTTTGTCGTGCGCCTCCTGAAGCGTCTTTGTGACATCGTTTAGATAGGCTTCATATTTTTCATATCTTGAGCCTTCCGCTGTCACGGCTTTTTTCGTTTGGCTTCGATGGTTGATTACGGACATCACAACGCCGACTAGCTGCAAAGGAAGCATCATAAGTCCGTAGGAGCTGCCGCCGATCAACGATACGCCGCCAAGCACGAGCGCGGACAGAAAAGTAGGAAGCAGGACGCTTAGCCAGTTGATCTCCGGCTTAGCAACCTTCTGCGGCGGCCGCGTGATCGATATCTCCTGCGTCTCCGGCATCATCCGCATCTGCGGTGCGGGTTTGAATACCTCCGCCGCATGGACATTCTTTATCGGATGGTTGCTCCAATACAGCTGATTGCGCTCAATCAGAAAATAACTTCCAGAGATCTGGAACATATCCCCATCATGAAGATACGTTTTTTTGATTCTTCTCCCGTTTACAAACGTTCCGTTCGTGCTGTTCAAGTCTGACAGAGTATAGATCCCACTGCTGCATATCAGAAGCGCATGTGCTCTGGACGCACCCTCGTCATGCAGAACGATATCCGACTGCTGACTCCTGCCAATTTGGATCTCGCGCATACCGGCAAGCGAATAGCGCGCTGTGCGCAGCGTGGGCAGCACGGAAATTTCAACGCGTAAATCTGACTGCCCATCCGGGCAGATGCACGCGCCGGGTTCGATCTGATATTTTTCAGTTTTATCCGACCGAATCTCCATGAATGTTTGCTCATCCTTGCAATAAGCGGTAATCTCCCGTACCAGACTCCGAAGCCCGGACGGCACCGAAATACGCAGCCGTTCCTGCCCATTCCACACGATATCCATAGAGTCTTCTTTGTTGAGAAGCCGAATCAGGAGCAATTTCTCTTTCCAAATTTTTTGCATCTTTTTCCCTCATTTTCTGCTGCTGTTTCTTTTCGCAAGACTTGCTCATTATTCCAATTTGTAGTATAATCCATTTAAAATTATAAGTTATGCGTTGGATATCCAGAAGGGCCGCTGCATAACTCGCAGCTTTTTCGACACAACTTGCACGAGTCAGTAAGTTTTCGCGTTACCCGGCCTACTTGTATTGGCGCTGCGCTTGCATGATCCAGCTATGAAAACAGCAGGATCCCGGGATCAGGATCCTGCTGGTGCGCTTTCCATTTTGAACGGTTCGATACCTTCTCAGATTTACGCTGCACTCGCAGAGCGGTTAGTCGTTCATTTCATTCAAATCACCGACGAGCGCATTGAGTTCGTTCAACATTTCTTTCGCTTCATTGCGTTTATATTTTCCAACGCAGTTCTTTTGAACCACTGCGTAGCTGTTCTCGGCAGATCTCAGCACGCATTCAAAACTTCGACCGAGCTCGTCTTCATAAACACCGTGGCTGATCGAATAGCTGTATCGGAAGCTTATTTCGCCATCACGGTCATCGTATTGCAGCGCACCATACCGGTAGCGAAAATTCTCTTTGGCAATTGCTCTGCAGAGTGGGTATTCATATATTTTTTCTGCTGAAAACGGATACACTGCATCGATTCGGCACGCCTTTGCCTCTGCCTCTAAAATAACCCGGACTAAGTAATTTATATTTTTCGTTCGGAACGGCAGTTCATAAATTACGATTGCCTGTTCTGGAGCACGCCTGACATAATGCAGCTGGTGCCTTTCAAAAAAAGCGATTACATCCGCCTCAGCTCTTTCAAGGAACTGCTCGGTGTCGTGATCCATTTTATGAAGCAGTGCCATTGCGGATTCGTCATCTCCAAACGCACATTCCCGAATTGCCTGCACCATTTGTGCATCTGTCGCATGCTCGCCCAGCTCTTCCTGCTTTTTCTCTAGCTTCTGAATCATTTCTTCTGCTGCCGCAGAACACGACCCATTTCCTCTGAGTTTTTGAATCAGCCTTTGTATTCTGTTTTCCTGCATAACAATTGCTCCTTTTCCTGAAAATCCGCGCTTCTTTATTACGCTATTATACAGCGTGACCAGAATACAGCGTGCTCTTTTGCATAACTTGCATTTTTCTCGACATAATCTGCATCGATTGGACAACTATTATGGTTCAGTATTCTCCTCTGTTTGTAGTCATTAACGCATTGCTGTTCGCCATGTGGGCCGTGACCTTCTGCTGCACACTGACGCGGCGGTTTTCCATATCTGTCACGACTCTCGGGTTTGTCATCCAGTATCTCGTCTGGCTCATTCCGCCGTACTTCATGGAAAACGGCTCGATCCCCCGGGCGGTTTATCCGCTATTCGGGATCGTGTTGCCACTGTTTCTGCTCTTCCGGGACAAGTGGCACAGGATTCTCTTTGTATCGATAAGCTGCATAGTTTTCATGTATATTGCAGATCTAGTTCCAAGTGCAATCATTTTCACGCCAGAACAGATGCGCGAAGGGCTTGCATTACAGCCGCTGCCGCAGCGGCTGGTGGCCTATGCGCTCTGCGTCAGTCTCGACGCGTTTTTGCTGTGGATGCTGGTGCTGTTCATGAACCGCTATAAGAACCGGCTGCACGGAAGCGAATGGGCGTTGTATCTGCTGTTTCCATTCAGCCAGTGGCTGCTGCTGTTCGGGTGGCTCCGGGTATGCCTGTCCGAGATGACGTTTCCGCGCGCCGGATATGTGCTTGCGGCAATGCTGGTCTGTATGGCAGCGGACGCCGCTTTGTACTTTGCCGTTCGCGGCATGGCGCAGCGCAGCGAGCTCAAAGCAAGAAACGATCTCCTTTCCGCGCAGATCGACCGGCAGAAGGAGCATTATACCGCCATCACAGCGCAGTATGAAGCCATCCGCCGCATGCGGCACGATATTGCCAAGCATCTTTACACCATGCAGGCGCTGCTGCAATCTGGGCAATACCAGGATGCGGCGGCATATCTGGACGAGGTCTCCGCGCAGACGCATGTTCAGGAGCATCTGGGAGTCTGCGAAAACCCGATCGTGGATGCGTACCTGTTCTCTCGTTCGCAGGAACTGGAGGCGCAAGGCTATTTTGTCCAAACGCGCGTAAAGCTGCCGGAAGACGTTGGAATCTCCAATCCCGATCTCATCATCGCCTTCGCGAATCTTCTCGATAACGCCGCGGAGGCCTGCCGCGCCTACGAAGACAAACGCATTTCTCTGACCGCCGCCATCAGCAAGGGCTTTTTGACCATCGAAACGGAAAACGCCTGCCGCACACAGCCGCAAGGAAAAAAACGCCGCATCCCGGAGCTGGAACGCGGCATCGGATTTTCAATTTTTCAGGAGCTCGCCCGGAAGTATGACGGCAGCTTCTCGTACCACACCGAAAACGGCCGGTTTACAGCCAGCCTGATCCTGAAAGGAGCTTCTTTTGCACAAGTTTGCAATCTGTGACGACGAGCCGCTGCACCGCGAACGGCTTGCACAGTCTGTATATAACCATTTAAGTGGGCAGCCCGCGGAGCTGCGACTGTTTGCTTCGCCAGCGATGCTCTTACAGGAAATTGCCGCCCATGGATACACTCCTGACGTCGCCATTGTCGACATTCAGATGGGAGAAATGGGCGGCATTGAGCTGGCAAAGCGCATCAATGAAACGCTGCCGCAGTGCGCGATCATCTATGCCACGTCATATCTCGGCTTTGCGACTGATATCTATGAAACGGAACACGCATATTTCATCCTGAAAAGAGAATTTGACCAGCGTATCGGATCGGCATTGCAAAAGGCGCTGACGCGAAAACCGCTTCCGATTCTGCACTACCCCGTATCCCAGGGATTTCGTAACACACCCTGTTCGCAGGTGTTGTGCATGGAACGCATTCTCCGCCGGACGAAGCTCACTCTTCTGGGCGGCACGGAGGAATGGACACCGCTGACACCCGCGGAGCTTTTGGATGCGGACAGCGCGCAGCAATTTATTCGCTGCCACCAGAGCTACTGGGTCAACTTCCAGCGGATCGAGACGATGGAAAACGACTGCTTTTGGCTGCCGAACGGCCTGCGCGTCCCCATCAGCCGCACCTACCGCAACGCTGCCCGCGAGCAGTTCTTTTCCCGTTTGCATACATAAACCCACGCTGCCAGATTACGGGCAGCGTGGGTTTTGAAGTTTATCTGGTGTTCAGATACGATTCTATGCGGTCAACGAAATACGCCGCGTTCTCGATCTGCGCAGCCGTATCCGCTCTGGAGATCACGAAAAAATCGTCGTAGTCGCTGTCTGCCCGAACATCGGACAGGGTAGAGATGATCTCCGACATTCTGGTTCCAAAGATTCCCGTTTTGATATACTAGCAGCGGAACGCGGAAATCATGCTGCTGTGGTGCTTCATGTCGATCTCGTCGAGAACCAGAACTGCACACATCGCGTGAAAGACCGCATAAGATGTCAGAGTTTTATTGAATCTGCAGCTACGCTGATTAGTTCTCAAGGCTCCTATGCTCATGACAGCCTTTACAGTATTCCTCAATACCGCCGTTCAACACAAGACCAGCGTATTCCAGCGGCTTGTTATAGATGAGCCAGTCCAGTTCAGCACGGTCGAAGCGGTTGTCGGCTATTTCATTCTCCACAGCAGCGCAGTCGATGAAAATCATACCGCCGTCTGCGAAAAGCAGTTCCACACAGGCCGTATCGATATTGAACTCACAAGAGATAAGTTTGCTCATGGCGAAAACCTCCATCTTCAAACATTGATTTAACAGGCTACGTTACTATCAATTCATTAAAAGCCGGTGGCACGACTACCATAGACGGCGGCAGAATTACAACAGGCACAATCTCGGCAGATAGAATTGACTTAACAAGTTTAAAAGTAAGAAATGTTTATAATGATGATAATAATTTGATTTTAACAAGCGCTAGAGGATATATGTATATCGGTGGTGATACAAGCGCTAAAAGAACTGATTATGTATGGTTTAGAACGGGTTCAATATTTTTAAGCGCCATTGGTGATTCCACTATGACTTTTAATATATCAAATAAATATATATCAACCGATGGAACTTGGAAACTTGGCTTAAGCATAAGTTAGGGATTTAAAGAAGCATATATAAATACAATCTATCTTGGTGGCGGTGGCGGCTATATAAGTATGGATGCCAGCAAAAATTTTCTTGTGAATGGTGTAAAGATTACAGGCAGTAGTTCAACACTCAAAGAATTAGCCGATGGTGGTTATAAAGTCACTCTTAGTAGCCAGTTTTTAAAACCTTCAAGTAGTAGTATGTATTTGGGAAGTTCATCAAATTATTGGGGAACAGCATATATTTCAAAAATTTATTTATCTTCAACGTGCTATATTTCAGCTGGTAGCGCAACGACTATTAAGGTTGGCACAACAACAATAGGCGGTTCTAGTAGTTCCAGTAGTTATACAACAATAACACCTTCCAGAAATGCTACCTACGATTTGGGTTCATCTTCTTACTATTGGAACAATGTATATGCTTATGCTTTATGGTTAAAGAGCGGATATAACACAGTAAAACTAACTTGCTATGGTTCTGGCGAACTTGCGATTGGTGGTAAGAAAGCAACACACGCATAATAAAATTCAAGGAGATTATAGTTATGAAAATTACATTAGGTAGAATTGTAAATTCTGTAGCGGCTTTAAGAAAGATGGCTTCATAGGATTTATCATTGAAAACGGCTTATGAGACTTACAAGTTGATTAAGATTATGAATGAACACTTGGGTTACTTTGATGAAAACCGCGAAAGAATTTGTGAATTGGCAGACAATCAGGATAAAGAACTTGAAGCATTACTTCAAACAGAAGTAGAACTTGCTGATTTCCAAAAGGTGAAGGTAAGTCTTTCTGAAAAGGTGAATATGTCTGCTTTAGATTTAATGGAGTTAGAGGATTTCATAGAATTTACAGAATAACCCCAAAAGGAGAACGAATTATGAATACAATTATAGTGGCGCTTATTACATTGGTTGGAACTATCGGCAGCGGCGTTTTATCTGCTGTTATAAGCAACAATCTTATAAAATATCGTGTCGAGTAGTTGGAGAAAAAGGTAGATAAGCACAACAACTTAATTGATAGGATGTATAAAGCGGAATCTAACATTAAATTAATCCAAGAGGAAGTAGAAAACTTAGAAAATAAGTGAATTGGTGATTGACAATTAAGCGTTAGTAGTATAGTATTAGTCATAGGAACTTAATTTAATTCTATGGAGGTTAATTCTATGGCTAATACTACTGGCGCTCCCCGCGCAAAGCGTCCCGAAATCAAAATTGCGGTTAAGGATTATGAAGCACTTACCGCATATTGTAAAGGCGTTGAAGGTGCTACCCCTACTAGTGTAATTGGCAATCTGGTTAAAGAGTTCTTGGAGAAGGATGAAGTGAAAGCCGTTGTTGCGGCGCAGTCTCAGGACAAGAAAAAACTTAAAGCAATCGAGAAGAAGAAAGAAATGATTGCTAAACTTCAAGCTGAACTTGCTGAACTTGAAGCATAAATAATTTAAAGGCTACGGAATTAACCGTAGCCTTTATTTTTGTATCTTGACATATTAATCATATGTGTTATAATCAATATAGAAAAATCGAGAACTATTCAAGAGGGTATATTGATTTTACAGGAAAATTCGTTTGTGTCGGCTTCTAACTAAATGGGGTTCAAGAGGCCGCTGGTTCGAATCCAGTCACTCGGACCATGATTGCCGAACACTATAGATGAAATGGCAAAAAAGCCAGTCGTCTCAACGTGTTCGGCAATTTTTTATTCTCAAAATTCTTAGAACGCAGCATGGATGAAATCGCGGATGGCAGGGGCTTTGAACCTCTGCTTTTCCATATTCAAGCGGAATTTCAGTCACAGCGCCCTTTTTCAGTAGGCTGCTGTGGCAAAATTCCTGAGAATTCGAAGAAAAATTTTTCACAAAGTTATGAGCGCTGGATTGTTGGTTTTCACAAACCAATGACCAGCGCCTTTTTGCGCTCAAAAAGGGCGCTGAGATTGGAGGTATTGAATGAACGAAGAACTCACACTGCAGAAGGAAAGATTTTTGCAAGAGGTAGAACAGAAACTCCTGCGCAGGGATCTGGATGCAAGGCTGCTGGAGGACGGTCTGATATGGCATATCCGCAGACCAGAGACGGTGTAAATGAGCAGTATCATGGCTTCTTTGCGCAAAGGGACATTATGCCGATCAAGCGCGATTCCTTCAATATGCCGGAAAACAAGACGTATTCTTACGCAGATGGAACGCAAGTGCTGAAGCAGGCAGACGTCGTGATGATGCACTTTCTTTTCCCTGACGATTTCAGCAGAGAGGTCAAAAAGCAGAGCTATGCATACTACGAACAGCGCTGCCTGCATGGTTCCTCGCTGTCTCCGTCGATCCATTGCATTACCGGACTGCGAAATGGTTATGGGAAATATGCCTATGGCTATCTGTATCTGACTGCGCTGCTGGATCTGAAGAATCTCCATCTGGACAAGAATCTCTTTGAAGGGCTTCATACAGCCTGCGCAGGCGGAACGTGGGCTGCTGCGGTATACGGCTTTGGCGGTGTATCTTTTGAAAACGATCATTTGAACTTAAACCCGATCCTTCCGAAAGAAATCAAAAACCTCAAGTACACTGTGCAGTATTGAAAAAGTCCAGCCACAGGCCATTCTGCAAATGAACAGCGGCGGGAAATTAAAAAGAGACGATCCGCGGATGCAGAGCTGTACACCTGTCGAAGCTG
>ERZ808240.2865-NODE-2865-length-17891-cov-13.955483_pt1 | contig 17891 bp, 16 predicted proteins | sample MGYA00521084_ERZ808240 | MGnify/ENA primary metagenome ERZ808240 (study PRJEB31516, sample SAMN03275571) | gut metagenome | biome: mammalia-associated habitat; material: feces | host: Papio cynocephalus | place: Kenya | collected 2012-08-06 ... | reverse complement strand
TTCCGAGGAAGCCGCAACTTCCTGTGACTGCATCGAAGCACCTTCCGAGGAAGCCGCTGCTTCCTGCGGTTGCACTGAAGCACCTTCCGAGGAAGCCGCAACTTCCTGTGACTGCATCGAAGCACCTTCCGAGGAAGCCACTGCTTCCTGTGGCACCACCGAAGCACAGCGAGCGGAGGAGCAGCCTTCCTGCTGCTGTACGCATACGCGTTCCGATGCAGCGTGTGCCGCCGCACAGCAGCCTTCCTCGAAGGCACGCTGGGAGGCGCTTCTCGATGCCCTTCGGCGGATACAGTATGAGGTCGCGGCCATCCGCATCGCGGGCGACTGCATTGGCCTGTCCACGCTGAACATCACAGGACAGGAGCTGATGGCACTGGGGATTCCGAAGGGACCGGGCATCGGAAAAGCACTGCATGCGCTGCTGGAGGAGGTGCTCGAGGACCCGTCCCGAAATACGCCGGAAAAACTTCGGGAATCCGCCGAGAAGATCGCTCGATGCCTTGAAGCAGATACGCAAAATTGATATATTTATAGCAGTGAAATATGAGAAAGTGAGGGCAGTAACGATATGTATCAGGATGAATATGAGCGCTGGCTTCAGGCCGAGCTTCAGGATGTCGATTTAAAGACCGAGCTTCAGAACATTGAGGGCGATGATGACGCGATCAAGGAGCGTTTCGCCGTGGCACTGAAGTTTGGTACAGCCGGTCTTCGTGGCACACTGGGCGCCGGAACGAACCGTATGAACATCTGGGTCGTTCGGCAGGCAACGCAGGGCGTGGCCGACTGGGTAAAGACGCAGGGTGGCACACAGACCGTGGCCATCAGCTATGATTCCCGCCTCAAGGGATGGAATTTCGCACGTGACGCGGCAGGCGTACTGGCGGCGAATGGCATCCATGTGCGCATCTACGATGAGCTTATGCCGGTACCGGCCCTTTCCTTTGCAACGCGCTACTATCATTGCAATGCCGGCATCATGGTGACAGCGTCCCACAATCCGGCGAAGTACAATGGCTACAAGGCCTATGGCCCGGATGGCTGTCAGATGACGGATGAGGCTGCCGACATTGTCTACCAGCAGATTCAGAAGACCGACGTGCTCACCGGCGCGAAGTACATGAGCTTCGCCGAGGGCGTCAATAAGGGGCTCATTCAGTTCGTCGAGGACGACTGCAAGAATGCACTGTATGCGGCCATCGAGGCGCGCCAGATCCGCCCAGGTATCGCGGCGACTTCGGGACTCAAGCTCGTGTATTCCCCACTCAATGGTACCGGACTCGTACCGGTGACCCGCGTGCTGAACGACATTGGCATTCACGATATCACGATCGTGCCAGAGCAGGAGTACCCGAACGGCTACTTCACGACCTGCTCCTATCCGAACCCGGAGATTCGGGAAGCCCTCGCGAAGGGCCTGGAGCTCGCGGAGAAGACCGGTGCAGACCTCATGCTGGCAACGGACCCGGATGCCGATCGTGTCGGCATTGCCATGAAGTGCCCGGACGGCTCCTATGAGCTTGTGACCGGCAACGAGATGGGCGTGCTGCTCCTCGATTACATCTGTGCAGGCCGGATCGAGCAGGGCACCATGCCAGAGAAGCCGGTGGCCGTGAAGTCCATCGTTTCCACGCCGCTGGCCAATGCAGTCGCCCAGCACTATGGGGTGGAGCTCCGCGAGACTCTGACGGGCTTCAAGTGGATCGGTGACCAGATCGCGCAGCTCGAGGCGGCCGGAGAGGTGGATCGCTTCATCTTCGGCTTCGAGGAGTCCTATGGCTACCTCGCTGGCCCATATGTGCGCGACAAGGATGCCGTGATCGGCTCCATGCTCATCTGTGAGATGGCAGCGTACTATCGCTCCATTGGCTCCTCCATCAAGCAGCGTCTTGAGGAAATCTATCAGGAGTATGGACGTTATCTCAATAAGGTGGATTCCTTTGAATTCCCAGGCCTCAGCGGCATGGATAAGATGGCGGGCATCATGAATGCGCTTCGGACGAATCCGCCGAAGGACTTCGCCGGGAAGAAGGTGGTGAAGATCGCCGACTATACAAAGCCAGAGGAGACGGGCCTTCCAGCAGCCAATGTCCTGATCTATTCACTGGACGATGGTTCGACGGTGGTCGTACGTCCATCCGGTACCGAGCCGAAGATCAAGGCGTACTACACCACGCTTGGCAAAAACCTCGAGGAGGCCGAGGCCGAGAAGGAGAAGCTGGCAGCGGCACTTGAGCCACTGTTTAAGTAAGATGTAAAACCTGAATGACTGTCGCGAAGGCGGCAGTCATTTTTAAATAGAAGTGATGATGTCCTCACCCTGTGGTGTTTGCCTATCGAGGGGGAGCGTCCGAGGTACGTTTTATGAAGAACGTCGGCTGTAATGATCAGGAGGTGTTACGTGAATGAACGAAATCTGAAAATCGATAATATGAAGGGCGTTCTGATCCTGCTGGTCGTGATCGGCCACATGCTGCTCTCGATTCATGGCACGACGCGCGGTGTGACGAACCTGTTTTATCTCATTTATACCTTCCACATGCCGGCCTTTGTTTTTCTTTCCGGCCTGTTCGCACAGCACATCTATACGCATGTGCCGAAGGCAGTGCAGGGGCCTGCTGGAAACCGGGCACAGCGCCGGAAGCATCGTACGGCTGCGGAAGGCGCCGTAGGGAAGGGCCTCGCCGACGATGCGACTCCGGGGCGGGCGCAGACTGCGGCAGTCCGGGGGTCGCGCAGGGCTTCACGTGCTGCGACGAATACCTGGACGGAAGGCCACTTCAACTGGAAGCGCTGTGTTTCCGTTCTCTGGCTCTACCTTCTCTTTCAGACCCTTGTATTCTTTTCAGAGATTCCTGCGTATGGCCGGACAACGCGCTTCCCGGACTATCTTCATGTATCCGGTGCACCCTGGTACCTTCTGGCACTTCTTCTCTGGTATCTCATGATTCCGTTTTTTGATGCCTATCGTGGAAGGGTGCTGCCTCATGGTCTTCCCATTCTGGGCGGCCTTTCATATAGCCTTATTGTATGGTGCCTCATGACCATCATGTCTCTGGCGGGTGGATACCTCGTGGGGCTCCATGATTTCCTGGCACTCGACCGCGTGATTGCCTTTGCCCCCTTCTTTTTTGCAGGGTATTTCCTCGGACCGGAACGGCTGATGAAGCTTCTTGGGGTGGAACCACAGCCCTGTGCCGAAGCACGAAGGGTATATGGCGCGACAGCCGAGGATGTGCAGGCGCATACGCCTGAACGGGATGTCCGTGCGGTGGGAAATACAGCAAAGAGTCGTCGGAAGGAGACGAGCAGCAGGAAGGCAGATCGGCGTGGCTCGTTACAGTCCCATCGACTTGTCGGGACGCTGACCGTCCTCGGCCTCCTCGCCTTTCTCATCATTGGCACCCAGAGCTTCGATCACCTGCTTCCCTACCGGAACGTTGTGTACGGTGCCTGGTATTACCGCTTCCATCCAGAAGAGAATCCGGCCGCCTTTCCGGCAGGGCTTGCCACGCATCTCTGGCTGCTCCGGCTTGCGTGGATGCTGATGGCTGGCCTCATGAGCTTCGCCGTTCTCGTGCTGATGCCGAACCGGCAGGTACCACTTCTTACAATGCTCGGACAGCGGACACTTCAGATCTACATCCTGCACCGTCCGATTCGGGATCTTCTTCTGGCTGCAGGCGTCATCACCGCGGTAAACCCGGAAAATCCGGTCCAGGTCCTTGCGCTGATCGGGCTTTCTGTAGTCGTTACTGTGCTCCTTTCGGCAGAAATCTTTCAAAAGCTGCTGAGCAGGATACAGAACCTTCCCTTCTGTAGCGGGGGCCGACGCTCGTGCGATTGACATGGAATGGTGTGAGAATGAGACGAACGGATGAAGTACACAAAATGTTTTTTGACACACATATATAAGCATGCTATGATGTAAATGAAAAAAGGTACTACCGATAGACGGTTAGTCCACATCTAATTTGATAAAAAGTAATCGCCTTAGTTTTGCGGACGGGGGCGATTATTTTTTATGTGTTTTATTGCCGATTGTATAGCCAAGCTCAAAGCAGGCCAAGCCGAAGCTTAATACTGCAATGAGACTTTCGATGGTCAACATTGGCATCCCTCCTTTACAAAAGATTCTGTCTATGTAATCAGAGGGTCACAGTCCCTCTGGTGAGGGACGAACCGCCTACCGTTCATGGTAGCACCTTAAGATAGGATAACAGGAAAAAAATATAAGCGCAATGAATACTTTATAAGCACAGATAGGGTATAATAGCGAAATCTGCAGGATGTAACAGCTCCCGGCTGGCTCTATATCAGGAGGTTTTATGTGGGTTTTCGTTAATGGATTAAAGGTCATTCAGAACTATACGGTTCTGCAGTGGGCGTGGTTCTTCATGTTCTACTGTATCTTCGGCTGGTGCTTCGAGTCGACCTACTGCTCGTTGAAGTCGATGCGGCTTATGAACCGTGGCTTCTGTCACGGTCCATGGCTGCCCATCTATGGGGCGGGTGCCGTGCTCTTCATCGCCTGCGCCTGGCCGTATCGCGCGAATCTGCTCGTAACCTTCCTCATGGGTATGCTGGTCGGAACTGGACTTGAGCTGATCACGGGCCCCCTCATGTATCATATCTTCCATATGCGCTGGTGGGATTACAGCAAAAATCCGCTGAACTGGCATGGCTACATCTGTCTCTATGCTTCGCTTGGCTGGGGTGCCATGGCGCTCTTTTTCGTCCATTTCCTGCACCCGCGTGTCGCAGAGCTTACAGTGCACTGGACGCCGATCGGCTATATCGTCGTTGTGACCATGCTTTATACCCTTTTCGTTGAGGACGTGATCTTCTCCGTGCTCGGTGCGCTCGATATCCGGAAGCGTCTTGAGACCCTGGCTGCAAATTCAGAGGAGATTCAGCAGCTGAAGCTTAGTATCACCGAGGCGCGCGAGCGTATAGAGGAGCTGCAGGAGGCGATGTCGGCCAATGTCTCCGAGGTGAAGTCCATCGCGGAGTCGGAGGGGAAGCTGGCGGTCGCAAAGGTGGTGTCGGAGGAGGCGGCACGCGCATTGCAGGAGGCCCGTGAGAACAGTGCAGAGGCTGCACGCCATGTGGCGCGGTCTGGCGTACAGGCGGCCTATACCGCTGCCGATGCTGGAGCCCAGGCTGCACGGACGCTTGCCGAGAGCGGCGCGCAGATGGCGCATACCGCTGCCGATGCTGGAACGCAGGCCGCACGGACACTCGCAGAGAGTGGAGCGCAGGTGGTACATACCGTGGCAAATACGGGACGCAGTGCGGCAGGTGCCGGGAAGTCGGCTGTGCAGCGCAGTCTCGAGCTTCGGCGCTACCTCGCCGAGGAGCGTCGCCGCCACCTGGAGGAGCGCCTCGCCATTCTCGAGGATGGCGGTGATGCCCGGACTGGACGCATGAACTGGTGGGTCGGCAATACACTTCGAAACAATCCGACCTTCAGTCAGCGTGAGAAGTACAGAGAGAACTTTGAACTCTTTGATCGTCTGCGCGCTTCCTCCCATCGCTACCATGAAAGCTTCGAAAAGATGGAAGCCCGCATCGAGGCTGAAAAGCGAAAGGAAAGGGAAGCGGAGAGCTCTGCTTTCTGAAAGCCATGTGGGTGAAGGCTGTACGGATTTCTTTCGCACTTGTTTAGACTTTGTTTAGAATTTTTAGACTTCTTTTAGTCCGGCGACATATTTCAGTCACATGTGTCCTGTACTATATAGACAGTTACAGAGATGTAACGAAGAAACGCTTTTCATACTCATACTCCGGAGTTGAAAAATACTCCGGAGCCCCCTTCAAAAACAACGGTCGCGTATGTTTACGATGTTTCGAGAGGGAGCGGTGCACAAACGCTCCATGGATCCTCGAAAGCAAGATCGAGCATGACCGTTTTCCATATACCTCATAGGAGTTTGATTTCCCCCTTGATCAGGCTCTTGACATAAAATCATAAACAAAAACCCCGTCGGAGCGCAGAAGTTCCGGCGGGGTTTTGTATATATCCCTGGGGACCCTGCTCCTTCGGAGCACCCCGGGGATATATACAACGAGACGATGCCATCTTATGCGCCTGCGGCGCAGGCATCGTCGCTTGATTTTGCCACTTTCGTGGCAAAACGGCCTCGCCGCCCGGGGGCATCCCCGGGGACCCTGCTCCTTCGGAGCACCCCGGGGATATATACAACGAGACGATGCCATCTTATGCGCCTGCGGCGCAGGCATCGTCGCTTGATTTTGCCACTTTCGTGGCAAAACGGCCTCGCCGCCCGGGGGCATCCCTGGGGACCCTGCTCCTTCGGAGCACCCCAGGGATATATTATCCCAGAGTTTCCTTTGCGAGCTTCTCCCATGCAGGCACGGAGCGCTCAATCATCGCGTAGTCCACGCAGTACGCAAGGCGGACATAGCCTGGCAGACCGAAGCCATCGCATGGCACGATGATGATGTTCAGTTTCTCTGCGGCCGCTGCGAAGTCGGCCGCAGAGCCATTCGGAGCCTTCACGAGCAGATAGAAGGCACCCTCTGGTCGTACACAGTCGAAGCCGAGGCCGGAAATGGTGGAGTAGAGCAGCTTCCGGTTCCGGTCATAAAACGGAACATTGGCCTTCACCTCGAGACAGTCCTTCACCACCAGCTGAAGGAGGGACGGTGCATTGACGAAGCCGAGGCAGCGGTTCGCGATTGTCAGAGCCTGAATCAGCTCAGGATAGTCCTCGGCCTGCTTTGACAGTGCGAGATAGCCGATACGCTCACCTGGCAGCGACAGGGTCTTACTGAAGCTGTAGAGGAAGATGGCATTTCGGATGATATTCGGGATGTAGGGAACGGAGAGGCCATCGTACACAAGCTCACGGTATGGCTCATCGCAGAGCACATAGATCGGATGACCGATTTCCTTTTCCTTTTTCTCCAGCATTGCGCCGAGCTTCCGAATGGTCTCCTCGGTGTAGACGGCACCGGACGGATTGTTCGGATTGTTGATGATGAGGGCCTTCGTGCGGTCACTGATGAGGGCTTCTGCGGCGTCAATATCGAGCTGGAAGTGCTCCGTATCGGGTGGCACAATGGTGAGCTTTCCACCGAAGTTGGAGGCATAGCTCCGATACTCCGTGAAGAAAGGTGCGAAGGTCAGAACCTCATCGCCCGGATCGAGGAGGGCGCGCAGCACATCATTGAGGCCACCGGCCGCACCGACGGTCATGATGATGTCCTGGGCGTCATAGGCCGTGCCGTGCAGGTGGTTGAGATGCTCGGCAACAGCCGCACGCACCTCCGGGTAGCCTGCATTGGCCATGTACCCATGAATATAGTTCGGCGCCTCCTCGTTCACGATGCGTACGATGGAGTCCCGCACCTCCTCTGGAACCGGAGACGCAGGGTTTCCGAGACTGAAGTCATATACGTTTTCGCGTCCGACACGCGCGGCGAGCTCCTGCCCGAGCTCAAACATCTTTCGGATGGCGGAATTCCCCGCTACAAGCTGCTGCATGCTTTTCGATAATGCCATGATATCCTCCTTCGTCCGCGACATGTGCGGATCGTTATGACTGTTTGCAAGTACTATAACGTGCTTCGTTGTTCTGAAATGCCAAGTCCTGTGTGGTGCCTTTATCATTCGATCAATGGCTCTATTTTACTCCATTGCTTTATACTGTTGAAGTGGTATTTCGGAATATTTACGATAGATGAAGTGATGAGGTGAGAAAGGAAAAGGCAGAGGCAATAGGATTTGGACAGGTGCTGGCGCAGTGTGAGATGGGCAGATATGCATGAGAAGACTGGGGATAGCTTATGATCGCACGGGTATGGCATGGGGAATGGATGCCACATATATACAAAAGTGTGATTTCAGAAATCGTATATATGGATTTAGAGGATTTTGGACGTTTTGGAGGGGAAAAGTATATATGGAGAGGGCGTTTGGAAAATCATATATATGAAAACACCTTATTTCAAAAGAAAATCGCTGCGCACATATATACGATTTTTAAAATGAGAGAGTTGTATATACCTCTACGCTTTATTTTGACCAAAATCGGACAAAAAGCATATATACAATTTTGAAAAAAAGGCATCTGTATATAATACGCTTATAAGCGTATGCCCATTTCTGGAAAAAAGTATATACGGAGGGGACATTTTAAAAATCGTATATATGTACTGGATACGGACGCTACGGTGAGCGGTAGATCTGGCCTAAAAGCATGCGGGCATGCGCTGTAAAAAGGCTGTAAAAAGAGCTTGAAAGAACGTAATTCCGACTTTAAAAACCTTGGTTCTTCGATTATACTATAAAAGATTCTAACCCATTGGATATCTTCATTTCGCACACCCACGAAGGAAAACATGGACAGGTAGATCATCTGTACGAAGAGACGATGAAACGCGTGTTCAATGCATACATCAGGAAGCCTTACAACATCGGGCGTGGCGCATGCGCTATGCATCGTGTGATGTGCGTCATTTAGTATACATCGTCATAATCTTGTAGGAGAGTTTCATGTTTTCACTGATTTCAAATGATATTGGCATCGATCTGGGGACGTCCAGCATCCTTGTATATATAAAAGGCCGTGGGGTTGTACTGAAGGAGCCGTCGGTGGTGGCGGTCAATCGGGATACGAATACGGTTCTGGCCTATGGAGAGGATGCGCGTCTCATGCTGGGACGTACACCGGAGAATATTTCGGCGGTTCGGCCGCTTCGGCAGGGCGTGATTTCGGATTATACACTGACTGAGAAGATGCTGAAGTACTTTATCAATAAGGCGGTTGGCAAGCGGACGCTTCGGAAGCCGCGCATTTCCGTATGCATCCCAAGTGGAGCGACGGAGGTCGAGAAGAAGGCCGTGGAGGATGCGGCGTACCATGCAGGAGCCCGCGAGGTGACGATCATCGAAGAGCCGGTGGCGGCGGCGATCGGTGCCGGGATCGATATCAGTAAGCCACAGGGCAATATGATCATCGACATTGGCGGTGGCACGGCGGATATTGCCGTGATCGCACTGGATGGTCCGGTCGTTTCCGAGTCCATCAAGGTGGCCGGGGACGATTTCGATGAAGCCATTCTCCGGTACATGCGGAAGAAGCACAACCTCCTCATTGGTGAGCGTACCGCGGAGGACATTAAGGTCAATATCGGCTGTGCAAGCAAGCGCCCGGAGAATGTGACCATGGAGGTCCGTGGACGAAATCTCGTGACAGCACTTCCGAAGACCGTCATTGTGAGCTCGGATGAGATCATGGATGCACTGCTTGAGCCGGCGATGATGATCGTCAATGCGGTCCACAATGTGCTGGAGCGTACACCACCTGAGCTCGCCGCGGATATCTATGAGCGCGGCATCGTGATGACGGGAGGTGGCTCCCTTCTCTATGGGCTCGACAAGCTCATTCAGGAGAAGACCGGTATTAACTGTGTGCTCGCCGAGGATCCGCTGACGGCAGTGGCCATCGGCACTGGAAAGTTTATCGACTTTGCGAATGGGGACGCAGACGAGGATTAAAGATACGTGTAGGGGGGTGGCCTTTTTCAGGCTGCCCTTTTCTGTACTTATCGCGGGGTGCTCCGATAGGAGCAGGGCCCCGGATCCATTTATATTCAGTCAGGAGAAGCCGATGGAATACTTTGAGGGATACATCGATCATATCATTTTCCAGAGTCCGGCAACGGGCTATACCGTCATGGTCGGCATCATGGGAGGAAAAAGCTATACGCTCGTCGGAACCCTGCCGGGCATTGAATCAGGTGAGAATATCCAGGCAGATGGACATGAGACCACGCACCAGATCTATGGCACGCAGTTTGTGATTGACCGTTATCAGGTGGTGGAACCGAAGACGCAGGAGGCGGTCGAGCGCTATCTCGGCTCCGGGGCCATCAAGGGCATCGGTGCGGCCATGGCGTCCCGCATTGTGAAAAAATTCGGGGATGATACCATGCGGATCATCGAGGAGGAGCCGGAGCGTCTCGCGGAGATCAAGGGCATATCCGAACGGAAGGCGATGGACATTGCGGCGTCGGTCAATGCGAAGCGCGACATGCAGGATGCAGTCATGTTTCTCCAGAAGTACGGCATTTCCATCAACCTCGCGGGGAAGATTTATAACCGCTATGGCCACGAGATGTATGACATTGTCCGGGACAATCCGTATAAGCTCGCGGAGGACATCGAGGGGCTCGGCTTCCGGACCTGCGATGAGATTGCGCGCAATGCCGGCATCGCGGAGGATTCGGCCTTCCGCATCGAGTCCGGCATCCAGTATGCGCTCGGTGCCGCGGAGGGCAATGGGCACTGCTACCTGCCGCTGCCGGAGCTCTGGGAATCCGTGGAATCTCTTCTGAATATCAGCATTCAGGATCTGAGCTCCTACCTCCTGGAGCTGCAGATGAAGGGCCGCATCGTGGTGAAGACGCAGCGACCGAAGAGCATTGCGGACTTTCTCGCGCAGACCGAGGGGAAGGCTGCTGAGGAGGAGAACCACTCTCGTGGCGAGGGTGTGCAGCAGACGGACTTGGCAGCCCATGCTTCCAGCCAGCAGAATCGTAGCGCAGCCCTGGATGTGGCGCAGTCCACACGGGTGGCACCGAATGCAACTCGCCCTATGGCCTCGGACCTCTTCGGCGCGACCCCGGCGCAGCAGGCGGATCCGAATACGCAGGTCTACCGCGCCTCCGTGTACTATACTGAACTCCAGGTGGCGACCCTCTTGAAGGACCTCAATGTGACAGCAGAGCATGCGGAGCTTGAGGAACGGCGAACGGCTGCCATCGACGAAATTACAGAGAAAAACGGCATTGAGCTCGATCCGCTGCAGCGGGAGGCCGTGCTGACGGCGGCCAGTACCGGCGTGCTCGTCATCACCGGTGGCCCAGGTACCGGTAAAACCACCACAATCAACACCATCATCCGTATGTTTGCGGAGGAGGGGAAGACCATTCTGCTCGGGGCACCGACGGGGCGCGCGGCGAAGCGCATGTCGGAGGCGACCGGCTGGCCGGCCTCCACGATTCATCGCCTTCTCGAGTACCAGGGGCGCCCGGATGAGGAGGAAGAGGGCGAGGATCAGGTGCGCGGGCACTTCGAACGTGACGAGAACAATCCGCTCGAGTGCGATGTCGTCATCATTGACGAAATGTCGATGGTCGATATCTTCCTCATGAATGCGCTCCTCAAGGCCATTCATCGTGGCACTCGGCTCATCCTGGTCGGCGATGCGAACCAGCTGCCGTCGGTCGGTGCGGGCAATGTCCTCCGTGACATCATTGCCTCAGGCGTGATCCGGACCATCCAGCTCCACCACATCTTCCGCCAGGCCGCAGCGTCGGACATCGTCGTGAATGCGCATAAGATCAATGAAGGCGAGCCGGTCGATCTCAGCAAGCGTTCGAAGGACTTCTTATTTATAAAAAGTCAAACGCCGGACCAGATTTTCCAGGCCATCGCGACGCTTGTGCTGAAGAAGCTCCCGGGCTATCTCGGCGTGGAGCCCTTCGACATTCAGATCATGACGCCCCAGCGGAAGGGCGCCCTCGGTGTCGAGCGCCTGAACCAGCTCCTGCAGGAGCAGATGAACCCGAAGAGCAGTCAGAAGGCCGAAAAGGAGATTAACGGCACCCTCTTCCGTGTCGGCGATAAGGTGATGCAGATCCGAAATGACTACAACCTCATCTGGGAGATTCGTGGCCGGTACGGGATTCCGACCGAAAAGGGTGAGGGCGTGTTCAATGGAGACATCGGCATCATCACGGAGATCAACAGCTTCGCGCAGAACCTGACGGTGCGCTTCGACGATCGCTACGTCGAGTACGCCTTCAAGGACTGCGAGAGCCTCGAGCTTGCCTACGCCATCACGATCCATAAATCGCAGGGCTCGGAGTATCCGGCCGTGATCGTGCCCATGTACCAGGGCCCGGCCATGCTTATGAATCGGAACCTGCTGTATACCGCGGTCACGCGCGCGAAGTCCTGTGTCTGCCTCGTCGGGAATCCTCCGATTTTTGAGCAGATGCTGCACAATGCTTCCGAGGCGAAGCGTTACTCCTCCCTCAGTGAACGGCTCCAGGAGGTGAGTCATGACGAAAATACATCCTCGACCTGAAATTTCCCGCCCGCTTGCGTCGACGCTCGTGCAGGTGTCAGACACCGGCGAACCGGAACCTGATTCCTCGGCGTCTTCGCCGCAGGCACCACCTGCGCCTGCGGCGACGGAGGTCCCACAGCGGGGCCCTCAAAATGACCGCACGGACGTGAAGCAGAGGCTTCTGTCCCTGCTCTTTCCGCGTCGCTGTCCGGTATGCGAGGACATTGTGACACCACGAGGTGAGCTCATCTGCCCGGACTGTGAACGCCAGCTTCATTTTTTAAGCGAGCCGACCTGCCAGATCTGTGGACGCGAGATTCTCTCCGAAGAGGAGGAGCTCTGCGAGAACTGTAAGCGGCACCGCTTTCTTTTCGTGCGAAGCCTCGCCCTTCTCGGGTACAATGATGTCGCCGCGCGCTCTATCAGCCGCATCAAGTATACGGGAGCCCGGGAATTTCTGGACTATTATGGAAGGGCAGCAGCGGTGCGCTGCGGGGCACAGATTCAGCGCATGGCGGTCGATGCCCTGGTGCCCGTGCCGGTTCATGCGAGCCGAAGGCGAAAGCGCGGCTACAACCAGGCCGAGGTGCTCGCCGAGGTGATGGGGCGGGAGCTCGGCATTCCGGTGTACAGTTCGGCACTTTTACGCAATAAAAAAACTGCCGCATCGAAGGAGCTCAATGCGGCGGAACGTTTAAAAAATCTGATGTCGGCGTTTTATGCAGGGACGATTCCGGTGGACCTTCATCGAGTGCTGCTCGTCGATGATATCTTCACGACGGGTGCCACCATGGAGGCGTGCACCCGTGTGCTGCTCCAGGCCGGGGTGCAGGAGGTGTACTGCTTCGCCCTCGCGATTCGATCGGAGCGATGAGATAACGAGCAGCTTTGAGACCTGGAGCTGCCGCCCCTGTTCTTCAGTTCGTGCAGAGAGCAGGCGTCCATCCTTCGTCGACCGCATCCGTGCAGCGTGCTCTTCGGCTCATGCAGAGAGCAGCTTCTCGCTTTGAAAGAGAAACGGCATTACTGGGCATGCATCCAGTAGTCGCGGGCAAGCTCAATGAGCTGCAGCATTGGCTCGGAGAGGTAGCGGTCCTTCCGGTAGACGGCATAGGCATGGACCATCGGGTGCGTCGTGAGGCGCAGAAGCTTCACGCCCTCCGGGATCACGATATGGCTGGAGGCGCTGATCAGTGCGGCACACTCATCGGCTGCGACGAGCGCGAGCTGGTAGTTGACGCCCTCCGCGTCCATGTAGATGTCCGGCTCGAAGCCGGCCTGCTCGAAGATGCGCTCGGAGGCATAGCGAACGGTGGAGTCCTTCGGCCCGAGGAAGAAGGGCACATCCCGGAAGCGGCGAATGTCGATGACCTCCTGGCCCTGTGCATCCTGCGTGGTTTCGGCTGCCAGGGGATTTGTACTCGATACGGCCAGCAGGATTTCAACGTCTGCAAGGAACTCATACTGCAGGCGATAGTTCTGCTTGTCGCCCATCAGAATGATGCCGAGATCGATCGTGCCGTTCTTAATCAGCTCCTGCGCCTTCAGTCCCTTCATGAGATTCAGCTGCAGCTTGACCGTAGGATGCAGCTGATGAAACTTCCTATATATAGAGGTCATCATGAAGTCGGCTTCCGTACCGGCGGCAGCAACCGCAATTTCTTCGTTGTGCAGCTTTGCGATATCCGAGATGCGGGAGTAGCAGTCCTTCTTCATCGCGACCATCTTCCGAGCGGTTTCTACATAGATTCGGCCCGCTTCGGTGATGGACCACTCATTACCGCGGCGATAGAAGAGCTTCGTGCCGAGCTCCTTCTCGAGATTTAAGAGCTGCAGATTCAGGGCAGGCTGCGAGATGAAGAGCTTGTCGGCAGCACGGGTAATATTCTTTTCTTCCGCTATGCGGATAATGTTTTCGATACGACGTAAATCCATAAGGACCTCCTGTCGGTGATGAGCTTTCCGAATGCGCAGTGAAGATCTGTGCGGCGGAAGCATTGGCCAGAGAAACAGTGCGCCAGACGACCAGGAAACGCTGCACGTGATGATGACGCGGCAGAGACCTTGCCGAAGGAACGCATATAGGCTGTTTCTATAGTGGATATAGTATAACGCGGCTCTCTAAATCTGTACAATAGAATTGCAAAAAATCTATTAAAAAAATAAATAATGGGCGACGAGGGCCAAAAGCTTGACGCTTCGGGTGCTTCATGGTATAGTTGCCCCGTAATCAAGGGCTAGGCCCTATTTTTTATGCACTAATTTCGTAGTCATGCGAAGTTAAGAATCATTGGAGGTGAAGAGCCGTGCGTACAAAGATTATATTAGCATGTACAGAGTGTAAGCAGAGAAACTATTTCACGACGAAGGAAAAGAAGAACCATCCGGAGAGAATGGAAGTTCGTAAGTACTGCAGATTCTGTAAGAAGCACACGCTTCATAAGGAGACGAAGTAATGAGCGAGAAGAAGAATTCCGGTTTAAAGGACTTCTTCAAGGGTCTTAAGACGGAATATAACAAAATTATTTTCCCGACAAGACAGGATATCATCAAGGAGACGACGGCTACGATTGTAGTGAGTCTCTTGATCGGAGCGCTTATTGCTGTGCTTGATCTTATTATGAAGACGGGACTTGGTTTTATCATCAGATAAGGGGAAACTATGTCAGAAATTAATCCTGCAGCTCGCTGGTATGTCGCACATACCTACTCTGGCTACGAGAACAAGGTTAAGATGGATCTGGAAAAGACGATTGAAAACCGTGGTCTTCAGGATCTGATCTTTGAAGTCAGTGTTCCGATGCAGCCGGTCATCGAAATGAAGAACGGTGTGGAGAAGAAGTCTGATAAGAAGATGTTCCCTGGCTATGTTCTTGTAAACATGATAATGAATCAGGAAACCTGGTACGTAGTGCGTAATACACGTGGCGTAACCGGATTCGTTGGCCCAGGATCAGAGCCGACGCCTCTTTCCGAAGAGGAGATCAGAGCCCTTGGCTATAGAGAGCAGGAGGTTCTGGTGGATTTCGCAATTGGTGATACCGTAAACGTAATTTCCGGCGCATGGAAGGATACGGTCGGTGTGATCAGCGAGATCAACGATCAGAAGAAGACTGTTACCATCTCGGTAGAGATGTTTGGCAGAGAAACTCCGGTAGAGTTATCCTACGGAGAGATTCAGAAACTCAGATAACGAAGTATGGGAGGGTTGATCAGTTCTGCTGATTACCCCGCAATTACCACAAGGAGGTGCCGTTATGGCAAAGAAAGTAGAAGGATACATTAAGTTACAGATTCCAGCTGGTAAAGCAACTCCAGCTCCACCAGTAGGTCCGGCTCTCGGCCAGCATGGTGTTAATATCGTTGCATTCACAAAGGAATTCAATGCAAGAACAGCAAACGAGGGTGATGTCATCATCCCTGTTGTTATCACTGTTTATGCAGATAGAAGCTTCAGCTTCGTTACGAAGACTCCTCCAGCAGCCGTTCTGATCAAGAAGGCATGCAAGCTGCAGAAGGCTTCTGGCGAGCCAAACAAGAACAAGGTTGCTACCATCAGCAAGGCTGATCTCCAGAAGATTGCAGAGACTAAGATGAGAGATCTTAACGCTGCATCACTTGAGGCTGCTATGTCTATGATCGCAGGTACCTGCAGATCCATGGGCGTTGAAGTAGAGAAGTAATAGGGAGGTCAACTGATTATGAAGACAGGTAAGAGATATACAGCAGCCGCTCAGGGCTTTGACAAGTCTGTAAAGTATACAGAGGTAGATGCACTTGAGCTTGTGAAGAAGAATGCAACAGCAAAATTCGACGAGACCATCGAGCTCCATATCAGAACTGGTTGTGACTCACGTCACGCAGATCAGCAGGTTCGTGGTTCCGTTGTCCTTCCAGCCGGTACAGGTAAGAAGGTTAGAATCCTCGTATTTGCAAAGGGCGCTAAGGCCGATGAGGCTCAGGCAGCTGGTGCAGATTTCGTAGGAGCTGAGGAGCTTATTCCGAAGATTCAGGGTGGCTGGTTTGATTACGATGTAATCATTGCTACTCCAGATATGATGGGTGTTGTTGGACGTCTCGGTCGTGTACTTGGACCGAAGGGCTTAATGCCGAACCCGAAGACTGGTACAGTTACGATGGATGTTACCAAGGCCATCGCTGATACCAAGGCTGGTAAGGTTGAGTATCGTCTTGACAAGGCTAACATCTTCCACGTAGCCATCGGTAAGGCTTCTTTCACAACTGAGCAGCTCAAGGAGAACCTTGATGCGATCATGGGCGCAATTGTGAAGGCTAGACCGGCTACATTAAAGGGAACCTATCTGAAGTCCGCTACACTGACTTCTACCATGGGTCCTGGCGTTAAGATGGATACCGTTCAGTTCGGTGCTTAATCTTAACAAAATAGGGTATTGACAGTGGCGAAAGCCGATGTTAATATACACTGCGTATTAACCCGAAGACAGTAGGTGGTGCGGATGCACCGTAAGTTGGAACGCCTACCGAGGAAAGATACAAACGATTTAAGTTTGTTCAACCCCATGTCTTTTGGCATGGGGTTTTCCTTTTGAAAAGGTTTATACGAAAAAATCTTATAAGGAGGAAGAACCGAAAATGGCAAAGGTTGAATTAAAGCAGCCGATCGTTGACGAGATCAAGGCACTTCTTGATGGTGCTGTTGCTGTAACTGCCGTTGATTACCTCGGACTTACGGTTGAGCAGGATACTGAGCTCCGTAAGCAGTTAAGAGAGGCTGGTGTTACTTACAAGGTATTTAAGAACACCCTGATCAAGAGAGCAGCAGAGGGCACAGATTTCGCTCAGCTTGACAGCGTACTTGAGGGTCCTACTGCAATCGCAGTTTCCAAGGACGATCCTGCAGCAGCTGCCAGAATCATTTCGAAGTTTGCTGAGAAGGCAGACAAGCTTGAGCTGAAGGCAGCAGTAGCTGAGGGCAAGCTTTACGATCAGAATGAAGTGAAGGCACTTGCAGCTATCCCTTCCAGAGACGAGCTTCTCGGAAGACTTTGTGGATCTCTGCAGAGCCCGATCGCGAACTTCGCACGTGTCATCAACCAGGTGGCAGAGAAGAACGCAGAGCCAGCTGCTTAAGCTTCAGAGGCTTTACAGGCAGGTGGCTGTCCAGCGCCGCATAAGCGGAAGCGGACAGAAAATGAATGAGAATTTTTTGAACTGTGCATGAGCACAAAATTTCAAATGGAGGAAATTAAAATGGCTAAGTTAACTACTGAAGAGTTTATCGCAGCTATCAAGGAGCTTTCCGTTGTAGAGCTTAATGACCTTGTAAAGGCTGTTGAGGAAGAGTTTGGCGTATCTGCATCTGCAGGTGTTGTTGTTGCTGCTGCAGGCGCAGCTGCTCCAGCTGAGGAGAAGACTGAGTTCGACGTAGAGCTTACAGATGTTGGTCCTAACAAGATCAAGGTTATCAAGGTTGTACGTGAGGCTACTGGCCTTGGCCTTAAGGAAGCAAAGGACGCTGTTGAGTCCGCTCCTAAGGTACTCAAGGAGGCAGCTCCTAAGGCAGAGGCTGAGGATCTCAAGGCTAAGCTTGAGGCTGAAGGCGCTAAGGTTACCCTTAAGTAATCTCCGCGACAACTACAAGTCACGTAAAACAAAAGAGGATGCAGCTTGCAAGCTCGCTTGCAAAGCCGCATCCTCTTTTTGTTTTATGCGGCGCCAGCCGCGATCCGGGCAACCGAAGGTATGCCCGGATCCTCGTGACTTGCAGTTGGGAGCGGCGCGGGAGGCCGGGCGGCAGCCGCG
>ERZ808240.2864-NODE-2864-length-17891-cov-40.573279_pt1 | contig 17891 bp, 19 predicted proteins | sample MGYA00521084_ERZ808240 | MGnify/ENA primary metagenome ERZ808240 (study PRJEB31516, sample SAMN03275571) | gut metagenome | biome: mammalia-associated habitat; material: feces | host: Papio cynocephalus | place: Kenya | collected 2012-08-06 ... | reverse complement strand
GACAACTCAGTTTGGACTTCAAATTTGATTAACATATATTAAGAGACACTAGTGACAAAACAAATATGCATAAAGAGGGTATTGAAATATATTAAAAAACAGAACCATTCGACTAATCAACATACTACTAGAAAAGATGTAGGACACTATAATACCGAAATAACCAACTTTATAAACATATGGGAAGAAAACATCCTTCATATAAAATTTCTTGAGAGAACTGCTATATGCAACAACCATAACATTTAAAACGAAAGTTAATATATCATATATGCCGATAGCACCAGTTCTTGCTCCTCCATGAACTTGGTCTAAATAATCATCCCATCCAAATAATTCTCCAACAAAATCAACCGTACCCATAAACAATTGATTGATACCAAGCAATTGCCCTAAAAAAGCTATAATCAGAATTATATATTGTGGTCTTCGACTAGAAATCCAGTCAACTTTAAAACTCCAAATTAGCGGCAGAACGAATAAAATTACTGCAGAATAATGAAAAGAAACAGCCAATAAGATAAGCAACAAATATATTATAATATTTCTCAATCCTCTATAAACTAAAAAAGAAGAAGCAAAAACAAATATTGTTGCAGCTAGAGTTTGACGAATAATATTCATCCATCCGCACATAAAGGTTCCGGACATGAATAACATAATACAGAGGAAAGGCAACAAATACTTTTGTCTTCTAAATGAAAGAAAGAAAAACGAGAGTTGCAAAAATGCTAAGATAGCAAAATACACGACATAATGAGCATGGGTGCTTTTAATTAAAATTGTCAAAAATTGAAAACCAGGTTCAAATCTAAGGATTTCATATGAATCGTTAACATAGACATCAAAATAATTATGATAATCGATACCTACATAGTATCGCATACCAAATACAATACTAAATACAAATATCGCCAAAAGTAAATATAGATTACTCTTTCCATGATTTTTTATATCTACCAAGTATGCTCTTCTACATAAGAAAAACATTAAAATCATTGTAAATGTATAAACGAAAATTGTTTGTAACATATTTAAGAAAAGGTTAAATGCCTCTTTACTACATTTTTTAGTTTGGTCGGCATAATTGAACGTAAGATGAGTATTAAGATAATTTTAATAATACTTTTGATATTTGATGTAAGATTACACCAATAAAAAGAATTACGATATTCATTCCACAAAATTTGCCGTTGCCTATATGAAAAACTGCGAAAATTTTGCAAGATACCTGTCAATAAATCATTTGTTTTAATTTTAGCAATAATTTCATGACTTATATACTTTGGCGTGAACTGTTCGATTAAGATATTTGACCACTCAGATGTTATCATCAGCCAATCAAATTTGTTTGTACCTTGAACAACGCCTTGATTTCCTCTGCGATAAACACATGTTATTTTTTTACTATAATATATTGGTTTAAACTCTAATAGTGAGCACCACAAAAAAGTATCCCAAGTATTATTCAGTTTAGTCACTCTTGATTTTTTCCACAATTCTAAACGCAACATAACGGAAGCCGTATGAAATTTTCGCCCTTCGATAAGTTCTTCCATCGTCAAGATATTACGACTAGGAAGTTTCGAAAAATAAATTCCTAGTTTTCTACCATCTTCTGAAATTAAATACGAATTACTCGCAACCATAGAATAATTGCTATTTTTATCTAAAAAGGAAGCTTGACTTTGTATTTTTTCGCAATCTATCCAGTAATCATCACCCTCACAAATTGCCTCATAATCACAAGTATCACGCCATCTTGCGATATACGAGAACTTTTTATATTCTTCTTTTTTAGAATATAAATTTTCTTTCAAAAGCAATACTGCAAAAAAACAATTTTTATTTTTTTTATGCTGTGCAAAGTAGATATATGCATAATCTGTTTCTTCTGAACATGAAACAGAAGAATTAGAAATATCAAAATGTTTCTGTAAATATTTAATTATTACATCTTTCTCACCATCAGTAGAAGCATCATCAACTATGCAACACACAAATGGGAAATCTGTTTGCTGCATTGTGAACCCATTCATCGTTTCCTCTATGTATTTCGACTGATTGTAGGTCATACATCTAACGCAAACTTTAAATTTTGGATATTCCATATTCTAAATTATTTTTTCTTTATAGTTTTAATCAAAATTGATTTGAATTCTAAATATTCATCAAACTTGAAAAATTCACTAGCGACGACTCCCACAACTAAACCTACAAGAATCTGCATCGTAAGAATTACGACATTCGCCAACGGAAGATATTTCAAGAAATAGACAGCCAAAGCTATTATAAAAGCTGTCATATATGAAGGAGCAATATCTTTCAATTGCTTCCAAAATGTATAGCCCAGAACCTTACCGGTATACCAGGTATTAAGATACAGCCCAAATAGTCCTGTTACTATCGAAGCCATCAACATATAATAAACCCCACAAAATATTCCGATTGCAAGAGGAACCAAGCCCACAATTTTTTTTAATATTTCCAAATACAAAAAGATATCACTTCTTCCTAACACTTGCAGGATATTGAGGTTGATGGCATGTAAGGGATACAAAGACATAGAGATACAGATAAGAGGCAGAAATGTTGCCGCTATATGCCATTTCGTTCCAATAAGAGTATATATCAAAGGCTCAGCTACAGCACCGATAGAAATCATACACACCGCGGTAATAAACATGGTAATCTTTATCACTTTACGGTAAGCTTGCAACATCCGCTTTTTATCATCTTGAATTTCCGATAAAACTGGGAAACTTACTCTCTGGACTATGGATGTTAAATTGGAAGAGAAAATACTAGCATAGTCATTGGCTCTGGTATAATGACCAAGAGTAGATGGAGAGTAGAATCTTCCAATCACAACTTGATACAACTGATTCCAAACATTGTTTAAGATTCCACTAGCTAGAAGTTTCCAACCAAATCCCCACATATATTTGAAACTTTCTCTACAAAATGTGAAGCTAGGACACCAATGATTCAAAAGCCATAGGCAGACAGTATATAAGAGCTGCTTAGATAGTTGTTGTGCAACCAAGGCCCAAACGCCATACTCCATAAACGCCATCACAATGCCAATCACGCCACTTATTACAGCAGAGACGAGAGATGCTTTGGTCTTTGTCTTGAAATCTATTTTTTTTGTTAGAATCGTAACCTGCGTAATAGACAAAGCATTGAAAAACAACACTAATCCTGTAGCTCTCACTAATGCAGTAAGTTCCTTGCGATGAAAGAAATCAGAGACTAGCGGAGCACTTAAAAATAGTAAGACATATAGTACGATACTAATTACTAAATTGGTAATAAACATCGTATTATAGTCCTCGTTTGTCACATCTTTCTTTCGGATTAAGGCATTGCTAAATCCACTATCCACAATACCATTCAATACAGTGGTAAAAATCAAGCAAATGCCTATCAATCCATATTCATCAGGAGAAAGAATGCAAGCTAACACCAAACCAACAATGAATGTTACTCCTTGTCCCAAAAAGGCATCAGCAGCACTCCACCCAACTCCTTTTATTGTTTTATTCTTTAATGATTCTTGTTGCATAAAGCTTAGTTACACGAAGTCTTCTTTCCTACCCCAAATCTTAGCCATTGGCTCTGTTTCCATGTCATGCTTAAAGCATCTCATCATCGTCTCGAAGTCATACTTAGGCTCATATCCAAGTTCACGTCTTGACTTTTCAATGCTCAACACAAACTGAGGAGAAGAAGGCTTTTCTGGTTTATAAACTATATCTGACTTTTTATCTCCATTGAAAATCTCTGCAATCTTCTTGATTTGATATTCAATGGATACAGGATGACCGCAGCCCATGTTATAAATGCCGCCATCATGCTCTGCCTTGATACAGCATTCCATCATATTGACAAAATCGCCAACATACACCAATTCCTTTGTAGATTGAGGATTGCCCCATACTTCCAAAGTGTTACCCTTTATTGCTTGGTCGATAATATAACGGTATCCAATCCATTTCTTGATGCCATCAACATAGTAATAAGGACTTGGCTGATAAACATATATGGTTGGCAAACGAACTATAAATCTTTGGAAACCATATTGTGCATGATAATGCTCAATGAGATTTACTGCTGCATTCTTGCAAATAGAGTATGCAGAATGGTCTGTGGCCAAAGGGAACTTGCGTTCTACATCATCGTCTATCGGGTCGGTTGTACCAAACTTATAAAGAATGTCTGCAATACTCTGCGTGAAGACTATCTTCTTGCAACCATTCTCACGCATCCATTCCAACACATTCAATGTGCCAGTAACGATACTATCAACATAATCATAAGGATTATAGCCTTTCATCTTTGCTGGCATTGAACCTGCAAAATGGAGAACTACATCTACATCTGTTGGCAACTTTTCAAACGTAGACTTATCCTTTAAGTCAATTGAGAAATAAGGTATTCCCAGTTCCTCAAAGAATCCATTGTCAGATGGTCGATGAGCAACAGCCACAACTTCATAACCATTTTCTTTTAAATCTCTGGCAGTGTATGCACCACACGAACCGGTGGCACCAATAATCATTATTTTCTTCATTGCTTCTTTCGTTTTTTGAATCGAAGCAAGAAAAAATAATGCTAAATGTTTTTCACCATCAGCAGTTTCTCGCCACGATCCTCTTGTTCATTAAATCCTTGGTTCTGATAGAAACGATAGGCTTTGCCATTCTGTTTGTTTACCTCCAAGGCGATGGTAGAGAATAGCTTATCATCAGCTTGCACCCTAGCTTCTATGTGTCCCAACATTTTTCCACCAATGCCATGAGCTTGGTGACCACTATCCACACATATCAGCGTAATGTATATTTGATGCTTTTCCGAATTAAGATAATAGGCTGTAAAGCCTAGCAGCTCATCTTCCTCTATACACACCACAAACTCTGCCTTATCGGACATTTTTTTTGCATAAGCCTCTATATCAAGCGATTCCGATAGGGGGGGGTAAACAGACAGGACATATTCCTCAGAGTTTCATAAACAAACTCATAGGGAAGTTTTCTGTCTAACATCTTGATATTATTCATCGTAAATATTCTATTTTTCTAACCTTATCTTGATTAATTCATTGTAGTTCTCACAGAATTCATTCATCTGCTCGATGGTGTCGAAATGCAGAAAGAGGATGCCAAGAGCCTTGCCTGCCCCATCGAACACCTCCACGGGGTCTCCCTTCTTTTTGTAGATTACCTTACGATATACATTCTTGGCGATGCTTTCGGCTATCTCTACACCCTTGAAAGTTCCAGCCTCATAGCTATGGAGCACATAGTGCATATAGCAACCAGGCAATTCCTTTACAGGCTTATCCAAGGAGTCTGGCTTCTCCCCCATAGCAGCTTGCACATTCGCCTTCACCAAGTCTATGCCAAAAGCATCACTTAGCTGGATAGGTATCATGTTGCCTCCTGCACGAGGACCTAGCTCTAGGAAATGTACCTTGTCGTTTTTATCGAGGATAATTTCAATATTCAGCTCGCCAAAGCGAATGTCAAGTGAAGTGACAATTCGCTGCAGTTCACTGTAAATATTGGATTTCTGCTTTTCGTTAACGCATAGCGGTCTTTTTTCCCCTATGGGAATCAGGGGACTTCTGCGGGTATCCCTCAGACATTCCATTTCTCCATACAAAACCACCTTGCCATCCCATACGAAAATATCGCCACCTATCACCGATGGAAAACCTCGCTGAATATATTCCTCTATCAGCAGTACCTTGTTTCGGGAATAGGAGTCAGCCCATGCGATGGCTTTCTTTAAGCCATCCCAAGTCTCCAGCATGGTTACTCCCTTGCTGCCAGAAGAATCGGTGGGTTTCACCACCAATGGGAAAGCAAAATCCGTTGACTTTTCTTTGATTTCATCAATAGACGTATTAGGATGGAAAGAAAAATTCTTGGGGCAAGCAAAGCCATTTTTCTGCAAGAACTGTCGCCAAGGATATTTCAAGCCAAGTACCTCTACGCTCTTGGCTGGATTCGTAGACAGTCCGAGGCGTTCCGCCACGATGGCAGCAGGCAGAGCCGCTGGGTCGGAAGCGTATGCCAAAATTCCATTTACCTCTTCATCCTTGGCTACCTGATAGACAGCCTCGACATCGGTAGTACTAGCATTATAGTATTTGTCTGCCTCATACTGTCCAGGATTATCGGGAAGATAATCACAGAGCACCGTATAATAACCCAGCTTCTTTGCTGTCTTGATAGCGATGACTTGTTGGGCAGAACCACCGAGCAATAAAATTTTTTTCTGTTTCATACCCATCCTCCTTACGCTGCTTTATATATGCCAAGCGGCATGAGGGAATGAAACCTACAATTATTTTTCTTTACATATTCGGGGGGGGTAATTGTAGTAGGTTGATTTACAATTACTTTGCACCACAAAGCGACATTCGCCATTGCTCTCTCCAAAATCTCAGAACTTGGGAAACGAACAACTAATGTTCCTATCGCATGATTAGCTCCATCGAAACTCTCAACCTTGTCCCCATGCTCTACCCAAAGATCGGTCTCGACAACAAATGGTTTTACATCATCAGCCACTTCCAAACGGTCGAAAACACCTGCATCTTCCGCATGAAGGATAATTTCAGCCCAATGACCACTCAACGGTTTTTGAGCTACATCTCCAACAGGATCCCCAACAGCGGCACGAGTACAAGCTGAAATCATATCGACTCCCGTAGCATATCGAATCATCTCTGCTAGGCGATTGCCACCACCACGAGGTGAAACCTCCATAATATAAGTCTTGCCATTGGTACAGACACGAGTCTCTATATTATAAATAGAGGTGTTCATGTGCAGCAAAGTGAGAAGACGCTGAAGTTCGGATTTCAACTCTGCTTCTTGCTGCATATTCATGGACGAAGGCCATGAATATGCAGCTGGGACATATGCCCCAGCTGCATTTTCATCAAAGCGCTGAGCAGAGAAAGTTACAACCTTCAGTTCTCCATCCAAAGAAAAGCTATCAGAATCGGAAGAACATCCCGCCTTCTCGATAAATTCTTCGATGATAATACGGTGGGAGATAGAATGCTCGAAAGCAAATTTCACAGCTTTCTCCAACTCGCTCGGTTTATCCACACGAGTAACACCCTTTGAGCCGGCAGAATCGGTAGGCTTAACAATACAAGGCCATGAGAACCAATATTTATCTGCCAAGGCTTCTTCTTCCGTGGAATACCCTTTTGCCCATGGCACATTAAAACCGTTAGCTTTAAGAAAAGCGCGAAACTTGTCTTTGTTCTGAAGAATCTCAACAGACTCAAATGGTCCAAATGACGGCAATCCCATTTTGTTTTGTACGTAAGAGGCTGCCACGACGCCAGGATCCACTCCGAATGACATGATACCATCAATCTGCTTTTCCTGAGCTACCTTTAACACGGCTTCCTTGTCAATAATGCTGACATTGACATATTCATCGGAATATTTATGCGCTATATTATCTGGGAGATAATCTGCCGTTATCACATAATAGCCTTGCTCATGCGCAGCTTTGATAACTGGAAGAAGGTAACGGATACCTCCCAATAGCATTAGCTTTTTCTGTTTCATACGTAAATTATTTTAATATGCAATCCAATGTTCTCTGAATATCCTCATCGCTAAGCAAATGATGCATAGGCAAACAAATGACACTATCTGCCATCTTATGAGCATTTGGCAGATTCTCCGGTGCTGCACTCTCCAAGCCACGATAGGTAGAGAACTCGCTAATCAATGGATAGAAGTAACGACGACCCAGTACGTTTTGTGATTTCATCTTCATATAGAGTTCATCACGAGTCATACCATATTTCTCAGCATCCACGAAGATCGGGAAATAGCTGTAGTTATGCTTCACGCCTGGCATATCATCAAAGAAAGTGATTCCTTCAACATTGCGCAAAGCCTCACGATACTTAATGGCTACCTGATGGCGTGCCTTGATGGCAGCATCCACCTGCTTTAGGTTGAGCAAGCCGTATGCGCTACGCATCTCGTCCATCTTGCTATTGATACCAGGACCAACGACGGTAGTCTCTCCAGCAAAGCCAAAGTTCTTCAGATAGTCGATGCGTTTCTTCATCTTCTCATCGTGCATCACCATGGCTCCACCCTCGATGGTATTATATACCTTGGTGGCATGGAAGCTCAAAGTAGAAATGTCACCTGCATTCAAGATACTCTCGCCATTCACCTCTACTCCAAAGGCATGGGCTGCGTCATAGATGACCTTCAATCCATACTTATCGGCGATATCTTGGATAGCCTGGGTATCGCAAGGCTTGCCATATACATGGACAGGCATTATAGCCGTTGTCTTTGGTGTAATCGCTGCCTCTATCTTGTTTGGATCAAGGTCGCCCGTGGTAGGGTCTATATCTACGAATACAGGTTTGCAACCATTCCACCAAATGCTATGTGTGGTAGCCACGAAGCTATAAGGGGTGGTGATTACCTCGCCTGTAATACGCAATGCTTGCAATGCAGTGAGCAATGGCAAAGTGCCGTTGGTAAAGAGACTTACATAAGGAACCTTGAGGTACTCAGCAAGAGCCGCCTCCAGTTTCTTATGATATTCACCATTATTGGTTATCCACTTGCTGTCCCAGATTTTCTGGAGCTCAGCATGAAAATCATCAAGATTTGGCAGTAACGGGGACGTTACTGTTATTATTTTTTTATCCATAAGATATATGATTTAAAATCAAAAAAAATCTACCTAAATATTCTCATCAAACTCTCGCTCGCTGAAACTTTCGAAGAAATAACCGCGAGAGTCACGGAAGAGGCATGGCTCTATGATGAGCACGCCATTGATATTTGTCTTGATTATATTCATTTGACTAACTTAAGTTCTTAACATAAGATTTTTTCGAAACCCTCCGTCTCCCTTTCCAAAGGGAGCTCCACATTCTCACCAAGCCTCTCTTTCTCTGAACGAGAGGATGTAGCTGGCAACGCTACAGCTCTGTCAGAGTTTTGGTATCGGCAGCCCTTTAGGGATCTACTATTCTAAAAAAATATCTTGATATTCAATTTCTTGGTGAAGGATTGCCAAGGGGCATTCCATATCATTATTTATCTACCTTTTTGTCCCCCACCGCAGTATCGCTCTGCGCTAGTCGCCACTCGAATGGGGATAGGGCGGTTGTTAAGCGACAACCGCAAAACGCTATTGCTTTAGCATCTTACGATACTTATTCTTTACCATCTTGCTATTAGCCAAGCAATCTTTTAACTCTTTAAACACATCCATTTTTAAAGACCCGACCATCTCTATGTTGGTTTGAGCCAACCGCTCTTGAAGCTCAAACTGAGATACATTGTATATATCTAAGTTGGCACCATAGATAAAAGTGTTCTTTGAAAATGAAAAACTCTCACCAGTTTCCCGGATTACGACTTCCTCTCCCGACAGGAAGACAAACACATTTACGAAACGTTCTGCCAAGTCTAAGCATCCATGCTTAACGTCAACATCAGATGGCACATGATCCTTGGATGTTGGAAGACTTGCCAACAATAATTCTCCATCAATATTGCCGAGTACCAAGAAAAACTTATCCTTGGGAGTTGCTCCATTTTTGAACACAAATGGATGAAACAACAACAAATTGCCTTCCTCAAACATGAGCATTGATATTTAAATTGTTGGCTGTTTGATGAAAGTCAAGACTTTCTTTATAAAACTCAGCAGCACAAGGTGTCATTGCTTTTGTAAAGTCAATTTTCAAATCAGAATTGTTGCATTCATGATTTTGAAAAGCCTCCAACAAGCCGTTCTGACTTGCTTCTTGATACCATAATGTTCCTTTCTTATGAGTCTCCTCTACGAGTTCTGATGCTGTCATCTTGCCATATTTCTGCAAAATATCATCCATCATCTGTATCTCACATTCAGAAAATTCGTCATCACAGAATGACGCAACAGGAATGATATATATACCTAAATGATGATTCTCTGTCTTTATATAATTCTTTAGTAGATAAGGACCATCAGACAGGTCGATAAACACATCCTTTGCCACAGGTCCTGCCTGCCAAACCTCATAAGGAATAGCAAGAAACGGAATATGATATCTCAGAACCATACGTTCCTCCATCAGATACAATAGTTTCAAGGCCTTAGTCTTGCTAAGGTCAGGAACTCGTTCTGCCATATATATCAAAGCATTGCCGAGCTTATCTTTATTTGATTCAGAAAACTTGCACATAAACATATGTTTTTATCGCTGCAAAGTTACGACTTTCTTTCGTAACCACCAAGAGATTTTGCGAAAATCTTTCTTTTCTAAAAGGCAGGCTATGCACCACGAGGGGCAGAGAGCTGCGAGCGTGGTGCTTCGCCTGGCCTAAGATTTTATTTCAACAGCATGTGGCTATTCCTCACGGAAATACTCGTCGTCGAAGGACGCTCGGATGAGACGGGCTTTCACTCGCTCATACTCCGCATCGTCGGTGATGAAACCTCGAAGGGCTGAGACCAGACGCACATAGATGCTGTGATGATAGTCGCCCTTACCGTCTTAGATGTCAAAAACATACTGCTTGTGCATGTGTGCACAGAATGCCAAGTCGGAGCCCGTAATCTTGTGGCTCTTCATTTCTTGGCGTAAAACCATGCCGAACTTACTGTTGTCGGCTACGAAATTTGATTTTACCATAAAATTTAATTTAAAAATTATTTATAAATATAAAACAGTTCCCATGGCGGGAACTATCGTTTATTTTATTTTCCCTAATTTTGCCAACGAATTAACAATCACCATACTAAATCATGGACATCAGCATCTTTAAAAACATGACTAGCAAAATGCCTTCGACAGGCTCACTGGAAGGCATCGTCGCTTTTATGAAGAGCGATGAGAAGCTCAAGTTTTTCACCGAGTCTTATCGACAGACGGGCACTAAATCTTTCAAGCAAGAGGCTCCCCTCTTCGCCGTTGCCTGCCGCTTCGAGGGTGGCAAGGGAAAGGACAACGTAAAGGAGCTTACCAAACTGAGCCTCGTGGACTTCGACGAGATTACGGGCGAAGAACCGGTGGGGATTGCCAATCCCCTTGCACAGCAACAGATTCTCAACTTGAAGAAGAAGATCTGCGAGGACCCTCACACCCTGCTCTGCTATATCACCATGAGCGGCAACGGACTGAGGGTCATCTACCGCTATGAGGGCGACGACTATCTCGCCGCCTTCAACATGGGCAATGATTACTACGAGCGGCTTAGCGGCAAGAAATCGGATCGAAAATGCAAGAACATCACCCGACTCAGTGGGCTAGCCTACGACCTCGACGCTTATTACAATCCCCAAGCCATCGCCTTCAGCGCCCAAGACATCTTGCAGTTTCAAGCTACCACACATCAGAAGAACCAGAAACTGAAGAAAGAGGAACGTATCAATGCCTATTTTGAAAATGTCATCAAGCCGAGACTGGTGAGCGACGACGTGAAGTATGAGTCGGGCAACCACAACCAGTATGTGATGAGGGTGGGCTACATGCTTGCCCAGAAGCGGTATGCCAAGGCGAATGCCATAGAATGGGGACTCAAGAAATTTCCAGAGTACGACGGCGTGGAGCAAGTGTTCACATCGTGCTACGCCAACACCTCACAGCCCAAGCTGTCCGACAGAAAGCCTTCTGTTCCATTTGCCTCTTGCGAAACCATCAAGACGTTGCTCAAGAGCATCGTCAAGCTACGCTACAACCTCATCAGCACTCGCTATGAGTTCCTGAAAATCGGGGATGTACATGCCATGAACCAGCAGGTGGAAAAATGGCAGAATCTGGAAGACAGAAACGTGAACTCGCTCTGGACACAGATGTCGACTAACTACAGGGTGAACAAGAGCGACTTGCTCAATGTCATCGAGAGCGACTTCACGCCAGCCTTCCATCCCTTCAAGGATTATCTCGAACATCTGCCGCCCTGGCATGAAGGCGACACCGACTATATCGCCGAACTCGCCGCCACCGTGAAAGTGAAAACGTCCAGCCAAAGCCTTCTCTCCTTCGAGGAGTCGCTCAAGAAATGGCTCGTGGGGATGATTGCGGGATGGATAGAAGAGAATGCCGTGAACGATGTCATCATGGTGTTCATCGGACGGCAGGGTGCCTACAAGACGACTTGGTTCAACTGTCTGTTGCCACCGGAGCTGAAAAAGTATTTCTACACGAAGACCAACGCCAAGCGAATGACGAAGGACGACCTCATCGCCCTCTCGCAATATGCGCTCATCTGCTGCGAAGAGCTCGACACGATGTCACCCTCCGAGCTCAATCAGCTGAAGGCGGCGGTGACGATGCAGTATGTCAACGAGCGTGCCGCCTATGCCCACTATCCCGAGCAGCGCAAGCACATCAGCACCTTCTGCGGAACAGGCAACACCACCGAGTTTCTCAACGACCCGACGGGCAATCGTCGCTGGCTGCCCTACGAGATAGAGAGCATCCTCTCTCCCCGTGAGCATCCCTTCAACCACCCAGGCATCTACGCCCAGGCTTACGCCCTCTATCGGGATGGATTCCGCTACTGGTTTACCGACGAGGAGATTGAACTGCAGAAGCAACACAACCGAACCTTCGAGGCTCCCCATCTGGAGCATGAGTTGGTGGCTCTCTATTTCCGCAAGCCTACGGAGACGGAGAACGGGGAGTTTGTGTCTGTGGCGAGGGCGATGCAACTCATCAGCTGCAACATCAGCCAGAAGCTCAGCAGCATGAAGGTAAGCAAGGCTTTCGTCGACCTCGGTTTCCGCAGGGTGCGCACCAAGCATAGCCGAGGCTTCATCGCCAGCATCCGTACTGCCGAGCAAATCAAGGCCTATCAGGTTTCGCTCGGACTTGATGCCGACGGCGACCTTCCCTTCTAGTTCCGGTGACAGGTGACAGAGGTGACACCTTTTTCCCTGAAAAGCCTTATACGCAGGCAGGCAGGAAAGATTCTAGCCCTTTTCTTCCCGCCTATACGCAGGAGGAGAACTCATAGGACAAGGCTCGTCACCCTGTCACTTGTCACCCGAAAGCAAGTTGGTTAGCTGGCGTAAGCAAGTCAGTTATCCATCGCAACCAAAATAGTTACATTTTTTCATTCACACTTAAATTTCAAGGAATATGGACATCAGATGTTACTCCAAGCAAGAGCTCGCTCTGCTTTATTTTCCCGATTCGTCACCAGCCGTGGCAAGTGCTCACCTCAAGCGTTGGATTCAGCGCAATCCCGACCTTCTGAGGAAACTCAGGGAGGCTGGATACAGCTGGCGAAGCAAGGAGTTCACACCGATGCAGGTATCGTGTCTCTTCTTCTTTTTGGGCGAGCCCTAAACCGAAAGATGCAAGGAAACGTGAGAAAACATGATAATACGTGACAAAACGTGAGGAAACATGAGAAAACGTGAGTTGACTTTTCCAAATGTTGTATCTTTGCATCGTCTAACCAATCATTATACATTATGATACCAATAGTCTTATACCAGAACACCAATCAGAAGATTGTCGAAGCTTTCGGCAAGTGGTTTCCAAGAGTCGTGAGCACCAAGACCGTAGGTCTGGAGGAACTCGCCGAACACATGGCGGCTCACAACACACCTTACAGCAAAGGTGCCATCCTGGGCATGCTCACCGATGCCACCGCCTGCACCAAGGAACTTCTACTGGAGGGCTACAACGTGAAGTATGACAACCTTGCCATCTTCTCGCTGGGTCTGAAAGTGAAGAAGGGAGCAGACAGCAAGGAGGATTTCAGCGTGGCGAAGAATATCGCAGGCTTGAAGCTCCGAGCCAGAGCCACAGGCGAGTTGAAGACCTCCAATCTCGACACCACCATCAAGCGCATCGACCTCGCCTCGAAGTCTGCCTCCGATTCTTCCACCGACGAAGGAAAGAACGACAGCGACCAGGACAACCCAACGGGTGGCGGAAGCAATCCATCGGGCGGCAGTAGCTCGGATGGCGACGGAACCGTAGAGTAAACCGCTAGCTCAGCAATCATCTAACCTTGAGACGTAAGGGAGCCAAGTTGTGTCAGGGACATTCCGAGGACACAACAGGGTGCATCATCAAGCATCACCAAGACATCAAACGACCTGTCCTGAACGGGTGTCTGGATGGCTTGGCTTCCCTTACTCAAAGGGAATTTGCAATCTAATTCTAGGGGATTTGCAATCCCCGTAAAGTCAATCAAAAGCAACATGAAAAAAGAAAACATCAAGAAAATCGTCAATTTCATCATCACCGTTCTCACCGCAGCCCTCTCATCTTTCTGCGTGCAGAGCTGTCAATAATCTATAGAATCCATGAAGAACAACAGAAAAATCAATTTAATCGTGGTACATTGCAGTGCCACTCGTGTAAACAAAGATTTCACGGTGGACGACCTCGAAGCCTGTCACAAGGCCCGAGGCTTCCATTCCATCGGTTACCACTACTATATCACGAAAGATGGCATCATCTATCCCTGCCGTCCTGAGGAAGAGGTAGGAGCCCACGCCCATCGCTACAACGCCCACTCTATCGGCATTTGCTACGAGGGCGGTCTCGACAAGAACGGCAAGCCTGCCGACACTCGCACGCCAGCCCAGAAATCAGCCCTTGAAGACCTTCTCTACAGCCTAGCCATCGACTATCCCGATGCCGAGATTGTAGGTCATCGTGACTTGCCATGGGTAAGGAAAGCCTGTCCTTGCTTCGATGTCAAGGAATGGCTGAAGGAAATCGATTTCCATCTGTAACTCTCTAATGTCAACTCCTAATCTGCGGATTGCAGATTGGGAGTTTTTTAATAATATCTCTTATACCATTCTGCGAAGGCTCGCAATCCATCCCGCAAAGGAGTGGATGGTTTATAGCCGAAATCTTCCTCCAATGGAGTGGTGTCGGCATAAGTGACAGGTACATCACCTGGCTGCATCGGAACAAGTTCCTTATGTGCCTCGAAATCGTAATCCTTAGGGAGAACTCCAGCTCTGATTAATTCTTCTTGTAGGATGTTTACGAACTCCAAGAGGTTCTCTGGATGACTGTTACCTATATTATATACTTTGTATGGCGGGATAGGAAGATCATCCTCTCCATTTTTCTTTTCTGGTGCATGTTGCATCACTCGCACGATACCTTCCACGATGTCATCGACAAAGGTGAAGTCTCGCTTACAATTGCCGTAGTTGAAAATCTTAATGATATCACCTTTCACTAGCTTATTGGTGAAGCCAAAGTATGCCATGTCTGGGCGACCCGCTGGACCATAAACCGTAAAGAAGCGCAAGCCTGTGCTTGGGATATTGTAGAGTTTGCTATAAGCATGAGCCATCAACTCGTTACTCTTCTTGGTGGCAGCATAGAGGCTCACCGGATTATCCACCTTGTCATCGGTAGAATAAGGCACCTTCTTATTACTACCATAAACAGATGAAGAAGAGGCATAAACCAAATGCTCTACTTCGTGATGACGACAAGCCTCCAAGATATTGTAGAAGCCTATGAGGTTGCTTTGGATATAAGCATCAGGGTTGGTGATGCTGTATCTTACTCCTGCCTGAGCAGCCAGATTTATAACTACTTGTGGATGATGCTCATCAAACAGTTTGTCTATGATTGACTTGTCTGCGATGCTACCATAAATGAACTTGAAGTTATCGAATGCCTCCAATTTCTTCAAACGCTCTTCCTTGATCTTGGCATCATAGTAATCGTTCATATTGTCGATACCGACCACCTTGATGTCTTTCACATCCTTCAAAAGACGAAGTGCTAGGTTACTGCCAATAAAACCAGCAGCACCTGTAACGAGGACTGTCTTGCCCTCCAAATTGATGTTATATTCTACCATTTTAGTCTCTTCTAAAAATATCACGTGTATATACCTTGTCCTTCACATCATCAAGACAAGCATCATAGCGGTTGGCAATGATAGCATGGCTCTGAGACTTGAACTTTTCAAGGTCATTTTCCACTCTACTACCAAAGAAGGTGCTACCCTCTTCAAGAGTTGGTTCATAGATAACGACCTCTGCGCCTTTCGCCTTGATACGCTTCATGATGCCTTGGATGGCGCTTTGACGGAAATTGTCGCTATTCGATTTCATCGTCAAGCGATAGACACCTATCACACAGTTGTGCTCCTTGCTAGCATCAAAACTACTATTCTCATTATAATATCCTGCCTTGCGAAGAACAGCATCGGCGATATAGTCTTTGCGAGTGCGGTTGCTCTCAACAATAGCCTCTATCAAGTTCTCTGGTACATCGGCATAGTTTGCCAAAAGCTGCTTGGTATCCTTTGGCAAACAATAGCCACCATAACCGAAACTTGGGTTGTTGTAATGGGTGCCGATACGTGGGTCGAGACCTACGCCCTCGATGATAGCCTTGGTATCGAGACCTTTCACCTCAGCGTAGGTATCCAACTCATTGAAGTAGCTTACTCGCAATGCCAAATAGGTATTGGCAAAGAGTTTTACAGCCTCGGCTTCCTTCATCCCCATGAAGAGTGTGTCGATGTTCTCCTTGATGGCCCCCTCCTGCAAGAGGGCGGCAAAGGTCTTGGCTGCTTTTTTCATCTTCTCTACATCTGTTACCTGTTTGATTGCCTCGTTCTCCTCGGCAAACTCAGGGCGGTCGATTAACTTAGGATAGCCCACGATGATGCGGCTAGGATAAAGGTTATCGTAGAGTGCCTTGCTCTCACGAAGGAACTCTGGGGAGAAGAGGAGGTTAAACTGCTTCACGCCTTTCTTGGCATACTTCAAGTAGAGGCTGCGAGTATAGCCCACAGGGATGGTACTCTTGATGACCATCACGGCATCTGGGTTCACCTCCAATACCAAGTCTATGACTTCCTCCACATGAGAGGTGTCGAAATAGTTCTTCACTGGGTCGTAATTAGTTGGTGCCGCAATAACCACGAAGTCTGCATCGGCATAGGCTGCCTTGCCATCAAGAGTTGCCACAAGATTCAGTGGTTTCTCTGCCAAATACTTCTCGATGTAATCGTCCTGGATAGGAGAAATCCTATTATTAAGTTTTTCCACCTTCTCTGGGATTACATCCACTGCACTCACATGATGGTGCTGAGACAACAGCGTGGCAATGCTCAGACCTACGTAGCCTGTACCGGCTACGGCTATTTTTATATCTTTGAAATCTTTCATATCTTGATTTATAACTTTAAGTTCTTAAATAAGAATTTTTCGTAATCTCCGTTTCTCTTTTTTAAAGGGAGCTTAATGCCCCACCTGTCCCTCCCCTGCGTGAGGGTCCTTGATTTCTAACCAAGCCTTCCCTTTAACCATTAAAGGGAAGGATGTAGCTGGCTACGCTATAGCTTTCGCCAGAGTTTTGGTATCGGCAGCGGAGTCTTTACCCACAAGGGGCTGCCGATAATGAGGCATATGAAAAACATCACTACACTTACAATACTGCCACTTCATTTTCTATCAACATAAAAGCAGGCTTTACCTTATTATATGCGGCTATAGTAGCAGAGGGACTAACAAAAGTATTGTTTCGCAAATGAAAATTCAGAAATTTATAATATAAGCCTACATTAAAGATAACTAGAACTTCTATTTCTTAAGTTCCTTACCAGAAAATGTTCCATACGATTTTCCTGAAACTTCACCTTGCTTGTAATAATCGCCAAACATCTTCAACACTACGTCTACGTCTATTTCTTCTTCCATGCTGATTTTGCCGTCTACCACCTTTAATGTATCACCATGCTGCTTACAAACTCTTTTCATCTGACGAATATCTTTTTCTGTCACATTTTTATAGGTACCAAGCATTCCTATCTTTACAAGCTTCTTACTAAAGTTTCGCAAGTGAAAATTCACAAGCGTGATTTAACGTAATTTTGGAA
>ERZ808240.2862-NODE-2862-length-17911-cov-16.996752_pt1 | contig 17911 bp, 10 predicted proteins | sample MGYA00521084_ERZ808240 | MGnify/ENA primary metagenome ERZ808240 (study PRJEB31516, sample SAMN03275571) | gut metagenome | biome: mammalia-associated habitat; material: feces | host: Papio cynocephalus | place: Kenya | collected 2012-08-06 ... | reverse complement strand
CCCTTTGGGGCGACCGAACAATGCCGCCATCGGATAGATCGGGTATATTCCTATGTCCATCAAAGCCCCGCCGCAACAATCTGGATTGAAGGAACTCGGCACGGCCGAATCATCCTCGCCCGCTATGATCCTTTTGACCAGATCGTATTTGGATGAGTATTGGCAGAACGATGCGAAGTAGTGACGCACGGTTCCCATCTCGGCCAGTCGCTCCCTTGCGGCCACGAAATTAGGACACAGTGTGGAGATCATAGCTTCCATAAGTAGCACTCCATTGGCTTTCGCCGCTTCAATCATCTCTCTGACTTTCTTTGCGTTGGATGCCATCGGCTTCTCGCACAGCACATGTTTTCCGTGGTTCATGCAGAGAATCGCAAGGTCATGGTGAGTGCTGTTGGGCGTGCCGATGTAGATTGCGTCGATGTCTGGATCGGAGGCCATCTTTTCGATGTCTGTGTAAACCTTGCCTATTCCGTGCGCCTGTGCGAATGCCTTTCCTTTCTCTTGCGAACGTGAACAAACCGCCGAAGCTTCGAAGCGCGGATCCAACACCGCACCTTTGAGAACCCAGTCGCTGATGCGGCCTGTCCCGACTATTCCGAATCTTGTCTTTTTCATTTCAATGCGCCTCTAAGTTCAAGATAATCAATAGCCTTGTCTTTTGCTGATGATTTTCCGGAAGCGTCTATTGTAAGGACATCATAGCCAAGTTTGGGGATAAGCCCGGCAGTCTTGTCGCTGATCTCCGGTTCGATGAGCATTAATCCGCTGACAGTCTTCTTCAGTTTATATGCCGCCTTGACGACGGCTTCAGAGGCGAAAGTGTCGCTGACCAGGTAAATCCTGTCCGAATCAGCGAATCTCTCCTTGCCGATCTTCTTCACAATAAACTCAACATCCTTGCCTTTCTCGTGGAAGGCGGTCGTGTAGCCGATCAGCCCCTCTGGAACCAAAGCCTTTACAAACCCTTCCGGGTATGCTGTCTTAAGCGGTTCGTGAAAGAATATGACAACGGGTCTCGGTCCCAGCGAGTCAGGAAAGAAACCTTTGTCATCGGCGGGCTTGAAGGCTTTCCCGAATATTTTGTCGTTGCGGTGGTAGAAGCTCAGTTCCTCCACGATAATCCTGCTTCCGTTTTCTGCCTTCACCCTTTCCCTCGGGCTGGCGTTCTTGAAGATGTTCAGCCCGATCACCCCAAGCAGGGCGACCAGCATGGCGCTTATCAGCGACACTAAGACTTTTTTCATTTCATGAATATTAGATGTTTTACACTATCGCAAAAATAACTATTTTTGTATGAATATGCCAAAGTTGAATCCCATATCCCGCTTGTCGGAAAGGAACCAGCTCCTTGTGCTCAGCCTCGTCGTCGGAATCGTGGTCGGGCTGGCCGCCGTGCTGCTCAAGACTTTGATCTCGGTGATCCAGGAAGGTTTGCGTGACGCTTTCGGAGGTGTGCTGGACGGGGCGCTCTACTACCTTGTTCTTCCTGGAGTCGGGATGCTTCTGGCTATGCTGTTCTGTAAATATGTGATAAAGGACAAGATTGGCCACGGAGTCACAAAAGCCCTTCAGGCTGTCTCCAGACACGAATCCAGGATCAAACCGCATAACATGTGGTCCTCGATCGCGGCCAGTTCCGTCACCATCGGCTTTGGCGGATCAGTGGGAGCGGAGGCCCCGATCGTCTACACCGGTGCGGCCATCGGATCCAACTTCGCCCGCTACATGGGATTGTCCTACAGGAGCATGACCGTCCTGTTGGGTTGTGGATCCGCCGCCGCTGTGGCAGGAATATTCAAAGCTCCTCTTGCCGGTGTCCTCTTCGTGCTGGAGATCCTGCTGTTCAACATCTCGATGACCTCAATGATGCCGCTGCTCCTTTCGACAGTGTCAGCGACAGTGGTCTCGTACATATTCCTTGGGTCCTCGACACCGTTTGAGTGTACCTTGACCCCGTTTGCGCTCAAGAATATTCCTTTCTACATAGTTCTTGGCCTTTTCTGCGGTGCCTGCTCCATCTATTTCATCCGCACGACCCTCAAGTTGGAGGACAGGATCGGGAAGATGGACAACGCCTTTATCAAATGGACATTGTGCGCTGTCGGACTCGGAATCTTGATATTCCTTTTTCCTCCGCTTTATGGTGAAGGCTATGAGTCGTTGGGAGTTCTGCTCAACGGGCAGGAACTTTCGCTTGACGGCCAAACTCCGCTTGCTTTTCTGACTGACAGCCCTTGGTCCGTGCCGGTTTTCTTCCTCTTGATTCTGCTGCTCAAGGTGTTTTCTATGACTTTGACCAACGCTGGAGGGGGTGTGGGCGGAACTTTCGGTCCTACGCTATTTGTGGGTGCGATTGCCGGTTTCGTGGTGGCGAGAACCCTCAATCTGCTTTTTGACGGCACTCTGATGAGTGTACCGGAGCAGAATTTCGTGTTGGTCGGGATGGCCGGGCTGATGGCCGGAGTGATGCAGGCCCCGATGACCGCGATCTTCCTTATCGCTGAGATTTCAGGAGGTTATGACTTGTTCCTTCCGCTTATCCTTACTTCGACAATTTCCTTCGGGACCACCAGAATAGTTGAGAAATATTCCATCTACACCAAGCGTATAGCCCAGAGGGGAGAGCTTTTGACTCACGACAGTGACCAGGCCGTGCTGACCCTTCTGAAAGTTTCGGATGTGATAGAGACAGACTTTTCCACTGTGAAGATTGATGACACCCTCGGCAGGCTTGTCGAAGTCATTTCGGAATCCACCAGAAACATATTCCCGGTTCTTGACTCAAAAGACCGCTTTCAAGGGTTCGTCTCCCTGGAGGACATCCGCAAGGACATGTTCAGAACCGATGAATATGAGACCCTCCACGTTTTCAACTTCATGCGGAGCGCCGAGGAATATGTCTATGAGGACGAGAAGATGGATTCGGTGATGAAGAAATTCGAGGAGACATCGGCTTGGAACCTTCCGGTGGTGAGGCGTGACAGAACCTATGTCGGGTTCGTCTCAAAGTCCAAGATCTTCTCGGCTTACAGGGACGAGCTGAAGGTAGTCTCGCAGGATTGACAGTTGAATATTTCTGATTGATAACACTTTGAATATGAAAAATATCTATATTGACTATATCGCCCGCGCCATCGGTGTCAAGGATTGGCAGGTCGAGAACTGCGTCCATCTTTTCGAGGAAGGAAACACGATTCCCTTCATCAGCCGTTACAGAAAGGAGAAGACCGGAGGGCTGGACGATGTCGCCGTGGCTGAGATCAAGCATTGGAATGATGTGTTCACCGAGATGGAGAAAAGGAAGGCCGGGATACTGTCCACGATAACTGAACAGGGCAAATTGACGGACGAATTACGCTCCAGGATAGAGAACTGTGTGGTGGCCAGTGAGTTGGAGGATCTGTACCTGCCTTACAGGCCAAAGCGCAGAACCCGTGCGACGATGGCGAAGGAAAAAGGTCTGGAGCCATTGGCGGACAAGATGTGGAAGGTTGAGGTGGCTGATCCTGAGACTGAGGCACGGAAATATGTCGGTGACAAGGTCGGCTCCGTTGAGGAGGCTCTTGCAGGTGCCCGTGACATCATCGCGGAGCGTCTTTCCGAGTCGCAGACTGTACGCGAGAACCTCAGGCACATATTCAGAACCCGCAGGATCGAGTCCAAGGCCACAAAGGCTGCTTTAGACAATGCCGAAGCCTCGAAGTACAGGACGTATTTCAATTTCTCCATGCCGCTTCAGAGGATTCCGTCGCACAATTTGTTGGCGATTTTGCGCGCTGAGAAGGAAGGCTTTCTGTCGATTGGCCTTGATGCCGATCCTGAGAAGTGCGGCAACAAAATCTATTATGATTTCTGTCAGGAGCATCGCTATCCTGGAGCCAGGCTTGCGGAGCAGATCCGTCTGGCTGTCGACGATGCCTACAAAAGATTGCTTGAGCCGTCATTGACCAATGAGATCGTCAAGGAGGCTAAGGAAAAGGCTGACATAGAGTCGATCAATGTTTTTGGAGAGAACCTTACGCAACTTCTTCTCTCCGCTCCGGTCGGCCAGAAAAGGACAATGGCGATAGACCCTGGTTTCCGCAACGGCTGCAAGATCGTCTGTTTGGACGAGCAAGGCAACCTCCTGCACCATGAGATCATATTTCCGCATCCTCCTCAGAGCGAGAAGATTAAGTCGATAATGGCAGTCGCTTCAATGATTGATGAATATGCCATCGAGGTCATCGCCATAGGAAACGGCACGGCCTCCCGCGAGACCGAGGATTTCATCAAGCGTGTCGGCATTCCGGAGAATGTCAAGGTGTTCACTGTCAGCGAGGATGGTGCGTCGATATATTCAGCCTCCGAGGTCGCGAGGCAGGAATTTCCTGATGAGGATGTGACAGTCCGCGGAGCGGTGTCGATCGGCCGCCGTCTGATGGATCCACTGTCGGAGTTGGTCAAGATTGACCCTAAGTCATTGGGCGTGGGGCAGTACCAGCACGATGTGGATCAGAATCTGCTGCGTGAGAAACTGGACAACACAGTGATTATCTGCGTGAACAGTGTCGGAGTGAATCTCAACACGGCAAGCCCGTATCTCCTGAGTTATGTTTCCGGAATCGGTCCGGCATTGGCCTCGAACATCGTGGATTATCGTACTTCGATTGGAGGATTCGCTTCCCGCTCGCAATTGCGCAAGGTGCCGAAACTCGGCCCGAAGGCTTTCGAGCAGTGCGCTGGCTTCCTGCGGATTCAGAACGCTGAGAATCCGCTTGACAATTCAGCCGTTCACCCAGAGTGTTATCACATCGTTGACAGGATGGCTTCCGATCTTGGTGTCAGCACCAAAGAACTGCTTGGTAATGAGGCTTTGATAGGGAAGATAGATCCTTCGGCCTACGTGGAGGGAGAGTTCGGTCTTCCTACGATTAATGATATTCTTAAAGAATTGGCCAAACCTGGCCGTGACCCTCGCCAGAGCGCTCAGGAGTTCAGTTTCGCTGATGACATACACGAGATTGACGACCTGAAGTCAGGTATGGAACTGCCGGGAATCGTCACCAACGTGACCGCCTTCGGCGCGTTCGTGGACATCGGCATCCATGAGAACGGCCTCATCCACGTCTCTCAGATGCGTGGCCAGAAAGTCAAGCTTCACCAGAAGGTCCGCGTCAGCGTCCTTGATGTCGATCTTGACCGCAAGCGCATTTCTTTGAGACTGTTAAAATGATAGTGAATATTTGAATATTATTTCTTTCTGAAAGAAAATTTTGATTATCTTTGTAAATCTGAAAGGTAATGTGATTTTTTTCTGTATGAGCGCTGCTAAAAGTATATGCGACAACAAGGCGGTAGTCTATCTGCTGTCTGTCTTTGCCATTGTGCTTTGGGGAATGTCCTACATCTGGAGCGACAAACTGATCGCCCTTGATGTTCCGATCTTCTATTTCGTCCCGATAAGGATATTTGTCGCCGGCATCATACTCCTTCTTTTCAATATATCCACACGCGCATTCCGCCTCATCGCCCGCAAGGACTTGGTTAAATTTGCGTTTCTCGCTCTGTTCGAGCCGCTTATCTACTTTCTTTGCGAGACCTACGGCATCAAGGAGACAGGATCGCCGACCATCAGCGCCATGATCATCGCCTCTGTGCCGATCTTCTCAGTAGGAGCAGGAGCGTTGTTCTTCAAGGAGCGCATCTCGCTCCTGAACGGCTTCGGAATCGCCGTGACCTTGGGTGGAATATGTCTTGTCCTTCTACATCAGGGAGGTGAAGAAGGAGTTCCACAGAACTTCATCCTTGGTGTCATCCTTCTGATGATCGCTGTGTTCTCGGAAGTCGGCCACGCCTCGCTGACAAAGCTCCTGGCAGACGGCTACAAACCGCAGGTCATTGTGATGTACCAGTTCCTTATCGGCTCACTGTACTTCCTGCCGTTCTTCCTGACAAAAGGCATCGAGGATTTTGACTCCAGACTCCTTTCTTGGGAAGTCCTTGAGCCGATTCTCTGCCTTGCAGTCCTCTGCTCCAGCCTTGCCTTCTCCCTCTGGGCAATGACCATCAAGAATTTAGGTGTCGGCAAGTCCAGCGTGTTCCTCGCCATGATGTGCGTCGCCACCGCCCTTGTGGCCGAAGTCATCGGCCGCGAGCACCTCTCCATGATCCAATGGTTCGGAGTCTTAGTCGCCGTCCTCGGTATCGTCCTATCCCAGTACTGCTGCACCAAGAAGACCGAAGCGTAATAAAGATCATTTCAAACAGATCAAAACGGCTTCCAAGTCCTCTGATGGAGGGGGATTGTTTTAAAGAAAATACGTTCTACCGCTTTTTTTAGTAGATTTGCAAACGATTTTCCATTAGAAAATCTTGCGTAGGGATGATGAACGACTCCGAAATATCTGAAACGGCGCTCTGGAAAAAGTTCACGGAAAGAGATTCCGAAGCGTTTTCCCGGATTTATGATCTGTATGTCGACGAGATGTACCGATACGGGATGAAAATCGTTTCCGACCGGGACATCCTGACCGATGCGATTCATGATGTTTTCGTAAAGTTGTTCAGTGCGGTAAGGCTTCCCTCGGACATCAAGAGCCCTAAAGCTTATCTGTTCAAGTCTCTCCGCGGGCAGATCTATGACAACATGAAGAGGGAGAGCAGATTTCCTTCCATAAACCTGGACGACATCCCTTTCAACGTTGAGTGGAGGCTCTCGGATGACGCTGCATGCGAATTTGAGAATCGGACCGAGACGGAGGAAAAGTACAAACGCGCTCTGTCAGCCATGACGGACAGGCAGAAGGAGACCGTTTACCTTCATTACACGTTAGGTTTCTCTTTCGAGGAGACCGCCGCGCTCATGGACATGAACGTCCAGTCGGTGCGTAACCTCTTGTCCAGGGCTCTCGCCAAAGTCAGAAAAATAATGTCTTTGGCTGTTTTCCTGCAATTGTTTGTCTGATTTCGACAAAAAAATGTGTGACCGCATGAGTATAAAATACGTGCTCATGCGGTCTTTATGTTGTGTGTTGGGGTTATGAAGCTCTGCCAACGCATTAGGATAAACTGATAACTGATTAAGAATGAACACTGAAGACAAATCGACGGGCAGTATATTCTCTATCATGGAGCCTGTAGAGGAGAACATCAGCGGCTCGGACAGAAGAAAGTTGTGGATTTCTATTGAAAGGGATTACAAGATTGCCGGAAGGCGGAACCGGCGCCTCAAGTTCCTTTTCAGGACTGTCGCCGCATCCGTTGGCGTGGCAGCGGCCATCGTTGCAGGAGTGTTTGTGCATAACGAATTTGCTTCGGGCGGTGCGCAAGGCGGTTTCGGTCCCCAGCTGGTAGCGGGATATTCTCCGGAAAGTTGCCCGGAGATAAGAATTATCCTCCCGGAGGACTCACTTGAGGTCGGAGGAAACGCCGAAATATGTTACGATGAGGACTCGCTGAGAATAATTTCTGACGGCAGGATCCTTTCCCTCGGCATCAATGGAAGGAACGAGATCCACAAACTGTCAGTGCCGTACGGAAAGACAGCCCGCCTGAATCTGGCTGACGGCACACGCCTGCATCTGAACGCCGGATCCATGGTCGCGTTCAAGGCCGGGATGCCAGGAAAGAACAGGACATTGTATCTCAACGGAGAAGCCTATCTTGATGTCGCGCGGGACGAGAACCGCCCTTTCGAGGTCATAACGGACAGGATGAATGTCTCGGTGCTCGGGACAAGCTTCGATGTGGAGGCGTACGCCGGGGAGGAGAGCCATCACGTGGTTCTTGTCTCAGGGCGCGTCAGTGTCAGCGGAGACCGGGTGAACGGAGAATATTTGATGAGACCGGACCAAAGACTGAGCCTTGGCCGGTCAGGGGACGTTGATGTGAAGACCGTGGATCCGGAAGACTATGTGTGCTGGACAAGCAATTTCATGAAGTTCAAGCGTTCTGACATCGCGGACGTGCTCAGGCGGCTCGCCCGTCACTACAATGCGGAATTCTCATGCGATGAGACAGTCAAAGGGCTGTCCATCACCGGTAATATGGACATCTCGGGGGATTGTGAGGACGCTTTGGAAAACCTTTCCATCGTTTCAGGAATATCCTACCGCAAGGAAAAGGACGGAGTCTATGCCATAACAATGGGAAAAAGGCAGTAATCCATAGGAATATAATTCATAATTAAACACTTCTAATAAATGAACAGAATAATGAAACTTGCCGGTTTCATCCGCTGGGGCTGCTGTTTCCTGTGCATTGCGCTGCTTGCCATGAGCGCCGAGGCTCAGACCAAAGGCATCACCATCTCGGTGAAGAATACCCCCGCCAAGGAGGTGCTCGAAGTGCTCAAGCGGGATTACGGCTATTTCTTTCTCTACAACGAGGATGAGGTCAAACTTGACAGGAACGTGAGTGTCAGCGTGAAGGATGCCGGCATCGCGGAGGTTATGGACAAAATCCTTTGGAAAGGACTGGACTACAAGGTGAGAAACCGTCAGGTCATCATCACGAGAACTCCCGTCCAGACCTCTCGAAGCGCGGACATGCGGAAAGAGCCCAGACCGGAGCGGACGATCACGGTCTCTGGAGTCGTTACTGACGGGAGCGGAAATCAGCTCATTGGAGTGGGCGTGATTGAGAAAGGCACGAAGAACGGTGTCGTCACGGATGGGAACGGTAAATACGAGATAACGCTTCATGACAGCGGCGCCGTTCTGGTTTTCACCAGTCTAGGCTATGTGTCGGAGGAAAGGTCGCCAGTAAAGTCACAGGTGGTCAATGTCGTCCTAAAAGAGGATTTCCAGATGCTTGATGACGTTGTTGTTGTTGGGTACGGAAAACAAAAGAAAGAGAGCATCACAGGTGCCATCAGTACCATATCCAAGGATGATCTGGTACAGACTCCGCAGGCGAATCTTTCCAATATGCTCGTTGGCCGCATGCCTGGTCTCATCGCGACGCAGCGCAGTGGTGCTCCGGGTGAGGATTATTCCAATCTCATGATACGTGGTGTGGGCAGTTTCACCGGCAATGCGAGTCCGCTGATAATGGTGGACGGTGTGGAAAGATCGAATTTCGACGGGATAGACCCTAACGAGATAGAATCCTTGAATATTCTTAAAGACGCTTCGGCTACGGCGGTCTACGGTGTGCGTGGTGCCAACGGGGTCATTCTCGTGACCACAAGACAAGGAGAGTTAGGGGCGCCGAAGGTCAGTTATTCCGGAAGTTTTGCGCTCCAGCAATCGACCGCGCTCCCGGATTACCTCAACAGCGAGCAGTACGCCACATTGTACAATGAGGCGCAGAAGAATGACTCTGTGAGCGATGGCACGGCATATGTTCCGCGCTTCAGCGAGAAGGATATAGAACTTTACCGCAATCACAAGGATCCGATCATGCATCCGGACAATGACTGGATAGATAGTATGCTTCGCAGGTTCTCGACAAGGACACAGCACAATGTGAACATATCCGGAGGCATAGACAGGGTGAAGTATTTCATATCCGGGAGTTTCTTTGACCAGACAGGAATATACAAGCACACGAGAATCGACAGCGACCATGACGTGAATCCTCGAGCCACAAGGTACAATTTCAGGTCGAACCTTGACTTTCAGGTCACCCGTGACCTCACGGCGCGGTTCCAGTTCGCCACTCAGATCTCTGATGTCAAGTCTTCGGGCAACGGCAACAGTGACATCTGGAAAGGAATGTCATGGTCCAACCCTTTGATGTCGCCGGGAATTGTGGATGGAAAGATCATCACCATCGAGAATGCCGTCGGCAGCCAGAATCCTTGGAAATGGTTGTATAATAATGGCTATCGAGAGTCACGCGGAAACAATATCAATTCGGCGGTGAACATTGACTATGACTTCTCACAACTGGTCACGAAGGGATTGTCAGCCAAGGTGAAAATCGCCTATGACAGTTATTACAGCAGCGTCAAGAGACACGGAAAGGTTTTCACGGACTATCTTGCCAGACGTGGCGACAATGGCGAACTATACATATTCCCTCAATCAGAGGAATCGATATGGTATAATGACGCGGCAGGTTGGGGAAAAGACAGAAAGTTGTACATCGAGGCCGGAATCAATTATGACAGGGCCTTCGGATCCCATCATATTTCCGCCCTTGCTCTCTACAACCAGAGCAAGTACTGGTCGCCTTCTCTCGCCTATCTCGTGCCGAATGCTTACCAAGGTATTGTCGGCCGTGTCACCTACGAATATGCTTCCCGCTACCTTTTCGAGTTTGACATGGGTTACAATGGCACGGAGAATTTCGCCGTAGGACACCGCTTTGGGTTTTTCCCTGCTGTTTCCGCGGGCTGGATCTTGACCGAGGAGGATTGGCTGCCGGATAACGAGATCCTGACATATATGAAAATCAGGGCGAGCTATGGAGAGGTAGGAAACGATAAGATCGGCGGCGCGCGCTTCCTGTACCTCCCGACATCTTATTCGGAATCCTGGGAGGAACTATACAAGTACAGGTTCGGGGTCTCCTATAACCCCACGGAGTCAAACGCGATGATAGAGGGAAAGATGGGCAATCCGGACCTCACTTGGGAAAGGGCGCGCAAGACCAATCTCGGGCTTGACTTCAATATGTTCAAAGGACGGCTTTCCATCCAGTCGGACGTGTTCTACGAGTACAGGGACAACATCCTGGCTAACCGATCCACTGTTCCGGACATAGTCGGAGCCGATCTTCCCGCCTACAATTTAGGTGTAATGGAAAACTACGGCTTTGAGTTTGATGGCACGTGGAGACACTCCGTCAGGGAGTTCTCATATTGGCTTAGGGGCAACTTGTCGTTCGCGCGCAATCGTATTGTCTCTATGGATGAGGTCGATAAGAAATTCGCATATCAGGCGGCGACCGGCCGCCGCAACGGGCAGTTCTTCGGGCTGATCTTTGACGGATACTACAATTCCTGGGAGGAGATAAACGCACTTGACAGACCTGTGAGCGCATGGAGCAGCAACCAGTTGCAGCCTGGTGACTGTCGGTATGTCGATGTGAACAAGGACGGAAGGATAGATGAGTACGACTATGTCCCGATAGGGTACTCCAATATCCCAGAAATAGTTTACGGAATCTCGTTCGGATTCTCATGGAAAGGTTTTGATTTCTCGATGCTCTTCCAGGGAGCGTCCAATGTGTCCATCCAATACAATGGACGCGCTCTCTGGCCTTTCATAAACGGAACCGAGAGCGCCAAGGCCTACATTCTTGACAGGTGGACACCGGAAAGATATGCCGCCGGAGAGGATATTCATTTCCCGAGGCTTTCCATCAACCCGTCAGGACACAACTACAAGCCATCCACATTATGGACGCGCGACGCGGACTACCTTCGATTGAAGAATATGGAGATCGGATACAGTTTAAGCAAGAAGACCGTGCGGAAAATGCGGATTGGAGGTCTGCGACTTTTCTTTAACGGCTCCAATTTGCTGACATTCACAGATGTGATAGATCTCGATCCGGAAGTTCTATCCGGTGGAAATCTTGAGCTGAACGCCTATCCGTTACAGAAAGTCTATAATTTCGGTATGAACATAACATTTTAGATAATGGGAAAAATTTCTGGATATATTTTGGCAATGGCCATTATGTGCTTCTCATTCAACGGTTGCGATTTTCTTGAGGCTCCCCCGACCGTGGAAATGAACGAGGACGACGTGTTCGCTGACAGAACCTTGTGCGAGAAATTCATCACGGGGATCTATGCCGAGGGAATGCCGCTTGGTTTTTCTATGGATGACAGCAGCACGGACAGACTGCTTTACGGTACGTCCACTCACGGAGGATCCTGCGACGAGGCTGAATCCGGAACTCAATGGGACAGGCATCAAGGCTGGAACACAAACTCCTTGAACAGCACCGAAATCGAATGGGCGGAGGATCCCCGTGTCCATCTCCGGTGGAAAACCATAAGAAAGTGCAATATTCTTCTTGAGCGTATTGATGAAGTCCCTTATGATCCCGGTGACGCAGGATTTAATTCCAGAGCGAGAGGAGAGGGGCATTTCATGAGGGCTTTGGTTTTCTGGGAGGGGGTCTACAGATGCGGAGGACTCCCGATAGTGGATCATAGGATAACGGGAAGCGAGAGTGGGAAATATCCCCGCAATTCATTCGGGGAGTGCGTCGATTTCATAATCGCAGACTGCGATGAGGCGGCAAAGTATCTGCCGGACAAGTACACCAATCCTACGCTCGTAGGCAGGGCTACAAGAATCGCCGCCCTCGCCTTGAAGACCAGGGTTCTCCTTTACGCCGCCAGCCCTCTCTTTAACACGGACTCACCGTACATGTCCTTAGGAGGAGAGAACGACAAACTTCTGGGCTATGCAGACTATGATGCCGACCGCTGGAAGAAGGCGGCGGATGCGGCCAAGGAGGCCATTGACGCGGCGCTGGAGGCTGGATATAAACTCTATGACTCCAAAAGCGCGGAAGAGAATTACGAATATGTATGGACAACTCCGGATAATGAAGAGATCATACTCGCAAACAAGAAATACCGCAACTTCTCTGTCAGAAATAAACCCATCGTGGCGGATATTCCGGAATGGGCCGGGGCGAACTGGGGTGACAACGCCGGTCTGATGGCGACTATGAACCTTGTCATGAAGTATGAGAAGAAGGATGGCACTCCACAAGAGTGGAATATGAACGGGGGAAATGATCTGATGAGAAAATACTCCGAGTTGGATCCACGGTTTGAACAGACCATCGCACACCATGGCTCGGTCTGGAACAATGACGTCGGAACGATAAATTTTCTCGAGGGCGGCAAGCAATACCTTAAAACGGATAAAACACGACATCTTGTCCGCAAATGGGTGCCGAGGACACTGCGCTCCATGTCACCGTTCAACACCGTGAATGTTGACTGGATTATTTTCCGCATGGCTGAGCTGTACCTCAACTATGCCGAGGCTCTGAACGAGTGGCTGGGCCCGACCGCCGAAGCCTACGATGCTGTCGCCAAAGTACGCGCCCGCTCCGGGATGCCCGCTTTTCCCGAAGGGCTCTCTCAGGAAGAGTTCCGCGAAAAACTCCGCAATGAACGCGCTGTGGAACTCGCGTTCGAGGATCACAGGTTTTGGGACATACGCCGTTGGCTTATAGCCGGAAACGAGGGCGTGATGCGCGGGAATTTCTATGGGATGAAGATATCCTCGATTCCCGGATCGGAAGAGATACACTATGATATTTATGTCTTTGAGACAAGATTATGGAGTGACAGGTCATATCTTAACCCTATCCCGCAGGAAGAGGTGAACAAAGGGTATATCCTCCAGAACCCTGGTTGGGAATAGGAAAAGAAAAAACAATTAGATTGACAATAAGATGAACAAAAGAATATACACATTGATAGCGGTGGCGTTTGTGGGGACGGCTTCGACATTCGCTGCGGAACCGGATTCCACAATGGTGAATATCGCCTATGGCAGCGAGCCGGAATGGCGGGTGACCTCATCTGTCGCCACACTCGACGGAGATGAACTGCTCAGGACGACATCTCCCAGCGTAGGCAACGCCATTGCCGGAAAACTCCCTGGACTTACCTTGTTTCAATGGGGAGGACAACCGCGCTACGATTTCGGAATATCAAGTCTTGCGATGCGCGGCAAAACGAGTTACACCTCCGGAAACATGCTCGTTTTTGTCGATGGCTTCGAATCGAGTCTTGACAATCTCACGGCCGCGGAGATAGAATCGATCAGCCTTCTTAAAGATGCCTCTGCCCTTGCTCTTTACGGAGCCAGGGGAGCCAATGGCGTGATTCTGGTGACAACGCGCAGGGGAATTGAGGGAAAGCCGGCTATTAAAGTCAGACTCCAGACCGGTATCCAGACGATGATCAGCTCCGCAGACCCTGTTGATTCGTACACCTACGCCACTCTGTATAATCAGGCGTGCGTTAATGACGGGCTTGCGCCTGAATACTCGGAATATGTCCTTGAGGCCTACAAAGACGGCACTGACCCGTATCTCTACCCCAACGTGAACTGGAAAAAGGAGATGCTCCGCCCTGTCGCGCCGCTGTCGAGTGCCGATGTCACTTTTCGAGGGGGAAACAAGATCGTGAAATATTTCGCTCTGCTTTCGGCGGCCGGCACTTCGGGCTATTTCAAGGGCACGGATCCCAAGAAGAACGAAAGTTCCAATGCAGGCTATAACACAGTCAATTTCAGATCCAATATCGACCTGAATCTGGCACGCGGGCTGAGCGCGGCCTTTACTTTCGGCGGACGGATAGGAATAATGTCATTCCCCGGTGGTGGTGTCACGACATCAGGACTTTTCAAATCCATGTACTCAACACCTCCGAACGCTTTCCCGGTGCATAATCCGGACGGCAGCTGGGGAGGTAATTCAACGCAGACAAACCCAGTGGGGGATCTGACGGCGAAAGGAGCCTATAAGGAGAACAATCGTTCTATGCAGCTTGTCTTCACGCCCAGGTACGATCTGGATTTCATAACGGACGGACTCAGTGTGAGCGCTTCGGTCGCCTACGGCAGCCAAATGGCGGAAACATCCGAAAAGAAACGCGACTATGCCCGATATAGCGTGTACAAGGATATTGATGAATATTATTACATCCAATATGGTACAGATAAACCCCTTGAAGCCGCAGAAGGTTTCCTGAATGATTGGAGCAGGGTGAATGTGAAAGGCTCGGTGGACTATTCCAATGCTTTCGGGAAGCACTCGATAGACGCTTCTGCCTTTGCTCTTGTGGACAATTACAGGGAGTATTATGAAAAATCAGACATCCGCTACGTCAACTTTGCCGGCAGGGCGGCTTACTCCTACGACAAAAGGTATGTGGCTGAATTCGTAGCGTCTTGTATGGGTTGTGACAATTATGCTCCGGGACATCGTTTCGGCTTTTTCCCTGCCGGTTCCTTGGGCTGGGTGATGTCAGAGGAGCCTTGGCTGAAAGGAGTCAGCCTGATTGATTTCCTCAAGTTAAGGGCTTCTGCAGGACTTGTCGGCAACAACCAGCAGAACGGACGCTATCTTTATGACGAATCCTATGGCTATACAGGGGAGTACATATTCGGGACAGGATCTTCTTCAACAGGTGGATACGGTTTGAGCACTCCGAATCCGGAACTTACATGGGAGCGTCAGACAATCTACAACGTAGGGCTTGAAGCAAGGCTCTTCGGCTCACTGGGAATAACCGCTGACTTGTTCTCACAAACCAGGAGCGGAATCGTTGACAGAGCCTACGCCAAGACCCCAGGATTAACCGGGGCGGCCTATGGGGACATCCTTCCTTACATCAATGTAGGGACAGTGAAGAACAGCGGTTTCGAGTTGTCGGCAGAGTGGATCCAGAGAATCTCCGATGATTTCGACTGGAATATCAGAGCCGGTGCCTGGTATGCGAGAAACGAGGTGATAGATATGGGAGAGTCTACAAAACTCTATGACTATCAGTATCAAAAGGGACATCCTGTGGGGACACCGTTCGCCTTGGAGTCTGTGGGTTACTGGCAGGAAAGCGACTTCAATCCGGACGGCACGGTCGCCGATGGAATTCCGGTACCTCAGTTCGGAAAAGTCCGTCCCGGAGACATCAAGTACAAGGATCAGAACTCCGATGGTGTGATTGATGGCAACGATAGCGTGGCGGCAGGATATTCCTATATTCCTGAATGGAATTTCACCTTTGGTGGAGGCTTCCGGTGGAGAAACCTTGAGTTCGAGATGTTCTTCCACGGTGAGTGCAACAAGGATATCTTCCTTAGCGGTGCCTCTGTCTGGTCTTTCCAGGACAACAGCTCGGCATCAATGCTGGCTACAGACAGTTGGACACCAGAGAATCCAGATGCATCCTACCCAAGGCTGTCCACCTTCAACTTCAGCAATAACTACAGGACATCAACTTTCTGGAAACGCGACGGAAGTTTTCTCCGGCTCAAGAACATCTATTTGGCCTACAATCTCCCTCTGCACCGCCAGGATATCGGCGTCACTTTTTATCTGAACGCCACCAACCTGTTCACGATAAGCGCGGTCGGAGATCTTTTCGACCCCGCTATCGGTTCGGTGGCAGCATACCCGCTTTCAAGAACATTCAGTCTGGGCGTCAAATTAAATCTTTAGTCAACACGGAAAGTACCCATTAAAATGAAAAAATACACATATATCTTTTGGGCTTTGCTCCCGCTGATCGGCGGCTGCGATTCCTTTCTTGACAGGGAATATGATTCTTTCATAAGCAAGGAGAGAACGTACGAGTCCTATCAATGGACGAGCAACACCCTCACAAACGCTTACCATTACCTGCCTTCCGGACTGAACAGGATCTGGCCGGACATGCTGGACGCCGCTACCGATGACGCGGAAAACGCTGTGATGACATCCTCCATACAGAAGTTCAACACCGGATCATGGAATGCTGTTGACAACCCGGATGACATCTGGAATCAGCTCTATGCCGGCATAAGGCAATGCAACGAGTTCATTGAGAACGTACATAATGTCAATCTTGAACGTTACCGCCTCGATCCAGACAACCAGCCCGAGTATGAGAACCGCGTCAAGGATCTGGACATCTGGCAGCATGAGGCGATCTTCCTTCGCGCCTTCCTGCACTTCGAACTTGTAAAAAGGTATGGTCCTGTACCATATCTTGAAAGCGTTCTTCCGGTCACCGGGGACTATAGCGGAGTCTCCAGGCCAGGGATGGATGAGGTGATCGGCAAGATTGTCGCAGACTGTGACGCCGCGGCGGAAGTCCTGGAACTCACTCCGTGGAGAGACAAGGCGTCTTCCTACGGTCGGGCCACCAAAGGGGCCGCTCTCGCCCTTAAAAGCCGCGTTCTCCTTTACGCCGCGAGTCCCCTTTATCTTGACTGGCAGGATCTTGATGAAACCAGTCTTCCGAGCAACCCCGCAAAGTGGAGATCGGCCGCAGATGCCGCCAAGGCCGTCATTGACCTTGGATTCTATAGCCTTTACGATGATTATGCGGCCTTGTTCCGCAACAACATTGACAACAATGAGTTGATTTTCCAGAGACGTTTGGGCAATAGTGTCGACTTTGAGAAAGTCAATTCACCTGTCAGCTACGGAGGAACAGGTGGTACCGCTCCTACGCTCAATCTTATGGAAGCGTATGAGATGAGCGACGGTACTCCGTTCTCTTTCGAAGAAAGAAAGGACAATCCTTTCGCGGGACGGGATTCCCGATTTTACGCATCTTTCGTCCTGAATGGCGACAAATGGAAAGACGCTATTGTAGAGACTTACGAGGGCGGTAAAGATGCCTTGCCGAATCTTAATGCCACGAGAACCGGCTTCTATCTCCGAAAATATATGAATGAGTCCGCGAATGTCCAGACCGGAGGTGCGGAGTCTGGTCATGTGTGGCCGTATTTCAGATATGCGGAAATCTGTCTGAACTATGCCGAGGCCCTCAATGAGTGCGATCCCGGCAACAGCGAGGTGTCTTATTATCTTGACATGGTACGTCAAAGGGCCGGACAACCGAAAGTCCCGGAAGGCCTTAGTCAGGACGAGATGAGAGAAAAGATAAGGAGAGAACGCAGGGTCGAGCTCGCGTTCGAAGAGCATAGAGGCTGGGATGTCAGACGATGGAAGATCGCCGGCGAGACGCTCGGGGCTCCGGTGCGTGGAATCGTTATGACTCGAAAAGGGTCGGGCTACAGTTATAGTGCTAAGATTGTCGAGGAAAGGTCTTTCGAGCCGAAGATGTACTGGTATCCGATTCCGCAGTCGGAAATTCTTCAGACCGGATGGGAGCAGAATCCTCAGTGGAATTAGAAACTGTTGCGTATGAATTGACGAATAACAAAAAGAATATATGAAACATCCATGACATTTACAAGTCGTCCAAGAGGATGAAAATGGGGGA